>Ga0208938_1000223_pt1 | contig 49817 bp, 37 predicted proteins | sample AD_UKC125_MetaG_FD_184434 | JGI IMG/M metagenome (GOLD analysis project Ga0208938, IMG submission 184434) | Active sludge microbial communities of municipal wastewater-treating anaerobic digesters from USA - AD_UKC125_MetaG (SPAdes) (version 2) | ecosystem: Engineered > Bioreactor > Anaerobic >... | reverse complement strand
GCGGCAGCAGGTAGTCGGTCTTGCGGTCGGTGACGATGAACTTGGACATGCCAGACCTCGGTCGCTTGAATAGCTATGATTATAGCATATCCGGCAGCGGCAGGCCTATAGTCCGACAGGCTGCTAGCGCGGAAATGGACTTTGCGATCGTGGAGGCGTTGGGTGCTTCCTGCTTGTATTCGATGTACCAACCCTCTGATGCTTCGCGCAATTGAGCAAGATCGTGTGGCTGGAGCTTCGAGAGCTCTTTCTGAAACGGCGAGTAGGGGCGCATCTGAATCTAGTACGTGTGGAGCGATGGCAGAACGTGAAGGCTGGTTCCCTGCGGCGCCAACGTCTGAATTAACGGGCGCGCTTTAGCGCGTCCCTGTTGAATGATGCCTTGTATTCAATCCACTCCCCCTTGCCTTGGTTCGCCGCCTGCTCGGTAGATAGCCAGAGACCAAATTCTTCTCTCCCACCTTCGCTCCAGTGAAGGCGAATGGCGCGAATGTCTTTGGTTGATCTGAGGGCGTTGCGACCGCACGAAAAGCCTGGGTAATACTCTCGGAACCCCCGTGCAAACAAGACCTCAAGAATCCAGTGAACTTGATTGCCTCCGCACCAGTGAAGGATGAACCGGCGATTGCCGCTGCCAACCACCTTTGCACCACAAATCTCGTGAGTATGCTCGGACAGGCACCTTTCGGTGTTTAGCTCAATGTCGTTCCACTGTTTCACATACCGCAGATACATGCGGTAGATGGCTTCCTTCTCTTCGTCTCCAGTGAGGACGGTCGCCGCCGTTGTGTAGACCCAGCGTCTTCCGTCTGATGGGCGCGGACCAATCCAGTATATGGGTTTTGCTGCCATGTTTTCTCCTATGACTTCGGGGGTTGTCCGTGCCTACAAGAGCCTCTTTCAAAACTCGCCCTTCAAGGTTGATTTTTCGCAGCTGGAGGCGAGAATTGAGGGTGTGGGCGGCCACTTCTGACATGATCCGGTTATCGAGACCAAAATCATAACGCCCGCCCAATGGATACTACCCAACGCCAACGGATCATGCAACGGTGGTACGTGATTCAGCACGAGCTGCTGCCGGAGTTTGCGGAGCAATGCGGTCCGCTGACGACGAAACTGGAGAAGGTGACGATCGGCAACCCAAAAGCGACTCAACGCTCGAACAGGGGCCTGGCCGGCTGCACGAATTTTCTGATCAAGGGTTCTGGTTGCGCCGGTGGCCTGGGCTTGTCGACCGGGATCGGCATCAGGACTGGCCGCGGCGCATGCCGGTGCTGCAGGCCGGCGACGTAGCGCAGGTGGAAGGTCACCGGCTCGGCCCGCCTGAGCACCGCGCCATTGCGGTCGACGATCGCCGCGTCGAGCTGGTGGCGCTGGTTGGCTGGCGGCAGGGTGTCGCCCCAGAACTCGGGCGGAATCATGAACTCGCTGGCGGTGAAGCGCTGGCCGACCGGCCGGCCGTTGATGCTGACCGTGACCGCGTGCCCCTCGCCGAGTTGCAGCGGCGGCTCGACGGCGACGCGCACCTCGAAGAGCGCGGTGTTGGCGAGTACGCTGCCGTCGTTCGCGGGCGCGACGATGCTGAACTTCTGGTAGGCCGGTGCAGCCGGCTGCTCGGCTCGGCGGCCTTCTTCCCGCGCTGGCGTGGCCGCGGCCGGCGCCCTGGACACCGGCAGCGGCTCGATCACGTTGAGCGGCGGCAGGCTCAGTGGCTTGGCGCCGGCCTGCGGCTTGTCGGAAAAGACCGGGCTGCCGGCGCCGCGGGTGACGAACACGTCCTGCCCCGGCGCGGCAGACGGCAGGGCCGACAGCAGGCTGAGCGGCAGCAGCAGGACGCGCGCGCTCATCAGCGGCTCAGGCGGCGCCGGTGTTGCTGGTGCCGGCGAGCGCCGCCAGCAACGCCCGCGCCACGCGCGGCGAATAGAGCATCGCCAGGTGACCGACGCCGGCGATCGCCTGACTGGTGGCTCCCGGCAGTTGCAATCGCTCTTGCGGCATCACGAAATTGTCGTGCGGACTGTAGAGGACCCGAGTATCGAGCACCGGCGCCGGGCTGGCAAGGGCCTGCAGCCAGGCGCTGTCGGGCTGCATCTGGCGAGCGTTCTCGCCGAGACCGAGGTGCGCGATGCGGCTGCCCTGATGCGGCGTCCCGAGGGTGACCAGCCTGGCCACCCGCGCCGCGCCGTGGCGCTGCAGATAGGCGCGCGCGACCAGCCCGCCCATGCTGTGGCCGACGAGCAGCAGGCGCTCGGCGCCGGTTTCGGCCAGGACGGCGGCGATGCGCCGCGCCAGCGGCTCGACGTACTCGTCGATGCTGCCGTAGATCGGTTCGAGGCTGATCGTCGCCACGCGCCAGCCGGCGGCTTCGAGGCGGCGGCGCAGCCACCACCAGGCGGCACGCGAACAACTGTAGCCATGCACCAGCAGCACCGGCGGGCGCGCATCGGGCCGCCCGGCGGCCGGGTCGGCACCGGTTTGCAGGCGGTCGGGAGCCATCCACCAGCGCTCGAACGGAAAAATCAGCACGAAGCTGAGCACGCAGGCCGCGTACTCGCCGAGCACCATGCGCACGGCCCGCACCGGCGAGAGGGGCGGCGCAGGTGAATGGCAAGCCCAGGCGTAGGCGTAGGTCACCGCCGTCAGCGTCGCCCGCAGGGCCAGCACGCCGGCCAGCGCGACGCCGGCGGCAGTCGCCGGCGAGGCGTCACATCCGTAAATGGCGAGCGCGACGTAGAGCGCTACTTCCAGGGCCAGCGATCGGCGAAGCGCGCGTGACAGCATGCGGGAGGACTCCTTCAGGGGATCGCCGGCAGCGGCCGGCCGGACAGCTCGGCGGCCAGCAGGCTGGCGTTGCGGGCGACCAGGCCGTAGATCGAAAGTTGCGGATTGGCCCCCAGGCTGGTAGGAAAGACCGAACCGTCGTGAACCGACAGGTTGCCGAGCCAGAAGTGCCGGCCACGGTGATCGACGACGCCGCGCTGTGGGGTGTCGGCCATGCCGCATCCGCCCATCACGTGCGCGCTGACCACCCGGCACAGCAGCGGCTTGAGTGGCAGCTCGGCGATCCCTTTCCTGGCCTCGGCCCAGCTCGCATAGCCGGGCACCGTCTCGTGCACCGGTGTGACCCAGCGCGCGCCGGCGGCGAACTGGATTTCGGCCATCGCCAGCAGCGCGCGCCGCGCCGCCTCCCAGATCACGTCGACAAGCGGGTAGTCGAGCACCGGCAGGCCGTCGCTGCCGAGCCGCACCTGGCCGCCACGGCTTTCGGGATGGAAGCCGTCGCGCAGCAGTGCCAGCAGCACGTTGACCTGGGTGAATTCGCGCATCAGCTTGCCGTGCGCCTCGCCAAAACCCTGCAGCGTCGTGGCATAGAGCACCGGGTGCAGCGGCGGTGTTTCGAGCTTGAAGCCGAGCGGTCCATCGATCGGCGCCTGATGCAGAAAATGGTCGCTGTAGATCGACTGTGGCGCGCCGGCGTAGGCATCGACGCGCTCGGGCATCAGCGCCGACGAAATCACCACCGGATGCAGGAAGGTGCGCTTGCCGAGCAGCCGCTGCGGATCGGGGACGCCGCTGCGCAGCAGCAGCGCCGGGCTGCCGATCGCCCCGCCGGCGATGACGAAGTGGCGCGCGCGCAGGTGCACCCGCTGCCTGCCCGGATGGATGCCGTCCGCTTGCAGGGCGACGCAGTCGAGGGCGGTGACGCGGCTGCCGGTGAAACGCAGGCGCTCGGCCCGCAAGCGGGTGCACAAGGTCGCCCCTCGCTGCAGCGCGGCGGGAATGGTGGTCAGCAACATCGACTGCTTGGCGTTGGTCGGGCAGCCCATGCCGCAGTAGCCGAGGTTCCAGCAGCCCTTGACGTTGCGCTTGATGGCGCCGATCGGGATGCCGAGTTTTTCGGCACCGGCGGCGAGCGCCTTGTTGTTCGCGTTTGGCGGCGTCTCCCAGGCGCGTACCCAGAGCTTGTGCTCCATCACCGCAAACCACGAACTCATCGACTCGACGCTCAGTTGTCGCAGTCCGAACTGGCGTTGCCAATAGTCGAAGACTTCCGGTGGCGTGCGGAAGCTGCTGGTCCAGTTGACCGTCGTCGAACCGCCGACGCAGCGCCCCTGCAGGATGTTGATCGCCTTGTCGGCGGTCTTGCGCGAAGCCGACTCCTGGTACAGTTCCGGATAGGCGTCGGCCTCGCGCATCCTGAAGTCGCTCGACGAGCGTAACGGCCCTTCCTCGACGAGCACGACCCGCAAGCCGGCGTCGCTGAGGATGTCGGCGGTGACCCCGCCGCCGGCGCCGGTGCCGACGATGACCACGTCGGTCTCGATGCTCAGGTCGCTGGCGAGCAGCGACGCGTCGATGTGCTTCCAGCCGGCAGCCAGACCGGCCTTGATCGGATCCTGCATCAGAAATACCCCCGTGGTGGGCCGGGATAGCCGATGGCCTCCCAGGTGTCCGGGCGCGCGTACCAGGCACCAAAGGTGAGGTCGTGCAGTGCCGCGTACGCGCTCTGCAGCAGGCTCAGACGGCTCGATCGCCAGGCTTGCAGAAACTCGACGACGTCGCCGGCGGCCGCCTCGCGCCACGGCTTGCCGACCCCGGCCAGGAACCGTCTGCCGGGAGCAAGCACCAGCAGACCGAACAACTCGCCGATCTCCTTCTGGCTGGCCAGGGACAGACCGGCGATTTCCACGGCGATGCCGTCGATGGTCACGGCGATCAGGCGACGGCGGGCGGCAAGGTCTGTCGGCAGCGCACCATCGAGCAGGGCGTTGGTCAGCGCGCCGAGCATCTCGCGCTCGGCATCGCTGAGCGGGCGCGCGCCGGCGGCGTTGAGCCAGCCCGCGCAACCGAGCAACAGGCTGCCGGCCACGCCGGTCTTGAGGAACTGTCGGCGCGTGGCAATCATCGCAGCAGGATCCTCGTCAAACGCTCGAACACAGCGCCGTACGGCGGCTTGAAGAGACCGATCGCCGACAGGCGCGATTGCCGGAAGACGGCCTTGCGCGCCGAAAAGGTCTGGAACCCCTCGAAGCCATGGTAGCAACCCATACCGCTCGGGCCAACGCCACCGAAAGGCAGGTCGTCCTGCGCGATGTGCAGGATGGTGTCGTTGATCGTCACGCCGCCGGCAACCGTTTCGTTGAGCACACGTTCGATGTTGGCGGGCGCGCGGTCGAAGTAGTACAGCGCCAGCGGCCGCGGCCGGCTGTTGATGAAGGCGATCGCCGCGTCGAGGTCGCGATACGGCCGCAGCGGCAGCAGCGGGCCGAAGATTTCCTCTTGCATCACGCGCAGTTCGTCGCCAGCGTCGAGTAGCGCCAGCGGCGGCAGGCGACGCGCCGCCGGGTCGGCGACGGCCCCCGGCGCGAGGTCGACGACCCGCGCTCCGGCCGCCCGCGCTTCGTCGAGGTAGGCGCAGAGGCGGGCGTACTGGCGCTGATCGACGATCGTCGAGTAATCGGCGGTCCGCTCGATGTCCGGATAGCAGTCGCCGACGACGCGCCGGGCGACGTCGATGAAAGCCTGCTCCTGCCCGGCCGGGAGCAGCACGTAGTCGGGGGCAATGCAGGTCTGGCCGGCGTTCATGCTCTTGCCGACGATGATCCGCTCGACGGCATGCGCGAACTGGGCCGTCGACAAGTCGGGCCCGATGATCGCCGGCGACTTGCCGCCGAGTTCGAGCGTCACCGGCGTCAGATTGTCGGAGGCGGCGCGCATGACCTGGCGGCCGACCGCCGTCGAGCCGGTAAACAACAGGTGATCGAAAGGCAGCCGAGAAAATTCCTGCGCGACACCGACATCGCCTTCGACCACCGACAACTCATCGTCGGCGAAGTACTGGCCGACCCGTTCGGCGAACAGCGCCGCCGTTGCGGGAGTCAACTCGGACATCTTGACCAGCGCGCGGTTGCCCGCCGCCAGGGCTGCCGCCAGCGGTGCCGCGGCCAGGAAGATCGGGTAATTCCAGGGCACGATGATGCCTACGGCGCCGAGGGGTTGATAGCGTAATTCGGCCCGGCCCGGCTGGAACCACAACGAGACCGAACGCGCCTGTGGCCGCATCCAGCGCCGCAGGTGGCGGCTGGCATGGCGAATGGCCGCGTGGCTCGGGAACAATTCGAGCAGGCGCGTCTCGGCCGGCGAGCGATGCCCGAAATCCTGGCGCACGGCGTCGGCGATCGCCGGTTCGTTGTCGAGCAGCAGCCGATCGAGGGCACGCAAACGACGCTCGCGCACCGCCCGATCCGGATTCGGATCGCCTCTGGCGGCACGCTGCAGGCGAGCAAAGCGGCTCGCCAGCGAATCGGGATGGGGCATGCGCTGCTCCTTAATGTGAAAGTCGCGCCAGCGACTCACGAACCTCCCCTCGCCCGCTTGTGGGAGAGGGGTCGGGGGTGAGGGAAACGGTCATGGCTTTCATCATCCGGGGTGTCTTGCCTAGCCATGACCGTTAGTGAGGACGTTCCGGTACAGAGTGTATTCCCCTCGGCGCCTTCACGTTAGGCTAAGGCTTCTAAACAGCGCTCGCGGCAGCGTGCATAATGCATCCCCATGGACGATCCAGACGCTCCGGTCGAAAAGCTGCAGAGCGCCAACGCTTTGCGGCGCTACGTGCAGGCGGCCAAGGCCTTGCGCCTGCAGGCCAACGGCCAGCCGATCGCGGCGCGTCAGCGCTTGCGCCTGCGCGAGTGGCAGGCCGCGCGTCTGGCGCGCACGCACGCCGACCTGCTCGCCAGCGCCCGCTTCGGACAGGCCGCACAGTTCTTTCTCTCCGATCTCTACGGCCCGAAGGACTTCAGCAGCCGCGACGAGGAGGTCGAGCGCATCCTGCCGCTATTGATCAGGATGTTGCCGGCCTCGGCGCTGCGCACCCTGGCGCTGGCCGTCGAACTCGATGCGCTGACCGAGGAACTCGACTCGGCCATGGTCGCCGAACTCTGCCGCGTCGGGCGGATCGACGGCATCGACGAAGCCGCCTACGCTGCGGCCTACCGATTCGTCGGCTGCCGGCCGGCGCGCGAGCGCCAGATCGTGCTGATCCGCGAAACCGGCGAAGCGCTCGATCGACTGGCCAGGAAGCCCTTGCTCAACGGCATGCTCAAGCTGATGCGCGGGCCGGCGCACCTGGCCGGACTCGGCGACCTGCACTACTTTCTCGAAAGCGGCTTCAATGCTTTTCGCGGCATGGGTTCGGCCACCGCCTTCCTCGACTCGATCGACCGCAAGGAGCAGCAGTTGCTGAGCAAGCTCTTCGCCGGCGCGCCCTGCCCTTTCCTCGTCGAGGCCGTCGACACGGCCCGTTAGACGATTTTTCCTTCCTTGACATACTCCCGCCGGATCGCCGCCTCCAGTTGTTTGAGTTCCAGGCGGGTGGCCTGCTCGGCAAGCACCTGCACCGCGCAGAAATGCGTGACGTTGAGAATGCCGGCGCCGCTCAGTTCATGCCGCAAGGCGATCTGCTGCCAGTCGATGTCGTGGCCGATGGCGATTTGCGGCGGGAAGGTCTTCTGCCAGATTTGGTAACGCTCCTCGGCTCTCGGCATCGGGAAATGGACAATGCTCTGGAAACGCCGAACGAATGCCTCGTCGATGTTGGCACGCTGGTTGGAGGCCAGAATCACCAGCCCGTTGTAGGCCTCGATGCGCTGCAACAGGTACGCCACTTCCTGGTTGGCGTACTTGTCGTGCGCATCGCGGATTTCGGTGCGCTTGCCGAACAGCGCGTCGGCTTCGTCGAAGAACAGGATCCACGCCTTGTGTTCGGCCTTCTCGAACAGCTTCGAGAGGTTTTTCTCGGTCTCGCCGATGTACTTCGAGACCACACGCGACAAATCGATGCGGAATACGTCCTTGCCGGTCTGCTTGCCGAGCAGCGACGCGGTCAGCGTCTTGCCGGTACCCGGCGGCCCGTAGAACAGGGCCCGGTAGCCGGGCTTGATCCTTCTCTTCATCCCCCAGTCATGCAGCAGGGTGTCGTTGTGCTTGATCCAGTTTTCGATTTCACCGATCTGGCTGACGGTGTGCGGGTGCAACACCAGATCCTCCCAGTCCATCGCCGTTTCGATGTATTCGGCGGGAAAGTCGGGGCTGAACCGCGGTCTGCCGACTTTGCCGACGGTCAGCAGGTCGACCACCTCGGGATCGACGATCAGCCGGCCGCTCATCACCGGCTCGCCGTGCGGCAACGATTCCAGCCACAGGATATGCTGGCTCGCCAACCAGTGTTCGCCACTCAGGATGCGCTGAACCTGCAGACGCTTCTCCAGATCGTCGCCGGCCAGCAGGAACTGGGCGGTTTCTCCCGTGGGCAGGATGCCCCGGTGATTGGCTCCGCGCACGCCGCCGAACTCCGGGAAATCGCCACCTTCGGGGAGGTGCTCGGCGATGATCCGGTTGAAGAACTGCGGTTGCAGGTGCGGGACAATGGCCAGCAGGAAGATCGCAAATTCTTCATAGCACGGCTCGTAGCGTTCGAGGAAAGCGGCCAGCCAGGAGTCCTGGTGGTAGAAGTCGAGCGGCGGAAGTTCGAAACCTTCGTTCTTCCCGAGGACGACACCCAGGCGACCCGTTACCAGTGTCTTCAGCCAGATCAGGGCGGCTTGCAGATTGGCGGTGTTGTGATCCATGTCCTGGCGCGTCGTGGCTCGGTATCGGTGCTGCTCAAGGGTGCGGGCGCCTGGCGGTGATGCGTGGCTCCGTGCAGGCTTCTGGTCTGCGCCAGCCCGAGCCGGGGACTCGCCAGGACAGGAGGGCTGCCGCGGGAAACCGGCGCGACTATTCGATATGCGGCTGGATCAGGGCGTAGTACCTGGGGTCCTCACCCTCGAAGATGATCTTCCCTGAACCCATGTAGGCTCGCATCAGTTCGTCGGCAGCCTTTTCCATCTCGCCCTGCCGGTAACGAATCTGGCCCAGTCGCAGGTGAATATAGGGGTCGCCCAGGCCCCCCTCGCTGCGAATCGCTTCTCCGAAAGACTTCAGGGCGTCATCCCAGAGACCCTGCAGGTAATAAGCCTCGGCGATCCCGGAGAACAGCATCACCGCGTATTCCGAGGCGTGCTTTGGCTCCGCCAGCAATTCGAGCCCCTGCGTATATTCTGCGATGGCCGACTCAAAGGCTCCCTGCAGCGCCAACGACTTGGCTTTTCTGGCGATGCCGGTGATCGTCTTCTGGAGGTCTTTGTCATCCATGTTCAGGGCCTGGCCGGTAATCGATATCCTTCGCCATGCCGGGAGGCTCGCGAGCGGTTGATGCTCGATGGCTCGAAGATGTAATTGTCGAGATTGCTCATCCACGCGCGCACTTCCGGCGAGCGCGGTCCGTATTGGTATCCCTCGGTATTCCAGTAGGTCACCGCGTCCGTCGGCTCATGACTGAGGTCGCAGTCCGCCACGTCATACCAGCGGCCGCCTTTTCGTCTGGGGTATTGTACCTGATCGGTCGGCGGTGGCTTGATCAGCCGGTAATACGTCCCTTCGCTCTTGTATCGCGCCAGCAGGCTGCTCTTGGGCGGATTTCCGCCCATGAAAGTCCCGCGCTTGTCGGCGACGTAGGGGGTGATGTCGCCTTTCTCGAAGTTGTCCTTGAAAATGCTGGCGCTCAGGGTATCGACTCCCTTGCGGGGATCAGAGAATCGGTAGCTGACATTGCTGCGGGTAATCGAGATGATCGTTGCCACCCACAGTCCATCGACGTATTTGGCCTTGATGACATCGCCGACGTTCAGGCGCAGCGTTTCCTCCGATCCGTCTTCCTTGGTGGTGGTCACCGTAATCGAGGGATTGATCTGCCCGCGCAGATGCCATTTCTTGTCCTTGACCATCGGTTCAAGCTGCTGAAACCCGTAACGCAGTTTGATCGGCGCCAGCACCGGCGTGATCAGCACCTGACCGATGCGATTTCCGGGCAGGCGGTCCACCACCGCCACGGCAGCGGTCATCCCCAGGCGCAGGCGTTCGTTGGGATCAGCCGGCAAACCGGCCTGCGCCACCGCGCCGCCCAGCTTCTTGAGCATCGCCCCCAGCCACTCGACGATCCTGTCCAGCCCCTTGTCGATCGGCTGGCGGATCTTCCTGACGATGCCGACGATCTTCTCGGGGATGTTGCCGAGTCCGGCGAACTTGGCGAGGAAGGCGATGATCACGGTCAGCGTGCTGGCCATCGTCTGTTCGACCTTCTTCGCCGCCGCGCCCACCTGACCGGCGGCGATGGCGGCGATGGAATCGACGAAGGATGCCACCACGGCGGCAATCTGCTGAATTTTCTGGATGAAGAAAGTGACCGTGTTGTAGATGGCAATGATCGCCTGCACCACCGCGCCGGCGGGGTTGAGCATGCTGACCAGCTTCATCACCGCGGCCTTGACGACCTCGACCGAGATCATTTCGGTAACCTTGGCAATCAGTTGCTCCTTCAACTCGCCCAGTTCGCTCTTGATCTGCTCCCAGGCTGCCGCTGGACCATCCTTCACCAGCGTGACCAGGATCCCGGCGGTCTTTTCCAGCCCGGTCAGGATCGGCTCGGGGATGATCTTCAGCAGTTTGCCGCGGATGTTCTGCCAGGTCAGCCCGAGCACCGAAAGTACGAGCTTGACGATTTCGATCAGTGAGAACGATTTCGGGATATACACGCCCGCGGCCCCCAGGGGGCCGGTGATCCACTTGATCAGCGCCGTTTTCAGGTGCGTGAGAATGTTCGCCGCAAACAGTTCGAAGCCCTGTTTGCCGGCGCGCACCAGGTTGCCGACAAAACCGATGGGGTCCTTGAGGATGGTGTTGAAGGCCGCCTGGGCTTTCCTGATATACGGCATCACGCCCGGTGCGACCACCGAGAACAGGATCTCCAGCAGGCTGATGACCTGGCCGATGCCCCAACTGATGAACTCCCCGGCGATACTGACGAACGCCCCGGCAATCTTGGTGAACGCACCGGCGACGCTGATGATGTCCTGGAATGTCAGGGAACTCAGCGTTTCGATGACCTTGCGCGGCACCGCGCGCACAAAGCCCATCAAACCGGCCAGCGCACCCTGGAACCACGCCCAGGCACGCGCCACAGCGTTGCCTTTCTTGATGTTCTCCCAAACCTCTTCCTGGCCGATCAGCTTCATGAACCCGCCGATCAGGGTGTCGGCAGTGCGTGGCACCACTTCGCCGCTGATCGGGTCTTCGCCGAGGATGGCCTTGAGCAGATCGTAACCGCGTGTTCCCTGCGCCAGCGCCGCCAGCGGTTTCAGGATGGCATCCTTGACCATCTTGAGCAGCTCGCTGACCACCGAGCCGCCAAAGGCAATCAGACGCGCTATCGGCTCGGTGAAGATGCGCTTGGCGCGGTCCCAGACGCCACCCAGGTCAAGGATGTCGCTCCAGCTCAGGGAATCGAGGAAGCGTTTCAGAGCGCCGGCGATTTCGCCGCCAATGTCACCGAGCAGCGCTACCTTCTGTTCCACCCAGGCGGCGGCCTTGTTGATCACACCGTGATTGTCCAGCGCCTGAGTGATGAAGGCGCCACCCGGCATCAGTTCGATCAGGGCGCGCAGGAGATTGGCCGCGCTGCGGTCGGTGGAGCGCCTATTGATCGGGTTGAAGCCGAGCAGCAGGGTCAGCATCCGGAATCCGGGGATCAGGTAAGCCTTGTCGGCGAAATAATCGAGCGCGTCGCTGATACCCAGGCGTTGCACCGGCGGCGGTGTCGTCGTCGTGCTGATCTGCGGGCTGCGCTGCACGGCGTGGCCCTGCTGGATGGTGTGCGTCAGCTCATGCGCCAGCAGTTGCTTGCCCTCGCTGCTACCGGGCTGGTACTGGTCACGCGAGAAAAAGACGTGATTCTGGTAGGTGAATGCGCGCGCGCTGAGCTGGTTGTTGAGGCTGGCGGACTCGGCGTCGTGATGCACGCGGACGTTGCCGAAATCGGCGCCGAAACGCGGTTCCATGTAGCTGCGCACGTCGCTCGACAGGGGTTGGCCGCCACCGCTCTGGCTGCGAATCGCCGACTGCACGCCGCCGCCTATCGTCGGGGTCGCGTCGCTCCCCTTGCGCTGCAGCTTGTCCGCGGGTGCAGGCGCCTTCTGTAGCTTGTCGTCGTCCTTCTTCTGGAGCTTTTCCTCGGGCATGACCGCCTTCTGGATCTTTTCCTCGGCTCGCGGCGCTTTCTGGAGTTTTTCTCCGGGCAGTACCGCTTTCTGGATTTTCTCCTTTGATTTGTCGTCCGCCTGGCGTTGCAGTTTCTCTTCTTTGACCGCTGTCGGTGGAGCCGGCATACGGACCACCTTCTCCGCCATCCGGTCGGCTTCCTGTTCGAACTTGTCGCCCGGTTTGTTGACCGTCATCCTGAACTGGACGGCAGGCGCTGGAGCGACCGCCGCAAAGAATCCGGCACTCCCGGCCGGACCGAAAAAAGGCTGGCTGGCCGCAGAATGCCTGGTGCCGCTGGTGGTAGACGACTTTTCCGAGCTGGTCTTCATGGCTCAAGCCCCTGAATGGCTACCCTCTGCATCGATTCGCTGCCACGCACGAGAACCGCCGGCGAATGACGCCCGCGAAGCCCCCAGGCGCGCCCGTCAATACGCCCATTCGACCCACAGCATGCGCTCCATCCACGGCAACTTGACGACCCCGATTCCCCACGGCAGGCGCTCGAGGAGAATGTCGAAGGATTGGCTTTCCACCTGCAACAGGTAATCGCCGTCGGGACGTTGCGAAAGCTTCCCCGGACGGGTCAGGAAGGTGCCGCGCAGACCATCCGGCGTGGTGTTGCGCAGCGCGTCCCAGTGGCCGATCACGGCTTGCAGCAAGGCCATCGCTTCGTCGGTTTCGCTAGCCGTCAAGTCCACATCCGATTCGACCGCTGCCTCCACAGGCACGTTGCAGAGCAGCTTGGGCAAGAGCAACGCCGGTTCCGGAGCAACACTTTCGCCACTGGCGAGGAAGTGCAGCAGGCAAAGTGCCCGCTCGGCCTGCACGATCTGGTCATCGTTGGCGATACCGAGCGCCTCGAAGAAGCGCGGCAGGAAGGGGTGCAGCAGAATCACGCCGGCGCAATCGACGTACGCCCCTTCCGTCAGGTCGATTCGTGCACGCTCCCGGGAAGCCGGCCGCCGCGATGCGCGCGACTCGCCCATGGCCGCCTGCCGCAAGCGGGGCGCGGCGTGCCCACGGCTGTCGCCGGCATCGGCTTCGGCGCGGAATTGTCCGCCACCCGCGCCTTCCGCAGCCTGTGCCTTGCCGGTGTGCAGCCGTGCGCGACGCGGGTCGACCGCGGCGGGGGTGGCGGATCGTGCGGCTTCGCCCGGTACTGATGGCAGGGACTCATCCCCTGGCGCAGGACTGGCTGCAGGCGCTGCACTCGGACCACAACGACCCGGCGAGACTGCGGCATCCCTGCCGTCACTGTCCGCATTGGGGCGAACGCAGGTGGACTGTGCGCTGGCGGCGAAGGCATCCTCCGCCACCAGCAACGGCCCGCTGGTGCGTACCCGCCGGGAGTTGCTGCCCGAATCGCTGTCCGAATCGCTGCCCGCCGGAGCGCCGGCCCGGAATTCGAAAATATTGATCGCCCCGGGCCAATGCTGCTCCAGCCAATCCGGCAAGCCCACGACTGGCCGTTCTTCCGGGGCCAGGGAATCCCAAGTTGCGACGACCAGCGAACGCGCAGTCCAAGGCGTACCGGCCGCCAGTCCGGCAAGAGCGCTCTGCCACAGCCGCCGGTTGAATCGCCGACGCGCACTGACGGCCAGCGCGGACTTTTCCAGCAGCACGAAGACCTCGCGGATGGCATCGAGACTGCGCGGTGCCAGTACGGCCAGCAAGTCTTCGAGGAAGCCGTTCGAGAACTGCGTGGCCAGGCGTTTACGCACCGCGGCCGAGCCGATGGCATCGAGGAGTTCGGTCCTGTAAGCGATTGTCCCCGGCGAACTCTGGCGCTGCCTGGCGGTGACCAGCGCCTGCTCAAGGGACATGCCCACCGGTACGCGGAACCACCACGGCAGACAGCCGGTGTCCAGAAAGAAGATGAAGGCCTCGTCAGCCGACTGTTCTTCCGTTCGGCGCCGAACCACGGCCGGTTGGCCATCTTCAGGGCGGGTGGCCGCGCCGAGCTGTGCGCGCAGTTGTTCCTCGACGGCCCGCGTGACGGCGGCAACCAGATCGCGTTCGAGCGTCGCCAGGTTCACCACGCCGGCATCGACCGCCAGCCGTTCGATTCGCAGGTGGCCGCGGGCCGGGGCTGCCCGATCAAGGGCGGTCTCAAGGGCCGGTAGCAGCGCCAGCCGGCAGAGTTCGGGCAATTGCCTCTGCAAGGCGAGGCCGTCGGACTCCGTCCCGAACAGCTCGACGTGCAGGAATTGCTGACGAATGAGGTGCTGCTGCGTGCTCGGCATGAGTTACCCTGATGGTGAAAAATGCGACGTCCAGAAATTTACCGGCCGGTCTGGGCAGAGCCCTGCAGGCACCGCCCAGGTCGATTCGCGTCGGGGTCAGCAGGACAGCCGGCAGTCCTTGCTAGGTTTCATCCTTGAAACTGATCGTTCTTTCGCTGGTCACTCGGCAGCCGGCGCGCGTGAATGCGGTCACCCGCACCCTCTTGCTGATGGCGTCGTCGTTGGCGAAGTCGAACCAGCCGGACTCACCGTTGGCAAGCGCGGGCTGGCCGTCCTCCACCTCCCAAAGATAGCTGACCGGGCGATCCTCACCGACGGCTACCACAGTCAGGGCGGCACCCCGGCCATCGATCGACACGTCAATACTCAGACTCAGGTCCAGCTTGGCGGCACACAGCCTTTCCGGTGGGTTCTCGGGATTGCACTTGTCGAAGCGGCTACCGTCGAAGGCCGGAATGGCGACCCGTTTGTCAGCGCCCGACGTCATGACTTGACTCCCTTCCGGCGTATAGACCGCTTCCAGGGACTCGGACAACTCCAGTCGTCTGAAGAACGACTGGATGCGGAAATCGAACTTGAGGCATTCGAAGTACTCGATCCACAAGGTCCCCAGGAAGCCCGGCAAATCGGGCTTGTAGCTCAACCGCAACCAGTCGGGCTTGCCGGTGATTTCGATGATGAGCTTGTTGATACGTCCCAGCCAGCCCTCCACCACATCGGCAAACTTTTCGTTCAACTGGGCAACATCGTCCACTTGCATGATGTCGGTCACCTTTTCGGACAGTTCCACGCTGTCGCCCGCTGGGAACTCGAACGAGAAGGCCGGAACTTCCACGCCAAAACTGGTATACGGTCTGTCGGGATCAGGCTCAGGCAGCCAGAGACGATAGCCGCGGCGAAGCGAAATGCCTGCACACGGCAGGTCGCAAGGCTTTTTGCAGGTATGGGTGAAGGCGACTTTGGCTGAACAGCCGCGACTATCCACGACCTCAACCTCGCCACTCGTGCCACTGCTTATCGGATCCGTGGTGTATATCGGCTTCTTGCCTGCAATCGTCTGGCCGTTGACGGTGAAAGGCGGTGTACCGCCACTGCAGGTCAAAGTCGCGGTAAAGGTGCCGCCGTCTTCGCTGCAAACGAATGCGGGCTCACCGAGAAACAGTTGCTGCGCAACGCTGACGGTCCGGGTGGGTGACTCGCGCCCGTCGACGTCCCGGAGGGTCAGCGTATGCTCGCCGGCACTGATCGCGAGCACCTCCGGCAGCTCCTGATAGGCCCCGTCGTCGATCTTGAGTGTGTACGGCGGCAGGCCGCCGGTGGGTGTGACGACCGCCGAGGCAAAGCCTTCGGCGTCGGTACAGCCGAAGCTCAGCGTGAAGTCGCATGGTCGCACACAGGTATGCGTGAACGTGGTCCTGGCTGAGCACTCGCGGCTATCCAGCACCTCCAGTTCCACCGCCGTGCCGTTGGCGATCACCTGAGTGGTGTACGTGTTGCCGTCGATGGCCTGGCCGTTGACCCGGTAGGGAGGATGACCGCCACGGATGACGAGGGAAGCCTGGTAGCTGCTGTAATCCTCGCTGCAGGTGTAGGCGGGCTTGCCCAGCGCAAGGTGCGGCGGGACGAGCACGGTTTGTGGTGCCGATTCGGTGCCTTCGCTGTCGCGGATGAGCAGCGTGTGCGAACCGGCCTGCAGCAGCAGTTTGCTGTTCAGGCCCTGATAATTCTCATCGTCCTGCTTGACCGTGTAGGGAGGGAAGCCGCCTTTCGGTTTGACCGCCACCTTGGCGTAGCCTGCCGGATTCGTGCAGCCCACCGTCACCGAGAAATTGGGCGGGATCGGCGGGATGACGAACTGCACTGGCGAGCAGTCCGAACAGCACAGGTAGGGCAGGTAGAAGTCGGCGATGACCGCCTCCGCGGGCAATTCCTCAACCGCGGCGGTGAGCAGCGAACGTAGTTTGTCCTTGACCGACAGCACCCTGGATTCATCGGCGACCGTGTTGCCGAGCAAGGAACCGAGCAGCAGATGGACGTCCGGATTCGACGCCAGATTCTCGTTGCTGCTGATGCGGGTGATGGCCTCCGCCAGTTCCTGGCTGACACGGCTTGCCGCCACCGAACTGCCCACGGCCAGCGCCGGAGCGGCTTCGCCGAGTGCCCGCGTGCCGACGTCCGCCAACGCGTTCCCCGTTTTCGACAGCGGCGGCGCGCCATGATAGACGAGGACGAAAGTGCCTCCGAAGGGAACCCCGGCCTTGTGCTCAATTCCAGGGTGGTCTGCGAGGAAGTGCACCAGGAACTGCCGCTTCTTCAGCGCCCGGATACGATTCAGGTATTCGTCGTGTACCGACTTGACCGGCCCCAGCGGGCACGCATACAGGACCTGGTCGAAGTGGTCGATCAACTCTTCCTGCGGGATGAAGGCCTGCAGTTCCTTGGCGATGGCGTTCGCCGCATCGGACCGGAAGAAGCGGATCAGACCCAGCAGATCCTGGCATTTGTTCTCGAAATCCGCATAGGCGAGCGCATTCAGGGACGCGGGAAGCATCTCCGCGAGCTTGCTCAGGTAATACACCGCAACGACATGCGCGAAATACCGTGACGGCAAGGGAAAATCGCCGGTACCGACGAACAGCTCGCAATACACGCGCAGTACGGCATTGGCGTCGATGGCGTTCTGATCGACATCGATGTAGGGCCGCGATTGAAACAGGCCCAGATAGTTCTCGTACCAGGCCCCGACAGTGCCCGCCGCATGCTTGAAGCCGGGGGCATAGACCTGCAGCAAGGCGAGTTTCGGAGTGCCGCCGGGCAAACCCTGGGTCGCCTTGGTCGCCTCATCACCGTCGATGGGAATGCCGTAGAGATAGCGCACGCCTTCGGCCAGCGACGACAGCAGCTGTTCGCGCAAGGCGTCGAACAAGCCTTCGAGATCCTGGAAACGGCACGACTCGCGGCTCAGGTCGACGGTCTGTCCGTCATCGTACACCCCGGTGCGCAGCGCGACGACCTCGATCGGCAGGCGGTACAGTTGCTTGAGCTGCAGCAGCGTCCTGGTCACGGTCCGGTACGGTTTCCCGAGATGGCCTTCAATGCGCAGGAAGTCGTACGCTTCGAGATCATAACGCAGCGGTTCGGAGACGAACGGTGGCGGTGCGGGCTGGTATTCGTAGGCTCGATAGCCCAGGTTCTGGTTGGCCCGGTTACGGCGCGTCCTTTCGCCATTCCACAACTGGTAGAGCGGGGGTTTGCCGGTGTGCCGGTAATAGTAGGGAATCGCCCTGACGGCCAACGGCGCGCCGCCGCGCACGCTCGGGGTGACCCGTATTTCGGGGTCGATGCCGTCGATGATCTTCTGCGTCCCGGCAGTGAGTTGGGGCGCTTCGGTGAAGGAGCGCAGCATCTCGACGAGGCGCTGGAACATCAGCCGGACCGCCCTGCCCTCTTCAGCGCAGGCGCTGAGCGATGGCGAGGCCAGCCATCCCTGCCGATAGCGCCCCGCCTGCGACTGCTGGCCCGCATTCAGCGGCCCCAGCATCAGATGGCGCGGGAAGAGATCCGCGGGTGGGCAGCAGGCACAGAGCAAACCCGCCGCTTGCCAGCGGAACTCGTCGTAGGCACGCAGCAGGTCGTCGAAGAGATCGTAGTAATACTGCAGGAAGCGCACCTGCTTGCTGGTGGCCGTACCGGCCACCAGCGTCTGATCGAGAAAACCGAATTTCGCATGCAAATCGCCAAACGGTTCGTCCGGGTAATCCTCCTGCAACATGGGCTTGAACACCCGATAGGCCGCTGTCAGGGCCTGGCCTGTCTCTTCCACCAGCCGGTTGTCCCGGAAGACGTTCAGGAAAGCCACGAGGACATCGGACGACGCCACCGAATTGGCGTTGGGGAAGACGAAGCGTGGCAGCCGCAGATCAGGCAGGCCGAGTTCAGCGAGTTGCCGGTCCTCCAGTTCACGGGAGCCCAGACCTGCGCTCAGCCTGCCCGCCGCGGCGATCACTGTATCGAGGTGTTCACGCCTGATCAGCAACCGCCGGACAGTCGCTACGACCTCCGACCCCTTGTCGTCGCAGTTGTTCGGGCTGCAATTGCGCAGACCTTGCTGCTTGAGTTCCAGGAACAACAGCAGCACCTTGTCGTCAAGGAAACCGGTGCTGCTGCCCAGGCCGACGGTATCGGGTTCGCCTGCCGGGAACAGTTCCCACAGCGGGTACTGCTGGCCGCCGGCATCCTTGAAGGTCGGGTCATCGAGCGCGTCGGGAAGGCGGTAGCCGGCACGATACGCCACCAGGGTCAGCGTTTCGGGTTCGGCGATCAGATAACCTTGCGAAGTGACGCCACTGCCCTTGCCGACCTCGATCGTCGTACCGCCAACGCCGGGCCTGACCTCCAGACCACAGGTAATTCCCATGCCGATCAAGCGGGCGCGCGTCCGTCGCTCCTGCTGATCCAGATAGTTGAAACCGTCATTCAAATGCCTGCTGGTCAGCACCTGGTTGGCTTCGAAAACCGGATAGGAGTCTTGTTCGGGTTTCATGGCGTGGTCCGTAATCAGAAGTTTCAGGTGAGAGTGGTGCGCAGCGGGTAGTTGCCCAGTGCGGTGTTGTCCAGACGCACCGGATTGAAGTCGCTGCCCTCGTCGCAATCATGCAGGGTTGCACCCGGGTAGACGTTACGCAACTTGCCGAGCAGGCTGCCAACGATCCAGAGTCGATAGGAAACCTCCCGGTAAGCGTTGTAACGTTCCCAGAGCATCTCTCCGATGGCTGCCGCGGCGCCGGCATCAAGACTCAGTTCGACGGGCAGGTTGATCGCAGCGGGAATGAAGGCACTGAACCCGGCCAATTCGCGTCCCTGCTTCAGGTTGTCATCCAGCCAGGAATGAAATGACATCCCGTACTGGCCCAGAATCGACGCCGCACCGCGACAGATGCTGCTGTCGTCGGCGGGCATGGCGAGCAGGTGGGCTTTGAGGAGCGTTTCCACGCGCGCATGCAAGCGCTCTGCGGGCCAGTCAAACGCGGCGTTGACTTTCAGCCAGCGCAGCCAGGCCTCTTCGAAGCGTTCGAACTGCCAGCCGTGCAGCGCCATCTGATGAAAATGCTCGACCATCAGCGACTGGATCTCGCTCCACAGGGCATCGCCAAGCGACATCGATACACCAACTTCGGAAGCCTTGACCGCGCTTGCGAATTCGACCGTCAGCCAGGCTCTGAGGGCATCGGCATGCTGATGATCGAGCGCCTTGTCTTCATACCCGCCGCGGAAGACGCTGCTGAAGACATGGTAGATCGCCCGCGCGCCGACGCAGGCGTCGCTCTCCTCCGGCGCGACGCCGTCGGCAGTCATGCCTTGGGCGATCAACAGGCCGGCCAGGTTGTCGACGACCTCGGCACAGGCGTCTTCGATGAACCCGTCGTTGCCAACCCAACAGATCTTGCCGACCAGATGCGCCGGTGTCTCCTGCCGGATGGTGCGTTCGGCGAAGCGGCGCAGGTCCATGTTGTCCTTGTACGCCGTCGCCCAGCCCGGCATCACAAAGGTGAGTCGGAAGGAATAAGGATCCTCGTCGCCACAGGTCCGGCAGGCGCCCTCGGCGCAGGCGGGAAAAAGTGCATCGCCGGGAAACTTCGGACGCAGCAGCAAATGCTCGACGACGATCAGGCGTTCGTTCGCGGCCCAGGCCAGCAACTCGCCCTGCAGCGCACCTGCCTGGGCTTTCGAAGCCAAAAGCTCGGGGTGGCGGCCCAGTTCGGTTGCCCCCTGGTCGTTGATCTGCAGACGAAACTGACCACCTTCCCCGGCAATCGCATAAGCATCCGGCTGCGCCAACTGCCGGATGATCGCCCGGTAAGCAAGTTCCCTGGCCGCAGCGGCATCGGCCGCGACAAGCGCCTGGTGGCCTGCCAGCCAGATCCTTGCGCTTCGGTCGAGCAACTGGAAATCCAGTTGGTATTGACCGGCGACGAGTTCGACCCGGCAGGCAAAGCGCAGGTCGGGATAGCCCAGCAGCAGGCTGATGCGTGACTGGATTCCCGACAGATTGGCCGGCGAACAAGGCTCGAACCGGTAGTTGAAGGCTCTGGAACGGTCATGGCTGATCTGTGGATAGGCCTTGAGGAAGGAAATCTTGTCGTTGATCAGGCGTTCGAGAGCCAGCCGCCGGCCATCGAGCTTGCTCAGCAGCAGCGCATAGTCATTGAACTGTTCGCCGAAGCGGGCGAGCAGGTGGTCGAGAAAGTGGTTGCGACGCTCAAGAAACTCCGCTTCGCTCTCGGTGATCGCCTCGACGGCGGCCTGATCGAGATTCCTGGTGATCTCGTCAAAGCCGCTGATCAAGGACTCGCTGAACGCTTTCACGAAGTACGTCCGCCTGATCCCCGGATCGAGCGAGAACAAATCGGCGGTATGACCCAGTTGTGCCAGGGTGTTGCCGAGGATCTGCTCGAAAACCATCAGGTAGGCTTTCATCTGCTTCGCTTGCGCCCGGCGCAACTGGGAAGCATGCATAGGCAGGCCATCGAGACCAATCCCGTAGGTCTGCGGGAAGCTGTATTGCAGTGGCTGGTAATCTTCCGGGTGCCTGAAGCTGCCCTTGGGAATGTCGATGTCGGCAGCGGCAAACGGATTCTTCGGTCGCTCGGCTTCTCCTCGCAACTGGCTCAGGGTGTCCTCGACCTCATCACTGCGCGGCATGAACGGCAGGCCATCCTTGTAGAACAGGAAGCGGGAGACCTGGCGATACAGCCGTGGCTGGTGCTGCCTGCCGACGAACAGCAGCCACGCCGCGCTGGCCTTGTTGGCATCAAAGATGGGCTTGCCGTCGGCCGCACTCCAGGCTGGATCGGCAGCGCCCTTGATCACCTGGCCTTCTGAATCGTATTTGGTCAACAACAACTGATTGACCGCCAGCACGCCTTCGATCTCCATCAGGCGATTGACGATGTCCGAGGTCCGCAGCACCGATTTCAGCGACGCCGCTGCCAGATCTTCTGCCGTGATGAAGCCATTGTCGAGGGCGGGGCCGTTGAAGATTTCCTCGACGCGCTTGCCGGCATCAAGCAACTCCTGCAAGGAATGAAAGCGGATCGCCGGATTGAAATACCGTTCGATCTCGAACCAGATACGCGCCTGCACCGCTTCGATGTCGGCATCGGCCTTCACTTCGACGTCGGCGCAAACGGCCACCTCCTCGATGTCGATCGGCTCGACGCGGCAGAAGTCTTCATCCAGATTCCGGTGCGCGTTGAGTACTGCCCTGGCATGATCGACGGCGGCCATCACCGCTTTGACCTTCCGGCGGTAACGCTGGATGAAGCCGCCGGCACCGCGGTCTTCCAGCCAGGTTTTCAGGCGTTGGGTCGTGGTCGCGGACCTGGCGGCGTCGGCGCCGAACACGCGCAGCGCAACGTTGCGGATCAGAAGGCTTGTCGTGGTGGTCGACTGGTCGTCAAGCGTACGGGTAAACTCGATCTCGAAATCGAGGTAAAAGACATTGCGCCAATGTGTCCGCAGGTAGGCGTCGCGGGCCGGCTCATCCGGCAGGCCCGGATCGGAAAACACGTCGAAGGTTTTCGTTGCGCCGAGCCTGCCCAGCGTCACTCTCGGCGAACCCGCGTCGGCATCGTCAAACGCCTCGTCACTGTCCAGGAACAGGGCCCAGGCACGGCCGTCGGTAAGTTCCTGCGCGGGGAAGCGCAACTCGATGAGCAGCGGGTGATTGCCGTCCGCATCGTCGACGATCACCTTGCGCTCGATCTTGCGGTCGTTGAGGTCACCCAGTTCGACATTGGCTTCCAGCTCAAGCCGGGCCTCATAGAGACCCAACGGCGTCACCTTTGTGGCCGGCTGCGCCGGGTTGCTCGGTGGCTGATAGGCAAGGCGCAACACATCCTTCTCGCACCAGGCGTAGTAGCCGCTTTCGCAAGCGCATTCCTTGCCGAAGACCCAGGCGTTGCGGACGCTGTCCAGGTCGATCAACAGACGCCGAAAGTCATCCGGCGTGGTGGGGTTGACTGTCAGAATCTCGCGCGCAGTGAAGAAGGCCTGGCCGGGGAAGGGATTCGCCGGGTCGGCAACAGGCATCTCCGGGGCCAGCAGATCCTTGACATCCCAGGCGGCCCGGTAGGCCAGGTCGGTGAGCGCGTAACACAGCGCCTCGAGGGTCGTGATCCCCGGATCGTGCGTGTTGTAGTCGGTCCACCAGCGGCTGCCCAGCTGTTCGATGAAGCCGACGCCCGCTCGCCGCAACTGGTAGAAATCCTGCGAGAATGGGAGCGCAGGCAGCCTGGCTATGGTTTTCGACTTCTGGCTCATGCGTCACACGGACAGGTTTCGTTGAGGGAGTTCGCCGCGGCGGTCCTGATGACCACGACCTGGTGTTTTTCGGCAGGCACCGAAACCAGAATCGACAACGCTTTGGATCCGGCCACCTCGTCCTTTTCCACGCTGATCGTCTGATTGCCGAGCACCGTCCTGTGAAAAAGCTTGAAGTCCGTCACATAATCGACGCCAGGCTGTTCTTCGACAAAATTGATCAGCACCGACTTGTAAATCCTGCCGCCGAACGATGGGCTGCCGCTGCCCGTGAATGCCCACGGCGCAAGAAAACGGGTAATGGCCTGCCGCAGTTGGTTCGCGTAGTACGTTTCATCGAACCCTTCGCGGAGCCGAACCCTGAAATCGACCTGCAGCTCCTCAAACTCCGGGTTGCGGACGTGCAGCCGGGTGAAGCAGCTATTCCTTTGTTGCAAAAAGGCTTCGATCTTCTCCAGGAGGGCCAGACTGGTATAGGGACGCAACGGATCGCGCAGCTTGTTGAAGCGAAGGTCGGGAATGGTCACGATCGTCACATGGCCGGGAGCCATCTCGCGGTAAACCCCCTCGCCGCTGTCGCTGGGTTCGTATTGCGTGTGGTTCAGGCACTTGACCTTGTAGATCTGCGGAAAGGCTTCGAGGATCAGGCGTTCGTAGTCCCACAAGGCGATCGCCCGATCCTTGTGCCGCAGGCGCTCGCTGATGCGTGCGTAGAAGGCTTCCGGCAGTTCAGCGCTGCGACCGCCAAACGAGGGGAACGGTTGCGCCAGCGACTTCACCGCGGCGGTTGGTTGCTCCAGTTTGCGGATCGTTCCCGCGTCCACGGTCTTTGCCGCAAACTGCGGCGAGTTGCCGTGGTCGATGAATGTTGCCGCCACGGCCTGTGCGGCAACCATCCGCAAGCGGCAAACGGCATCGCTTTTCTCCTGCACCGCAGCCCGTATCCAGAACATCCCGGCCGGCAACAGGCTGTTCGTGCTCGTCGCCTGTGCCGGCACGGCGAAGGTGATGATGCCCGAATTCAGCAATTCACCGCTGCCATCCTGCACCTCGTCTTCGCGGAAGTCGATCCAGACATTGTTGCTGAGGTAGCTCCAGAAGACCAGGGGCGATGCCACCGGTCTCTTGACCAGAGGGTTGGCCGTACCATCGGCGACTTCAAACAGCAGGGCAAGATTCTGCGGCGGCGCGAGTCCCGTGATGCCAACATAGAATTCGGCCTCGCTGAGTCTGATCCGGTTATCGTGCTGAAAGGCAAAACGCGGCAACAGGTACACCAGGGCGTCGGTATGGGCAGGCTGCTCGACCTGGCCAAAAGGCGCGAGGTGAAAGTACTGTGCCTTGCCGGAAGCTGCACCTGCGGCAAAATCGATTCGCTGACTCGCCGTGTAGCTCATGGCAAGACGGCTCATGGTCGGCCCGAGCGGCTGCTTGCCGGGGTCCGTCGCACCACTCTCCTTGCGCAGGTAACGCAACAGCGCAGTCTGGTAGGCGTCCTGGCCGAAATCACCCGACAACTCGAGTTTGGCGAAGCCATGTCGCGAGGCGGTACTGTAGAACTCGTTGGTGGCGAAATCCGGCGCGTCGACGGTCGGCAGGCCCAGGTTGTTCGAGAACGGCACTGACGTTGCATCGACGGTTACCGGGTCAATGCCCGAGTCCACCCACAAGCCGTTGTTCAGGAAGAAGAAGCTGACGCTCGGCAGCGGATCGCCGGCGGGATACAACAGCGGTGTCGCCAGCCAGTTCAGATCCAGCGACGCCGCGGTCAGTGTTTTCTGGAAGACCTCTCGCGATCCCACGATCAAGGCGTTACCCGCCGCAGGCGAGGCTCCAAAAGGCTGGAAGGGCTTCGATGAGTCGACCGGGCCGAAATCGTTGGACACCGTAAGTGTCCTGAGACCCGAGACAGTGACCGTCAGATCGATCTGCTTCAGCACCAGGTCCTGTAGCTGCGCATAGAGGTAGGCGTTGCCGCGGTGCTGGAGCTTGACGAGGATCACCGGCAGATTGGTCGCCAGGCCGTAGCCGTGTGCTTTCGCCGAGTACGATCTCACCGCCGGGAACTCTCCGTTCAGTTCGGCCTGCAAGCGCAATTTGTCGTCGGCAAGTCTGGCGATGCTCAGCTTGCCGGCTTCCACTGCATGCCATTCCTTCTCCGAAGTGAGCAGGCAGCTCACGTCGCCAGGCTGGCCACTGAAACCCGAGAGGTTGCCGTCTACCGTGAAATCGATCGTAATGGTGCGGCTGCCCTCGGCCAGCAACAGGTAATGTGAGGCAATGGCGAAACCCACCTCTGCTTTCGGCATGCGAATGTCGCCGAGTGCGCCATCCACATACCGCTTGTTGAAGAACGGATGCCATGACAGGTCCGCCTGCGGGAGCGCTGCTCCGAGACCATCGTCCGAATCGGCCACCGGCGAAGCAAACAGACGACCTGCGTCATTCAATGCTGCGGATTGTCCTGACACCGCCTCCCCAGCATGGCGATAGACCGTCCTCAACGAGGCGACCTGCGCCTGGTTGGCGACGAAAGTCCTGTCGTTGGCAAAGAAGACGTCGCGCCCGAGTTCGTCCTTGCCGGCCTTGAACAACTCTCCTGCCTGGATCTGATGGTTGCCGACATGTTTGGCCAGTTCCACCAGAAGGTGCGCGTGCGCGGCTTCCGAAGGTTTCTCCTGGAGGCGGAGGATCTCCCGGTAATAGAAATCCAGATGCCGTCTGGTCAAGGTGTTGATGTCCGCCCGCAGGTACTCCAACAGACGGAGGAAAGCCAGGAACAATGCATAGTGGGGTTGGTGTCGGTCCCAATTGTTCAGGGTACCTTCCAGTGCCAGCGCGGCTTCACTGACGGTACGGGCAAACACCTTCAGGAACTGCTCGAAAATCGATTTGAAAAGCGCATGCGTCGCGCAATGATTGATGCGCACGAAGACATCCGCCGCTGCGTCACCGTAGACCGCAGGGTCTGCAAGCACTGTGGCCACATAGGTCTCCCATGGACGACCGGCGCTCCAGTCCGTAGACAGGCCGGCAGTGAGAACCGCCGCGAATGTCGTCACCGGGGCGCGCAGGATCGCGGTCTCCGGTGACGGCGCCACCGAATTGACCAGGGCCAGACTGTTACCCGCCTTGTAATACGCCATCAAGCGCCTGAATGCCGGAGCCAATTGACTCCTGATCAGGTTTTGCAGGGTACTTTTGAGGGCGATGTCGGCTGGCAAGGCCTCCTTGAGGAGATCCAGTTGCCGGGCCAGCGTGCCCAGGCTGCTGTAGAGGAAGCCCAGGTGGTTCCTTAACTGCTCGCCTTCGTTCCGGTTCTGGCGGTCGTCCAGATAGTCGAGATACGACTTGATGTTGCGCTTGTAGGCATCGGTATCCTCGACGGCGACGACCGCCAGTCGGACCGATACGTCGTTGCCAAAAAACGCCGTCCAGTCGCCAGCCTCGGAATTCGTCGCGTCAAAATACTTCAGCAAGGCAGCATAACTGTCGGCGAAGACCATGCCGTGTGCCGTCGTCCGCCCGTCCACCGGCGCATAGCCCGGATCCAGCGCGACCGGCAGCCGTTGGTTCTGGCTCGTCCCTTCGCGGATCAGTTTGAGGGGATCCTGGTTCTGCTGGCAATCGGTCGAGGTGGCCATGATTCAGGCGGTGTCCGGCAGGAGGTTGACGGTGGTCGAGAGGTTGATATCGGTGCCCTCCAGTTTGTAATACGGGTAGACAAAGTTGAAACGGGAATTGGTCGACTTCACCCGGTAGACCACCTCGATCAACACCAGTCCCTGCAACTCCTGACTGTCGTCCAGCTTGACCCTCTCCAGGCTGATGCGCGGTTCGTTGTAGAGGATCGCGGACTCGACCTTGTCGGCCATCAGCGTCTTCATGCGGGTATCCAGCGATTCGAATAGCAGTTCGTCCAGGTTGCAACCGTACAAAGGCTGCAGAAGGCGTTCGCCTTGCGCCGTGCTGAGCAGAATTTCGAGGCTGGAGGCTATGTCGGCCTCCTCCTCGAGCATTTCTACTGCCGCCGTGTCGGCCACAAATTCAGGCGGGAAAGACCAGCCACGACCGAGAAAGTCCTGCTTCATCGCTGCTCACCCCCCAATGTTGACCTGCAGGGCGCCGGGAGGCATGACAGCCCCGCCGCCAGCCGTCGGGTCGCCCACCCGGGCGGCCGGCATGCCACCGATGAGAACCGTCGCCGACCCCTTGATGATGACATCGGCACCGCAGGAATCTCCCAGGCGTGCCGCTGGCAAGCCTCCGATCAACACCGTCGGGGCGCCGGGCGGAATGATCGGGACGGGGACACCAAGCGTCGCCGTGCTGACGATCATGTCGGTAATCCGGGCTGCTGCAGGCATGTTCTGCTTTCCTTTGCCGATACTTTCTGCCAGTACTCCAGTTGGAAAACGCGCGGCCCGGCAACACGCCAGCCGACGACTCCCGACGCCGCGATGGCTAGTTGATCTGCACCATGCCACCCTGTATGACCGTCGTGGCACTGCCTTTGATGCTCGTGCTCGGGCTCGAGATCTCGGCGCTGCTGCTGCCCGACGCCTTGAAGGCCGCCGTCGCCTTGAGCTCCGTGTTGGTGCCCTGCAACTTCAGATCCTTGCTGGCCTTGACGGAAAGATCCTTGACACTCTCGATCGTGATGCCGCTGTCGTCCAGGGTAATCCGGTTGCCATTCTGGTCTTCCAGGGATATCCCTTTGGCATCATCGGAGAGGGTAAGCTTGTTGCCTCCCGGTGTTTCCAGGCCGATGATCTTCTTCTGGTCATCAAAGTTCAGACGCAGTTTCTCGCGACTGACGTACCCCTTGAGGTGGTTGTCATCCTTGGCGGCTTCGGGAGCAGGTTTGGCGCTGCTATGACACATTCCGAGTACCACCGGGTGACGTGGGTCGTCATTCAGAAATCCGACGACCACTTCGTCACCGATTTCCGGCCGAAAATACGTGCCCCGCTGCTTGCCCGCGTCGAGCGTGACGAGGCGTGCCCAGATGCCGTCCTCGCTGCTGCTGATCAGCGGCATGCGGACCTTGATCCGGTCTTCCCCCGCAGGGTCGTTCTCCAGCGCCGTAACGACGCCGACCTGCAGCCCGCAGACGGCCGGCAACAAGCCGGCCGCCGGGAGGGGACGGAGATTGTAGGTTTCGGCAAAGCATTCGGTGCTCAAACCGAATTGGACGTCGGTTTCCCAGTTGCCGCCGGACAGGCGATGGCGAACGCCGGAAACGTACATTTCACCGGCAAACCGCGCGCCAATTCCGGTGATCTCGACGATCCTGCCCGGCGCGACACCGGAGAAACCCTGAAAGGTGGCGCGGCCACGCACTTTCGCCAAACGCTCACGCAGCAGCCGGGCATCGGCCCACGCCTGCAGTTCGGGCTCGCCGAGTTTGCCGCCGTGCCTGAGCTCCTGCGGGTCGCTGCCGGCCACGGTGGCCAGGTCGGCGGCCGCGAGATTGCCGCTGCGCATCGCCTTCGGCTCTTTCGCGTCGGCGCTGATTACCACTTGGTCGCTGGCATTCCAGCTACTCGCGGTAATGCCTTTGCTTTGCCATCTGGCGTCGATTTCCGCGTCCAGTTCGAGTAGCGTCGCGCCATAAGCAATCTTCAGCACGGCCGTGGACGCCGTCAGCGGTTTGCCGACGCTGACCTTGTCATCTTCCACCAGCACGACCTGGCCATTCGCCTCGGCCCGACAAAGCAGGAAATCCCAGTCGCTGGTGTCATACTGCACCACTTCCTTCAGGTCGGGGAGGGTCGACTCGACGGATTTCTGCAACCCGTAAAGGCCGAGCACCTCCTCCATGACATCGCTGTCTTTCTGGTCGACAAAATATCGGCTCCTGGCCCCGCTGGTCATCCTCACCGCATCATGCCGGCATTCGACAGTCAACACATTGCCACCCTTGCGTATCCTGATCGCCTGTTTGACGACGATTCCCTTGAATACCGTTTCGTTGTTCGAGCGATACCCCAACTGGACTTCAATTCTTTTCCCCGGCACGAAGCTGTCCGTATCGCTGACCGCGAATGTCCCCTTGGCCGCATCGCCATCCTGAATCTGCAGCGTTGCGGCCGGAATCCGGTTCAATTCGCGGCTGATCGAAAGCGACAGGACGTGAAACTCACTGCTGATCTCTTGCCCCTCAACCAGGACCGTTAACGTGCAGACATCAGGCGTCGCCGGCGTGGGAATGGTGGATTCGTTGCTCACCTCAACGCGTCGCCTTTTCCAGCGGTGGAAAGATCAGGTCACTGCCCGGCCTGAGTGCGCGAAAATTCTCGAGTGCGTTGAATTCAGCCACCTGGATGTAATATCCGGGGTCACCGTAGATCCGATAACACAGCTGCGGCAGCGTATCCCCCCTCCTGACCCGGCGAACGTGTGTCAGGTCCGGTGAACTCTTGTTCTCCCTGGCCGCACGCTTTTGTTCCTCGATACTGCTTTTGAACTTCACTTTGGCAACTGCGCGTATTGGCGTTCCGTCACTCTTGAACATCTTGTAGGTGATGCTGACTTCGGTGACACGTCCCTTGAAAATGGAGTTCTGTCCCCACACCAGTTTGAAGTGGCGTGGTTCATGCGAATCTCCCTTGTATTCTATCAACACCTGCTTGAACAGCTTCAGATCGTCGGCAACCGAGTCACGTGGTTTTCCGTCAATGATTCCGGTGTTGTCGAAAAGAAACTCGAAAATCATCTCCTCGGGCTGGGTATACTCGTACTTCAACTGCTTGCCGCTGGTACCCTGGCCTTGCCCGGATTCGGAGAATTTGAGCTTGTACTCCTGCGTGTAACTCTCGGGATTGATCAGCGCTTCGAAAGAATCGTCCGCTTCGGCCAGACCGCCGCTCTCCGCTTTCCGGGAATCGGAAAACGCCAGAATGAGCATCTTTTCAAGTTTGCCGGATTCCGCCATTATCTTTCGCCCTTGTTTCTGAGGATCTGTAACACCTGTTCCACACACTCGGCCACCAGGGCCTCCCGGTCGGCCCCGCCTACGCCTTGTGCATCAACTAACGGCGTGGTCTGCCCTGCGACGCCGGGCTGCCCATTCACCGCAATCGAGATATGCAACTCCTTGATTTCGATGGGCATCAGCTCACAGCTTTCCAAAAAACGGGCAGCACCGGTGGGTCGAGTAAGCGATTTCGCCGCGCGTCAACCTCGCCACAAGCGGATGGACTCATTGGACAGTGAAATAGCGGTAGGTCAGTTCCATGGTCTCAATCACGACGCTGCTTTCGTTGGCATTCAGGTCACTCACCAGCCACTTCTTGGGGATCGCATGCGCAATCTTCCACGTTCGCAAGGGCTGACCCTGTTCGTTCATCAGGACGACATTAATATCTGCCGGAGTGAACTGCCGATCGCGGAACGCATCCAGGAACCATTTGATCACCGAAGAATCACTCAGCATGCCCCGCTTCAACACCATGTCGGCATACTTGGTGCGCACCGGCAACTTGTGCTCGAAGCGGTTTTCGCCACCTTCCTTTAAGCTCTCGTAATCGTATTCGACCGATAAACCGGAAACCGACTGAAACCGGGCATCGTTGGCATCCTTGCTGATGCCGAACTCCACTTTGTAGTAGAACCCCCACGGCGGGTAATAATCAGCCATGTGGCGCCGACCCCGTCAGATCTTCATCAGCTTGAGACCTTCGTGCGCGATTTCGATACTCTCCACGGCGATCTCATTGGCATCCGACTTCAGGTCAGGAGCGGTTATCTTGACGGGAAAACAACGCGTTGCCGCCCACGCCGCGACCGGCGTATGTTTTTCATTGAGCAGTCGGATGACCACGTCACGGCGGCCGTCGACGCGTTCATTGGCGATGTCTTCCAGCCACTTGTTATAATCGAAATCCCCTTCGAACTTGCCACGTTTGAGGGTGATATTGTTGTTCTTGATCAGACCGGGCATGGCGATCTTGTTGAAATCCTTGCTGTCGCTATGTCGATACTCGATTTTTTCTCGTTCCATGACCAGGCCCGTGACCTCGGTGAAACTTATTTTCGCGCCACCCCAATCGACCTGGAAATGGAAGCGGGGAATCGGATATTCTTGTGCCATGATGGTAATCCTGGAAAGTTGAATACTGACGACTGTCGAACGTTAGGACCCGATCTCTCGGCCAAACATCATGACTCGGCCATCTTGTGCGAGAATCTGAGGATGATGAACTCGGCCGGCCGCACCGCCGCCATGCCGATTTCGATAATCAGCCGTCCTTCGAGAAGATCCAGCGCGGTCATGGTCTTGCCCAGGCCGACAGCGACGTAAAACGCGTGTTCCGGCTTGACTCCCTGCAGAGCCCCCTGACGCCACAAGGTGGTCAGGAAATTTTCGATCATCGCCTGGATTTTGACCCAGGTGTTGGCATCATTGGGCTCGAACACGAACTGCTCGGTGGCCTTCTTCACCGACTCCTCGACAAAGATGAAAAAACGCCGAACGCTGACATAGCGCCATTCGTTGTCATTGCCGGCAAGGGTGCGCGCACCCCACACCAGCGGACCCTTGCCGGTGAATGAACGAATGGCGTTCACCGACTTGCCTGCCGTCACGTCAACGTTGATGCTTTCCTGATCCCTGTTCGACATCTGGATCGTTGGCTGGATGACGGCGTTCACGCTGACATTGGCGGGGGCTTTCCAGACCCCGCGGCTGTTATCGACGGCAGCAAAGATCCCGGCGATCGCCGACGATGGCGGCAATTTGCAGGGGAAGTCGCGGATCGCCGTCTTGGCCAGTTCATAGACCTGATTCTGCGTGCCATTCAAGGTGTTCAGCGCCACTGCCGCGGCCGCGACGCCATTGGTGACGACGCTGACGTCGGTGCTGGATTCGTCATACGCGAGGTCGAGCACGGTTTCGACGTTTGGCGCGTAGGCCGCACCATATTTGAGGTTGTTCGTACCGATACCGGCGTCCCTGAAATTGCCGATCGCAGTCAGCAGATTTGCATCCGGGTCGGAGAGGGAAATCGGGGTGACGCCATCCACGCCCCCATGGACGTCCATGATCACAAAGCGGTCCTGCAGGTCGGCGCACTGTTGCAACGCGGCGTCGTGCAGCGCCCTGAAATCGGCGATCGACAGGGACTGTGCTTCCGGAAACACGATCAAGGTGGGTTCGTCGGCCTTGACCAGCGTATTCAGACCCGCCGTCAGGTCGGCAAGCAGGGGAGTCCCCGGCAACGCCGTATAAGGGTTGACCGAAACGACATAACACGGACCACCACCATTGGCGAAATACACTTGCAGCGCGTAAAACATGATGTGTTTTGAACGCGCTGCTTCGCTCAGGATGGCCACGGCCCGCTGATCCGTCGTCGCACCGTTCACCTGGGTTACGGTGACCGTCACGCTGATGGCCTCCTCGGATTGTGCGCCGCCAAAGTATTTTTCATACTCGATCATCGACGAGATGCGCGTCGGCTTCAGGTGCAGATCTGCTGCCGTGCGGTTCTCGGCCTTCCGGGTATAGCCGATGAACGCTGGAATCGCGGTCGCAACCGGGGCAATGGACGGCGGGAATTTTGGAATTTCCTCGATGTAAACGCCTGGAGTCTTGTACGCTGTAGCCATGAATATCACCCGTATGTGGTTAGAGTAAGAGCTTGCAGTTAGACATGAACTTCCGAAACGAGGCGACTGATGATGGCGCCGGTCTTCTCCACTTTCACCAGCCGTTCGGAAGGCTTCTGCTTTTGGCCTGCGTTGCCAAAATGGGTCAGGGGTAGAGCATCTGATTCGACCGAGTCAACGACTCCAGTCGTCTTGTTCACGTAGATCCAGAACGTCGAGCGGTTCCTGATGCGCAACTGGTAGAGAGGAGGGCTGCTCTTCGCCCGGCCGGCCGCATCGACAAAACTGAACGCACTGTCGCCCGGACGCACGGCGCTCAGACTGATCAGCGCAAATACGTCATCCGCCACATCGTCCGACAGCCTGACGCCCCGCGCTGGCACACCAACCACTCCCGCCGGCGGGATGATCGCCGGGACGTCACCTTGATGGAGGTACACCGGAAGGTCGTTTGCGTCGGCGGCAAGTTGCTGAACGCGAGCGTCCGGACCATCACTGGTGAGTTGTCCCAACGCCGTACCCGACAAACCCAGGGCCTCAACCTGCTCGTTGGGCGCCAGGGGGCGATATCTTCGCGACAGGAACAGCAATTTGCCCGCTCCTGCCCCTCTCGTCGCCCCGCTCAGATTCGACACGACGGGCACGTTTTCCTTGTAGCGACAGGTGACACCCTCGCTCCGGTCGTATGCCTCGTGGATTCTTTGCGGACGCAAGGTCAACGCCGAGTAGTCAAAAAAGCGACTGTCCCTGACGACGATCATGAACTCGAAAGCGCTGTCCGCCGGCAAGCTCGCGGAACCTTTCAGGAGCACCACGAAACCCAGTGCCGTTTCTTCAAACAGGCACTGGTTAGCTGCGAGCGCAACGCGGGTGCTTCCTGTCGGCCGTATGCCAAGCAAGCGACGTACATCGTAGGCTTGCAGAAGTCTGGCTTTCATCGCCTGATCCGTGATCCGGTCAAAGACGCTCGCTCCCCGATCCAGCCAATAATGGTGAAGGATCCGGACTTCAAACAGTTGCCTGTACCTGCCTGCCATCCGCTCGGCCATATTAATCCGCCGCCGATTTCTGATAAAAATCGGTAACCACCTCGGTAACCAGCACGCCTTCCCTCTGTGTGGCCTTGAATTGCAGTTCGAGAAGACGCAGAACATACAGGGCAAAGGGATACTGCTTGCCGCCGAGGGTACCCCACAAATGGTTGATCTCCTCCATGTTCGGGGAATACAGATCGAGGACGAGCTTGAACGATTCGAGTTGATCGAGGGCATTGCCCGGTGCATTGGTAGTCATTGAAGCCGGAGCGACATTATCCTGGCTGAACACGTTCTTGAACTGGAAAAAACGGATCGCCCGCGACAACATCAACAAGGCATTGGTATAGTTGCCATGGCTGGCAACGACAAGAATCTGGCAATTCAGAAATACAGGTGGATTTTGATAGGTGACCGTCAAAGCCGTATCGTTACGGACATGATTGGGCAGGTTCTTGAGCGCCTTTTCCTCTTTGATATTCACCATCGACAGAATGAGCCTGTCGCGGGGTACGCCACTGCTGCCTGGAGCGCTGGCAATGCCTTCCGCCATGTTGCCTAAAGCCACCTGTGGAGACCCATCGCCACCACCGTAGGTATCAGCGAGATGCCTGTTCAACTCGTTCATCACGATGGTCAATGCATGCGAGATCATGTCATCAGCAACCGCTCACAGCAGCGGCCGGCGCGGTGGCAGACCGCCAGGCGAGTGCGTGAGGCGCTACCGGCTTCCATCCAGGGAACCCCGCGCTCAAGACACAACGACGCGTCGAGGAAGGTCCGGCGAGGGGGCCGCCACTCCATGCCGGCAGGGGCCTGAGGGCAAAAATCTGCAGCCAAGGCACACCATCCGTCGCCGCAATTGTCGGCTGGCACCTGGAGCTGGAACAGGGGTGCGGCATCGATGCCCTCCTCGGCACAGTGGTACGCGAATCCGGCTGAAACGACCTTATATCAAAGCAAACCATACTCAGCCGTGCTTGTCAATTGCAGCGGCAGCGGTACCCTGCCGGCGCGGCGCTCCGACCTGTGCATGCCGTCGAGCAACTGTTCGGCCAGCCGCCAAGGAAAAGCGGCCGCTCGACCCGCAGGAGACGGGAAGCCCTTCACGACTCGAACAGCGACGTTAGCGGCTTGAAGCCCACCGGAAGCCCAGCCCTTACACGCTGTCACACAATGGAACATACGCGCCACAGATGCCTGCTGCTTTCGCCTGTAGGATTCGTCTCGTCGTCGGGATGCTTTCTCCCCCTCCCCCTCCCCTTGGAGTGTCGCGGCGACTGCAACGCCGGCCCGCCCAGCCCCCCCTGCGCGGGCCGTTCTTTTGGTCGGTAGCGACCTCCCGCCAGCGATCGCGACATCGAGTGCTGTCCAGGGATGGCCGGAGAACTTCCGAAACCTTACAATAGGCGGCGACGCCACTCTTCGCCGAATCTGAAAACAAGGACTTCGATGATCAGCAACGAGGACGCACGCAGTTTTTCAAGCGCACGAACGATGGCGCTCCCCTCCGGTTGGTTCGGTAAGTTAATGGCGATCATGGCCAGCGCGACGTTGGTCGTCGTCGGCCTCATGTTCTCGGTGCTGGCTCTCGCAGTGCTGTTGGTCGGCGGATCGCTGCTGTTTGTCTACCTGAAGTGGAAAACACGTCACCTGCGTCGCGTCCTGGACGCGCAAATGCAGCTGGCCAGAGCGCCTGAACAGCAGTCCAGCGGTCGTGTGATCGAGGGTGAAATCATCGGCGATGCTGAATACGACGCCAATTCTCATGCCCCGGCACGAAATCCGCTACTGAACGACGTGCCGGCAAGCCGTGAACAGCAGCCTGAATCCGCAACTGACCGTTGAGCGCCGCAGTTCCTTCCACCCTTTGCAATGTGTGTCAGCCATGAAATTTGCCCGCCTTGTCCGTTGCCTGACGCTGGTCAGTACTGCCGCCGCTGCACAAGCAACACCACCGGACGAACATTTCGGCGCGTGCATGGCGACGCTGCGAGCCGAATCGCCGTCGAGAGGGGTTTCCAGTGCGTCTTTCGATAGATTGACCCGTGGCCTCGTCCCCGACATGAGCGTGCTCGAATTCCTCGACTATCAGCCCGAATTCCGGACGCCGATCTGGGATTACCTCGCTGCTCTGGTCGATGAAGAAAGGGTTGGCGACGCCCTGGCCATGCGCGAAAAATGGTCCGACACGCTGGCGGCGGCAGCCGAGCGCTATCGCGTAGATGCGGACACCGTTGTCGCGGTATGGGGTGTCGAGAGCAACTTTGGGCGCAACTTCGGGAAGCGCCCCCTGCTGACCTCACTCGGGACCCTCGCTTGTTTCGGACGTCGGCAGACCTATTTCCGTGGCGAGTTCCTGAGCACACTGAAGATTCTCGACAGCGGCGACATCACCCCGGAGCGTCTGGTCGGTTCCTGGGCCGGCGCCTTTGGCCATACCCAGTTCATGCCCTCGACCTTTCTGCGCCTGGCAGTCGATGGTGACGGCGACGGCAAGCGGGACCTGATGGACAGTGTCCCCGATGCACTCGCTTCGACCGCCAATTTCCTGCATCGGGCGGGTTGGCGACAGGGTGAAGCGTGGGGCTACGAAGTCGTGCTGCCCCCGGGATTCGATACCAGCGTCTCAGGACGCAGCAACAAGAGGCCGCAGTCGTACTGGGCAGGGCGCGGCGTGCGCCGCGCCGATGGCCAACCCCTTGCCGCATCGGATGTGGCCGCCGGCCTGCTCCTGCCGGCCGGTCCGCGCGGCCCGGCGTTTCTGGTATTGCGCAACTTCGATGCCATCTACGGCTACAACGCCGCCGAGAGCTACGCTCTGGCGATTGCCCATCTCGCCGACCGGATCAAGGGCGGCAAACCGTTTGCCACCGCATGGCCCACCGACGACGGCGGCCTTTCGCGTCGTGAACGCCGTGAGCTACAGACTCTGCTCGCCGGCCGCGGCTACCCCATCGGCGAGATCGATGGCATGATCGGCAGCAATTCCCGACAGGCCGTTCAGGCCGAACAGAAGCGACTGGGCATGACCGCCGACGGCCGACCAGGGCAGAAATTGCTGTCCGCGCTACGCACTACGGCAACGGATCGGTAAGTTGGAAGGGCCGCAGGGCGCGCTGCGGCAAAGCCGCAAGGCGTACGCCTGCGCGCGACCGGGCACATTCCGCCAGCTCGGGAGGACTGTCATCGCGATTGGCGGACAAGCTGTCCTGTGGTAGTGTCGGCTGCGTATTTCCCGATCGACGCCGTTTCGCACCATGGCACACGACATGTCTTCAGACCCGGATAAGCTCACCCGGCAAGCGGGTGAGCTCTGCATAGACGCATCGCAATTGCGACCGGGGGTGCATGTCCGTCTGCCGGTACCGTGGATGGATCACCACTTCATGTTCAGTTCCTTCGTCATCGCTGACGAAGAACAGGCTCGTCTGATCGCGGCGATGAAACTGCCGCAACTGTTCTGCGACCCGGCACGCTGCAAGGTTCCGCCACTGCCCCGACAGGAAACGGCAGCGCCGGCTGATCCCGCCGCCGACGGCAAGGCGGAACAGGACGAACTGGCGGCGCTGGAAGCCGCGCGCGAGGAGGCCAGGGAGCGGCGCACGCGGATGATGGATGCCCTCAGGGAAAGGCTCGTCAAAGCCGAGCAGCACTACCGTGGAGCTGCGAGAACGGTGAGCAGAGCCATCCGCGGCTTCGCCACCAACCCTCGTCAGTCCGTAGCAGACCTTGCCGCCGTCTGCGAGAAATCGACTGCAGCGCTACTGGCCGACCCGGATACCGCCTTCGTGCTGATTGCCGACAAAGGACACGACGATGGGCACGCCGCGCACGCACTATCGGTGATGACCCTCTCCCTGCTGCTCGGCAAGCAAGCGCAGTTGCCCGAGCAGGCACTGGGCGTACTCGGTACGGCCGCGCTGCTGCACGACATCGGCAAGCGCTTGATCAGCCCATCGATTCTGCGCAACAGCGAACGCAATCGACACGAGGAAGCGATCTTCCGGACGCACTGCCGTAGCGGTCACGACGAGGCGATGCGCGCCGGCAGCCTGTCGAAACCGATGCTCGAGGCCATCCTGCACCACCACGAGCGGATCGACGGCAGCGGTTTCCCGGAACGACTCAGCGGCAACGCGATACCACTGGCGGCGCGAATGGTGGCCATTGCCGACCGCTTCGACTCACTGGTCAATCCCATCGACTACCGCCGCGCGCTGGGCCCTGCCGAGGCCTTGTCGACCATGTGGACCCGTGAGCAGCGCGGCTTCGATACCAGTTTTCTGCAACTGTTCGTGCGCGCGATGGGCATCTATCCGCCCGGGTCGATCGTACAACTCAGCGATGGCCGGATCGGTGCGGTGGTGGGTTCGGCGCCGGTCGGCAAGCCGCTGCTCCCGAAGGTGATGATTTATGCGCCCGAAGTGCCGCACCGCGAGGCGATCATCGCCGACCTGGCAACGCAGGAGGTGGTGACCATCGAGCGCGTGCTGCGCCTGCAGGACCGCAGTGTCGAAGAGGTCCGATACCTGCTGCCGCAACGCAAGGTCAACTGGTCCTGCCCGGCGCAATGACTGGCGACGTATCCGCAGCCCCCGATGCCGCCACTCCGAACGCGGGTGAGATCTGCATCGACGCCTCGCAGTTGCGTCCTGGCGTGCACGTGCGCTTGCCGGTGCCGTGGATGGACCACCAGTTCATGTTCAACTCCTTTGTGATTGCGGACGAGGAACAGGCACGGCTGATCGCGGCCATGAAACTGCCTCAACTGTTCTGCGACCCGGCACGCTGCAAGGTTGCGCCACTGCCGCAACGCGCAGCCGAAGCGCCTGCCGGCAATGATGGAGAGGCGGAGAAGGCGCAACTGGCAGCCCTGACCGCGGCACGCATGGCCGAGAAGCGCGAACGTGCACGGGTCATGAGCGAACTCCGAGGACGCCTCGACAAGGCACAGGAACACTACATCAGCTCCGCCCGGGAGGTAGGTGGCGCCATCCGGAGTTTCTCGGTTAACCCCCGCGCGGCGGTCGAACGGGTCGCCAGGGTCAGCGAGAACACGACGACAGCGCTGCTGGCCGACCCTGACAGCGCGATCGTGCTGATTGCCGAAAAGGCGCACGATGACGGGCACGCGGCGCATTCGCTGTCGGTCATGACCCTGGCGCTGCTGCTCGGAAAACAGGCAAAACTGCCCGAGCAGGCCCTGCGCGCCCTCGGAATCGGCGCCCTGCTGCACGACATCGGCAAGTTGGCGATCCGCGCGTCGATCCTGCGCAGTAGCGAGCGCAACCGGCACGAGGAAGTGATCTATCAATCACACTGCCGCGCCGGCCATGCCGAGGCCCTGCGCGCCGGCAACCTGTCGCCTCCCCTGCTGGAGGCCATCCTGCACCATCACGAGCGCTTCGACGGCGGCGGTTTCCCGGACCGCCTGAGCGGCAGTGCGATTCCCCTGTCGGCCAGGCTGGTGGCCATCGCCAACCGCTTCGACAACCTCGTCAACCCGCCCGACACGCGGCGTGCGATGTCGCCTTCCGAGGCCTTGTCGACGCTGTGGACACGCGAGCAGAAGGCATTCGACGCAACCCTGCTGCAGTTGTTCGTGCGCGCGATGGGCGTCTATCCACCCGGCTCGATCGTCCAGCTCAGCGATGGTCGGATCGGGGCGGTGGTCGGATCTGCGCCCACCGGCCAGCCACTCTCGCCGAAGGTGATGATCTACGCGCCGGAGGTCCCGCGTCGCCAGTCGATCATTATCGATCTGGCGAGCGAAGGCGTGGTCAAGATCGATCGGCCATTGCGGCTGCAGGAACGTCCCGCCGAGGAACTGGACTACCTGCTGCCGCGCCGCAAGATCAACTGGTCCTACATGGCCGAACAGAAGTGATCCGCGGCCCGGACACCGGCCCTGCGCCATGCTGACCGTCACCGACCTCGCAAAGCGCCATGCCGGGGCCAGCCGACCGCTGTTCGAGGCCCTGGAGTTCGCCGTCGCGGCCGGCGAAGTCGTTGCCCTCGTCGGCGAATCCGGCGTTGGCAAGAGCACCCTGCTGAACTGCATCGCCGGCCTCGAAACCCCTGACCGCGGCGCGGTCCGGATCGGTCCGCAGGCGCTCGACATGGTCCGGCTCGATGAAGCGGCACGCGCGGCGTTGCGAGCGCGCCGTATCGGCTTCGTCTTCCAGGCCTTTCATGTGCTGCCAACGCTGAGCGTGTCGCAGAACCTCGGTGTGCCCTTGCTGTTGTGCGGCGTGCCACGCGGTGAACACCCGCAGCGCATCCACAGCCTGCTCGACCGTGTCGGTCTGGCGGACTACGCGGCGCGCTGGCCGACATCGCTGTCGGGTGGCGAACTGCAACGGGTGGCGATCGCGCGCGCGCTGGTACATCAACCGGCACTGATTCTGGCCGACGAACCGACGGGCAACCTGGATCCGCGCACCGCCGGAGAGGTGCTCTCGCTGCTGCTCGACAGCGTACGTGAACGGGATACCAGTGCGCTGATCGTCACCCATTCGCAGCACGTCGCGCAGTGCTGCGACCGGATCCTTACTTTGACGCCTGCGGGCCTGCAATGAACAGGCTGAGCTGGTGGTTGATCCTGGCCCAGTTCAGGACGCGACGTGCCGCAACGCTGTTGTCGATGCTGGCGATCGCGCTCGGGGTTGCACTCGGCTACGCCATCCATCTGATCAACGACGCCGCGCTGGCCGATTTTTCGCGAGCGATGCAGACCGTGCAGGGAAACCCCGACGCCGTGCTTGCCGCTCGCGACAGCGCCGGCAGCGTCCCGCTCGCGAGCATCAACGAAATCGCTCGCGACCCCGCGGTGCTGCTGGTCGCAGCGGTCATCGAAAGCCGCGTACGCCTCGACAGTTCGCCGACGCCACTGCGCCTGATCGGCATCGACGTGTTCAGCGCCGCGGCGCTGATGCCCAGGCTGCTGCCGCGACATGACGGTCGTGCCGGCTCGGCGCACATTCTCGCCGGGGGCGTCTATGCCTCACCGGCGCTGCTCGAAAAATTCGGGCTGCATCCGGGCAGCGCCGTGACCTTGCAGCGTGGTGATCAGGACTGGCACGCGATCATCGCCGGCGATCTGCCAGCAACAGGACCCGACGACCTGCTGCTGGTCGCCGACATCGCCTGGGTCCAGGAACACTTCGGGCCGGCCAACGCGGTCAGCGAGGGTCGCATACGCCTGGAGCCGGATACCGACCCGGCAGCCTGGCGTACGGCGCTGGAGCAACGACTGCCGAGCGGCCTGCTGCTCAGGATGGCCGACGACGACGGCGTACGCGTCTCCAACCTGTCGCGCGCCTACCGTGTGAACCTCAACGTCCTGGCGCTGGTCGCCTTGCTGACCGGCGCCTTTCTGGTCTTCGCCACGCAACTGAGCGCGGTCGCACAGCGTTCGACGCAGTTTGCCCTGCTCGGCGTTCTCGGCCTGTCGCCACGCATGCGCCTGTTGCAGGTACTGCTCGAAGGGCTCGCCATCGGCGTACCGGGCGCGCTGCTGGGACTGGGGCTCGGCTATCTGCTGGCCCTCGCCTTCACGCAAATCCTGGGTGGCGATCTTGGCGGCGGCTATTTCACGGGCAGCGCACCGATCATCGTCCCGGCGCCGGTGCCTGCCCTGGGTTTCCTGGCGCTGGGCTGCGCCGCCAGCCTGGCTGGCGCGTGCTACCCGGCGTATCTGAATCGCCAGCAGGCGCTGGCGCAAGCACTGCAAACCGGTTTCGCGCAGCGCCCGCGCGGCAGCGACCCGACCGCCACCAGCCAGCCACTGCTGCCGGCGCTGCTGGCCATCGGTGCGCTCGCCTTGACGCAAGCGCCGCCGTGGTTCGACCTGCCGCTGGGCGGTTATGCGGCGATTGGCCTGGTCCTGCTGATCGGCATCGCCAGCGCTCCGCCGCTGACACGGCAGGTCTTCGGCCATCTTGCCGGGAGAGCACTGCCAGCGCCGCAGCAGATCGCGCTGCAGAACGTCGCCCAGGCACCGCTACTGGCGCAGGTGGCCGCCAGCGGCTTGATCGTCAGTTTCGCGCTGACCGCCAGCATGGTGATCATGGTTTCCAGCTTCCGGGTTGCTGTCGATCGCTGGCTCGACGACATCCTGCCGGCACCGCTCTATCTGCGCAGCCGGGCAACCCCTCTGCCGGCTGAAGTGCTCGCGGCCTTGCTGCAGGCGGACACGCCGTTCGCCAGAGTCGAGCGCATGGCGCAGGGCTCGCTGACCATCGATGCGCAGCGGCCAAACGTCGCGCTACTGGTGCGCGAAATCGAGCGCGGCAACCCGGAGGCACGCCTGCCCTTCAGCGGCGAGCTGGTGGCGGCACCGCCAGACATGGCGGTGGTCTGGATCAGCGAAGCGCTGCACGAGATCTACCGGATCGTGCCGGGGCAGATCCTGCACCTGCCTTTGCTGGGAAGCGAAGTGGAGGTCTTCGTCGGCGGCGTCTGGCGCGACTATTCCAGGCAGTTCGGCGCTTTGGTCATCAGCCGGGAGGACTATGAGCACCTCGGCGGCCGCTTCCAGCCTACCGACCTCGCCTTGTGGCCCCGGGCCGGCCAGGAAGCCGCTGCCGCCACCTGGCTCGTGCCGTATGCCGGCAGGCACGGACTGGAACTTTCCGAAGCCGCAGAGATTCGCCGTTTGAGTCTGTCGATCTTCGACAAGAGCTTTGCCGTCACTTACGCGCTAGAAGCCGCCGCGATGCTGATCGGCCTGTTCGGACTGGCCGTCACACTCGCTGCCAGCGTCTGGCTGCGCGCCCGCGAACTGGCTACGCTCGGTGCTCTGGGCTTCGACCGCCGGATGCTGAGCCAGGCGGTGATGCTCGAAGGCGCGCTGATTGCCTGCGTCGGACTGCTGGTCGGTCTCGCCTGCGGCGTGGCGATCGGCGCCATCCTCACGCATGTGATCAATCCGCAGTCTTTTCACTGGCGCATGCCACTCTCTATCCCCTGGTCCACCCTCCTCGCCGGCGCTGGGCTGACCCTGGCGGCAGCCATCCTGGCCAGCCACTACGCCGCGCGCCAGGTCACCCGACTACCGCTGGCGCAGGTGCTGGCCAGTGCCCACTGAGCACACCGACCGCACCCATGCAACGCCGTCGCTTTCTTGCCACCCCCTTGCTGCTACCGACGCTGAGCTGGCCTGCCGAGGCGTTGCTTGCTTATCCCCCGGTGACTCCCGGGCCGAGGCTCGCCTTTCCACGCGACCACGGTGGCCACCCGGATTTTCGTACCGAATGGTGGTATGTCACCGGCGCACTGGACTCGCCGCAGCCAGACGTCGGTTTTCAGTTGACATTTTTCCGCAACCGGCCGGGCACGGCCGAAACACTGCGCTCGCCGCTTGCTGCGCGCCAGATCCTCTGGGCGCACGCCGCGCTGACCGTCCCAGGCGAACGACTGCGGCATACCGAACGCGCCGCCCGCGCCAACCTCGGCGGCAGCTTCTCCAGCGTCGACTGTGACGTGAGCATCGGTGCCTGGCGGATGCACCGCGAGGACCACGCGCAGGGCGAGGTCCTCAGGCTGCAGATGCAGAGTCCGCAGTTCTCGTACGATTTCACCCTGACGCCGTCGCAGCCGCTGCTGCTGCAGGGCGACAACGGCTACTCGAGCAAGAGCCATGCTGCGGAACTGGCCAGCTACTACGTGAGCTGGCCGCAATTGCGGGTCGACGGAGTACTGGTGAGGGACAACGGTCGGCAGGCGGTGCACGGGCGCGCCTGGTTCGATCACGAATGGTCCACCGCCATCCTTGGCGGCGGCGCCGTCGGCTGGGACTGGCTGGGCATCAATCTCGCCGACGGCGGCGCGCTGATGGCTTTTCGCATGCGCGACACGCAGGGAAGGACGCTGTTCGCACATGCCGCATGGCGCGACGCCGCCGGCCAGTTGCAGCACTTCGGCGTGGCGGACGTGCTCTTCACCCCGCGACGACGGTGGACTTCGCCGCGCAGCGGTGCCAGTTATCCGGTAGAAATGGAGATCCACTTCGGCGAGCAGGTGCTGCGGACACTGCCGGTACTGGACGACCAGGAACTGTCCGCGAGTCAACCGGCGCCGGTCGTGTATTGGGAAGGGCTGGTCAAGGTGGAGGGTCGCCTCAGGGGCCGCGGTTACCTCGAAATGACCGGCTATGCCGGGACACTGCGGCTCTGAACACCGCGATGAGTCGCCTTTTGAAAGCTGGTGTCGAAGCCGCGATCGCCACCAGCCAGTTGGTGCATGAGCAGCAGAAGGAGCGCGAGCTGTCCGGCGGGTTTCTGACCAGCAAGGGTCAGCAGTTCGGCCCTGAACTGGCCAGCCAACGGGAACTGACCAACCAGAAGCTGTACACACAGAAAGCCGTCGCCAGGCGCCTGCGCGAACCCCCCGTCCTGGCAGAGGCACTGGGCCAGCCCCTGGATCTGGCGATTGGCAAAGCCGACGAACTATCCGATTTCCGACGCCAGGTCGACCTTCAGGCGGTCAAGTCGGCAGAATCCTTTGCCCACTGGCCATTTCAAATGGCGTCGACGTGATCAGCACCGTCGCCAAAGCCACCAACAAGGCCGAGAGTGCACGCCGGTGCGTTCACAGCCCCAGGAAATCCTTGATCATCGCCAGAATGCCGGCCTTTGGATGCGTAGCCGGGCCGTCGGCCGGGACGCCGCTGAACTGGCGCACAAAATTGTCCATTTCGACCTCGCGACGGGCAAGAATCTCGGCAATCGCCTCGGCGATTTCCGGCCGCGAACGGATGACTTCTTCGACGGTGTTCTGATCCAGTCGGTAGCACACGACGTCGGTCCTGGCGATGACCGAGGCGCGGCGCGCCTCTCCGGTCAGCACGCCCTTCTCGCCGAAGGTGCTGCCAGCATGGACGGTGCGGAACAGTTGCCGTGAATGGTCGGGAAAGTCCATCCATACCTCCGCTTCGCCAACGGCCAGCAGGTACAGCCAGTGCGGCGCATCGCCCTGATGGAAAATCACGTCGCCACAAGCAAAAGGGGCATACACCATGCGCTCGCCGATGGTTCTCAACTCTTCTTCCTGCAAACCGGAAAACAGTTCGAGTTTGCGCAGGTCGGCCATGCGCCGGTCGATCTCACGCCGCCGAACCGATTCCCGATAAGCGTCGTTCTCCTTGGTGATGTGCAGCGACTGTTCCGGCACCGCCAACTGCATGCCGGCGCGCTGCAGGGCCGCAAAGATATGGACGCGCACCGCAGAGTCGGTGGGATCATCGGGCTGGGGATCAAGCATCCAGTAGCGCAGGGCGTAGCGCCCGTAACCCGGACCAAACTCCATCAGCACGCAAGTCGGTGCCGGTTCCCGAGCCACGTTCTGAATTTCGGCGGTACTGATGGTCGCCTCCACCTTCTGAATCACCAGCGTCGGTGGCGAATCGTAGGTGACGTTGAACCATACCCAACGCCGCCACGGCCAGGCACGGATGTCGGCCCGGCCGAAGACGGTGAACTTTCCTCGCATCAACTGACTATTGGGAACGATCACCACTTCGCTGTTGCGCGTCCGGATTGTCGTCTGCCGCCAATGGATCTGCACCACCCGACCGGTAAGATCGTCCAGCTTGATCCAGTCGCCGACGCGCAGCGAGTTGTCGAGTTGCAACGCAACACCCGACAGGACATTGCCCAGGGTGTCCTGCATGGAGAAGGCCAGCACTGCGGTGATCAGTGCCGATGTCGTCAGCAGGCTTGAGGGATCGAGACCGACAATGTGCAGTCGTGCCAGGATGAAAGCGGCGTAGACCACCAGGACAATGATGTCCTCGGCGATGCGGACCGTCACGATACCCACGCGCGGCAGGATGCTGCGGAAGACAAAGATCGCCACCAGGCGAAACAGTGCCATTCCCGAACCAATGACGAAAAGCTCATGGACCATCACCGCGACGCGCGAGTAATCGAGCGCCTCGAGGATCGCACCGAAGATCTGCCCCACCAGACATACGCAGAACACCGCCACCGTGCCGCCGACCCGGCGCCGTTCCTTGGGCAACAGGCGCAGTGACAACAATGCGAAAACGACGATGGCAGCGATGACGTACTTGGTTTCGGGCAGCCAGAAGTAGGCCCACACTCTGCTCATCATGGTGTCCATCGCTACGCCTTCGTCGACTCGGAAAACCACCCCTGACGCCCCGGCGACACCTTGCGGGTCACCGGTTCAGAGCACGCTTCACATCCAGCCATCAAACGTCTGCACGCTGACCGGCCCGCCTGCGGCAACCCAGCGACCATGGCAATCGATCAACCACCGGTCATCGACATGAAGCGCACGACCTGCGGCGCGTCCATCCGGCGGCTGAACTCATGGCCCTGTGCCTTGATACCCATGCCGCGGACGATCGCCGCACGCAGCGGCCCATCGTCGGTCGGATGCGCACGCAGCAGCGGCATTAACCGGACTGCATCGTTGTTGCCCAGGCACGGGTACAGATCGCCGCGGGCGGAAATGCGCACACGATTGCAGGTATTGCAGAAATTATGGCTGTGCGGCGCGATGAAACCAACGCGCGTTGCGGTGCCGGGGAGCCGCCAATAGCGTGCCGGGCCACCGGTAGTCTCGGTGGACGGCAACAGTGCGAAGCGCGTCTGCAGGCGGGTCATCGCTTCTTCGCTGCTGAAATAACTCGCCTGACGCGGATGACCGATATCACCCAGAGGCATCTCTTCGATGAAGGCAATGTCGATGCCACGGTCGACAGCGAACTGCGCGAGGTCCACAAGTTCGTCGTCGTTGCCGCCGCGCATCATCACCGTGTTGATCTTGAGGCGCCCGAAGCCGGCCTTTTGAGCGGCGTCGATGCCACGCATTACCTTGGCAAGGTCGCCGACGCGGGTGATCTCGCGAAAGCGGTCGGGACGCAGGGTATCGAGGCTGATGTTCAAGCGCTTGACGCCGGCCGCGCGCAGCGCCGGGGCAAAGCGTTCGAGTTGCGAACCGTTGGTGGTGATCACCAGTTCCTTCAAGCCCGGCAGATCGGCGAGTTGTTCCAGCAACCAGACGGCGTTGTGCCGCACCAGCGGCTCGCCACCGGTCACCCGCAGCTTGGTCACCCCGAGGCCGACGAAGACGCCGGCAACGCGCAGGCATTCCTCAAGGGTCAGCACCTGCGCGCGCGGCAGGAAGGTCATCTCCTCGGCCATGCAATAGCTGCAACGGAAATCGCAGCGATCGGTGATCGACAGCCGGATATAGGTGACGTGCCGCCCATACTTGTCGACCAGGGTGCCTTCGGCGTGCCGGGAGGGCGCCGAAGGCGTGCTCGGCGAGAAATCGACGAGTGAATCGGGTACGGTTTCCGGCGTCAGCGGTTCATCTGGCATGCGAGCGACTCATGGCGTCAGCGCCCTGGCGTGATGGCGCAGGTGGTCTTCGATGAAGCTGGCGATAAAGTAGTAGCTATGGTCGTAACCCGGCTGCAGACGCAAGTCCAGAGGGTGCCCTGCTGCGGCGCAGGCCTGTCGCAACAACTCGGGCCGCAGTTGCTCGACGAGAAAGCCGTCCGCGTCACCTTGATCGACCAGCAGGGGCAGGCGTTCGCGGGCACCGGCGATCAGTTCGCAGACGTCCCAGTCTTTCCATGCCGCACGGTCTGCGCCCAGATAGCGCAGGAAGGCCTTCTGTCCCCAGGGACTGGCCAAGGCATGGCTGATTGGCGCGAAGGCGGACACCGAGAGGTAGCGGCCGGGATTGCGCAGCGCGCAGAGCAGCGCGCCATGTCCGCCCATGGAATGGCCACTGATACCCCGGCGCGCGTCTATTGGCAGGTTCGCCTCGACCAACTCCGGCAGTTCGCCAACCACATAGTCGTGCATCCGGTAGTGTGCCGCCCATGGCTCCTGGGTAGCGTTCAGATAAAACCCGGCGCCGTGACCGAAATCCCAGGCACCGTCCGGGTCGCCCGGCACGCATGCGCCACGCGGGCTGGTATCCGGGGCCACCAGCGCGATCCCCAGCTCGGCCGCGACGCGCATCGCTCCGGCTTTCTGCATGAAGTTCTCATCACTGCAGGTCAGGCCCGACAGCCAGTACAAGGCCGGCACCGTCGTCCGCTCGGTGCACGGCGGCAGGAAGACGGCAAACACCATCTCGCAGCGCAGGGTCGCCGAGCGATGGCGATAGCGACGATGCCAGCCGCCAAAACAACGATTGGCTGCGACCTCCTCAAGCGCTGCGAAAGCGGGCTCCGTCACCGCTCAGAACCGTATAACGGAGCGAATGCTCTTGCCTTCATGCATCAACTCGAAAGCATGATTGATATCTTCCAGGCCCATCGTATGGGTAATGAAGGTGTCGAGCGGAATCTCGCCTCTTTGCGCGCGTTCGACATAACCCGCGAGTTCGGAGCGGCCACGCACACCGCCGAACGCCGAACCGCGCCACACCCTGCCGGTCACCAACTGGAACGGTCGGGTCGCGATTTCTTCACCGGCACCCGCGACACCAATGATCACCGATTCACCCCAACCCTTGTGACAGCACTCGAGCGCCGAGCGCATCACCTTGACGTTGCCGATACATTCGAACGAGTAATCGACCCCACCGTCTGTCAGGTCGACGATCACTTCCTGGATAGGCCGGTCGTAATCGGCGGGATTGATACAGTCGGTGGCGCCGAGTTGCCTGGCAATGGCAAATTTGCCGGGATTGGTATCGACGGCAAGGATCCGCGAAGCCTGGGCCATCACCGCCCCGATCACTACTGAAAGACCGATGCCGCCCAGCCCGAAAACGGCCACGGTGGCACCCGGCTCGACTTTGGCGGTATTGATCACCGCGCCGATACCCGTCGTCACCCCGCAGCCGAGCAGACAGACCTTTTCCAGCGGTGCATCCTTGGCAATTCTGGCCACCGAAATTTCGGGCAACACCGTGTACTCGGAGAAGGTGGAAGTCCCCATGTAATGGTAGATCGGTGTGCCGTTACGGGAAAAGCGACTACTGCCATCGGGCATCAGACCCTTGCCCTGAGTCGTTCGGATGGCCTGACACAGATTCGTCTTGCCCGAGCGGCAGAACTTGCACTGCCCACACTCCGGCGTGTACAAGGGTATGACGTGATCGCCAATTCCTACCGAGGTCACTCCGGGACCGACGGCTTCGACGATTCCACCGCCTTCATGCCCGAGGATACTGGGAAAAATCCCTTCCGGATCGGCGCCAGAAAGCGTGAACGCATCCGTATGACAGACGCCGGTGGCGACGATGCGTACCAGCACCTCGCCCTGTCGGGGTGCCTCGACGTCGACTTCGGTGATTTCGAGGGCTTGTCTGGCCGCCCAGGCAACTGCAGCGCGTGCTTTGATCATCAACGACTCTCCTTGAACGATGCGAAGATCAGTGCAGATCCCCCGGTTTCATGTACGGCCAGCGGAACACTTCGATCCCTTCCTCGCGCAGCGCCTCGTACTCCGCGGTGCTGGCCTCGCCCCGTATGGAACGTTCCGGTGCCTCCACATAGTGAATCTTGCGCGCCTCTTCCGCGAAACGTGCGCCGACATCCTCGCAATTGGCGAGCAGCATTTCGGTCAGCTGGCGAAAAACGGCGAATGCGCTCCCCCGCACATCGGGTATCGGCACCTCGACCGCCGAAGCCGATACCGGGCCTGGTCGGGCCAGGTGTACCGCCGACGGCACGCGCCGAATCTCCGGAGAACCGCACTGGGGGCAGGTAACCAGGCTCGCAGCAAGTTGGCTGTCGAAATCCTCCCGAGACTGGAACCAGCCTTCGAAGCGGTGGCCATCTTGGCAAGCAAGGTCAAAAATGATCATGGGTTCGGAAAGCAGGAAGTTTGCGGTGAACTGCTTGGTACCCGGAGCCGGGGTCGAACCGGCATAGCCGCAAGGCCGAGGGATTTTAAGTCCCTTGTGTCTACCTATTCCACCATCCGGGCGACAAGGACCATTATACCTGCCCATAAACGCAGGAAAGGGAAAGTGCGTACGCACTTTCCCTTCGGGATCTGGAGCGGGAAAAGAGTCTCGAACTCTCGACCTATACCTTGGCAAGGTATCGCTCTACCAACTGAGCTATTCCCGCATGGTGACACTCTCGACCGTAGCACCTCGCTTCAACTCTGCGGGCATACCGGCCAAGACCACAGTTGATGATTATCCGCAGGCAGGCATGTGCTGTCAACCACTCGACTCCCTCCCCCTTACCACCTATCATGTTTCGGCCCCCTGGAAGAACTTGGGGAGAGGCCGTGCGCTGGCAGCGCGTATCAAGAGCAGGCGGAGGCCGCGTTTGAACCAGGAAAGGGCACTGCGATAGGCTTTGCGGACACTCCAATGGTTGGGGTCGGTCTGCTCACGGGCTTTTTTTCAGTGGCGGTGGGATTGCAGCGGACATCCTCCTGCCCGGCCTGAACACACCAGTACATGGCCAGCGCCATGATCAGGATCAGGCAATCGAGACGCTTGGGCGCCTCGAGTTTCG
>Ga0208938_1000222_pt1 | contig 49848 bp, 53 predicted proteins | sample AD_UKC125_MetaG_FD_184434 | JGI IMG/M metagenome (GOLD analysis project Ga0208938, IMG submission 184434) | Active sludge microbial communities of municipal wastewater-treating anaerobic digesters from USA - AD_UKC125_MetaG (SPAdes) (version 2) | ecosystem: Engineered > Bioreactor > Anaerobic >... | reverse complement strand
GCCAGTTGTAGAACGAGGCGTCACTGAAGCCGTGCTGCCGGCACAGTTCCTTGATCGCTACGCCGGCCTCGGCCTGTTGCAAAAAGCCGATGATTTGCTCTTCTGAAAACCGCTTCTTCAAGTCCATTCTCCTTCTCGGAAACGGACTCTACTAAATTGCCGATGGCACTGATTACAGGGGGCACCTCAACGGCGACCGTACCCTTCGGGTACTCTAGCTTTTCGGCGAGCAGGTTCATCCAGCGCACCAATTTGTTCAGGGTCTCATCGTCGGCAAACACGAGAAACTGATGCCGCTGCTCGTCGTCCAAAAACGCCGGCAATTGCGCGTAGAGGGGATACAGTAGGTCGTGGAGATAGATGTAGGTCTGCCGGCGTCCTTGCTCGTGGCTCCGCGTGGTTGCGCTCAATACCTGCTGCGCCCACTCGGTTGTGAGTTCGTCCAGCGTCATCTCAGTGATGTCGATGGAGACGAGCGGGAATCCGAGCGACTTCCCGATCAGGGCCTTGCGCCCGTCGAAGGTGTGGCCGAGTTTGATTTCAACTCCGCCTAGCACCATCGGTTCAGCCTGGACCGGGGGGCCGAGCACAGCAACGTCGAGCCGGAATTTGCAGCCGAATGGCGTCTCTAGAGTATGCTCTACTGCCACTTGGTCGGCGCCAAGCAACAAGTTGCCTTCCAGCGGATAGTCCGACACATCCGCATCCTTGAACGCCCACGGCATCGCAAGCCCGGCATTCAAACGTCGTGAGAGTTCGGCCGCGACAAGTTCTTTCGCCCGCCGGTGTTCGGGACTTTCCTGCACGGCGCGCCATCGGCTGGCTTCTTCATCGTCGAAGTGGGCCTTGGGGTTAAAGGTGTGCAGGGCTGGAAGTACACGGAAATGTGATCGCCGACGCAGCTTCCCGCTCTCGAAGGAGGGGCTGACCCATGTCACCATTTGCCGTGATGCGCCGGGAGACACCAGGGGCCACAGCTTTCGCGCATGTTCCCGACTGCGAACATCGCGCGCGGCGATCATGGTCTGAAAGATCCCTTTCCGAGAGAAGACAATGATCGCCTCATCCATTCTTGTCTTTCTCTTATGGCGATACGGCCGCTAATTTCGTGGTGCAATCCAGCTTGCGGTGAATCAGCGATACCAACGTCAAGATGTCCAGTGCATCCTGTTCGGACATAGGCCAATTCGTCTTCGGTGCATGGGCCAGCGGATTGCGCACGGCGCCAAACAGGCCGATCAGCAGGTTGGCAAAGCCTTTCTGCTCACTCTTTTCGGACTCGGTGGTGAGAGGTCCCAAGGCGAGAACGGGTTGCTGACCAGCGAATGCCTTGTTCACCAAGTCCGCGCCGTCGCCGTTCAGGCCCGACAGCAGGCGACTCCGCTCCGCAACACCTTTCGTTGCCTCGAACACGGCATGGAAGTAGTTTTCGTCCAGCAACTCAGCGCGGCAGTAGTTCAGCACTTCCGTATGGACGACGCGGCTTTCCAGCGCGGACTTGAGTCGTCCCGCGCGGGCGCGGGCGGCATCAAGCGTCGTGACTTTTTCGGCGTGCCCAACCTTGCCATCTTCGCGCACGTAGAAACCGGAGAAGGCAAGGACGACATTGAGTTCGTTGCGCAGCCAAGCGAACGTCGCAGGATCGCGGGCGTAGCTCACCGGGTTCATCGCGCGATTGACGAACATGATGAGATGGTTGCCGACTTGGTGCTGGTTCTGTGCGCCGGCCAGCGCATTGAACAGGCGCTTCCACTTGGTCATGCCGGGCGAAGTGTCGGTAACCTCGATTTCTTGCAGCAGCCGCTCGATCTGCGTGCCGCTCAGACCGCGCGCAGTATCGGCGAGCACGCGGCACGCGGCTTCAAGATGCTGTGAACTGAAAGGGGCAATTCGCGTCGCCAATGCCTGTCTCCCTAGACTAGTCTCAAGTGAATGCTTTCATCCCTTAATCTGGCATGTCGATACGCCGAAATCCCCGTAACCTGCTTTGTCGACCTTGAAGCCTTTCCCGCAATGCGGGCAGATGATTTCGTACATGTATGAGAGCTCCCTACAACAGAATGTACCCGTTTCTGCTTGTGGTTTCATGCATACAGCATTCTTGGTGCTTGCGACGATGAAATTCGCAGCTTGGCCTATCGGCTGTTGGGGGGAGCTATAAACCCAATTGCGTGAACCTGTACTCACTAAGGTTTTCGGTAGCCCGGGGCAAAAAACGCACTTCCAACGCCATATAGCGCCAAAGGATCTCTAAGCCACAACCTAAATGCTTCGTCAGTCAAACTATGCTCTGGCGAGCAGTCCACGTGCCATTGCCGCAGGACATAGCCAGCCATCGCCGCACGGACCTGGATATGGAGGACCCCGTCGCACATCCCAAAATCTGTCATCGTAATTTCGGGATGTTTTCTGTCTGGATGGGGGACTAGTGTCAGTTCGACGATCCGATTCCATTGGTGGTCACACGCTGGTAGTTCGTGCTTTTCAATGGCTTTACCGCCCAAAACCGAGGTTGCTTCCATGCGACTGATGACAAAGTCTCGAAAATCCTGATTTTTTCTGCAAAAGGCTCTGGCATGCCACCGCAACCCGTCGGTCGCAATCGCAAAAGGCACAATTTCGCGTTCCGAAGCACCGCTGGTGTGGGAAGCATATCGCAGGCGAACCGCTTTACCCAGATGTATAGCCCGCGTGATAGGAGCCAAGATAGCAATCTGGGGGCGATTTAGCGCCATAGGCACTTCACACGGAATTAGTGGACCAACCACGGAGTTCACGCCATCGCCAAAACCTTGCGACAGCGCCGTGAGGACACGTTCCTGCACGTGCTCGAACGCTGGGATGAATCCTTCACGAATGACGTAAGTCTTCGTGACCGTGTTGAATTCAATATTTTGCGGGAAGAGCTCTTTATAGAGCGCAAAGTCGCGGGTAGCACCGGCGGGTGCCACGCCGAACCGCTTCATCAGGTCAGCCCGTCCCACTTCGCCAAGGAAATAGAGCCGGAACTCGATGTAGGCCAGTCGCTCGCGTTGAGCTTGGCTGAGGCTATCCAATGTAGGGAGGCCAGAGCCGGAGTTCATTTGGTTCATGGGCGTGGATTCTGCCCTAGGCAGTGCCGAGCAGTCAAATCACATCGATACGTTGACATAATCAAATTGATCATGATACGTTGACATAAACCGCATGTCGCGGCTCTAACTTTGGAGATTTATCATGGCTAAGAATCCACCTAGCGGTGATGGGCACCGCGTCGGCGCTGTAAAAGAACGCAGCCAAACCCAAACGCCTTCAGGCAACTGGGTCAAGCGGGACACCAATACCGGACGCTTCATGGATGTGAAAACAACGGACAAGACGCCGTTCAAAGGTGTCCGTAAAGAGAAGTGAAATTCGCAGTTCAGCGTCGCAGCCGGGAGATGGTGACTGCCATCTCCCAAAATGGAGTATCTTCAAGATGGCAAATGGAATAACTCATCAATTGGTCGCCGCAGCCACTATCGGATCGGTCTGCTTTTGTGCCGAAGCCAACCAACAGCAGAAGTCTGCCAAACCTTTGTGGGGCGCAGCATTGTCGGCAATGCTAACCAACCTGCCAGACTGGCTCGAGCCCGCGATCCATCCAAATCATCGCCAGTTCTTCCATAGCTGGGCATTCGCAGGAATGCTAGGGATAGCAGCACACCGGGCCTATCACTGGGAAACCGACAACAAGTTTGATGAAGCCGTTCGTTTTGCCATCCTGGTCGGTATCGGAGCCTACACGGTTCATCTGCTGTTAGACGCCAGCACCCCTAAATCGCTACCGATCATTGGTGTGCGCTGATGCAGCCCCACGAGTACGCAGTAATTGGCCTAGATCGGACCGCGATCGGCCGCTACCTCGGCACGACCGCCGGCCTGATGGCTTCGTTGGCCGCGATCTTGGCGACCCTGGTCTTTGATTTGGCAACCCGTTTCGGGTTCTCCGAAGCCAGTTCCAGCTTGGTGATCTTCCCGCTGAATGCCACCGTCTTCTATTTCTTCGGCCACTTGGCCTTTAATAAATGGATTTGGCGGCGCAAATTCGTCCAAGCGATGCTTGGTGTCCCTAACCTGAACGGGGAATGGGAGTGCAATGGTTCGACAAAAGACAACGAGGGCAACGTCACCTACGAGTGGAAGGCCACGGTCACCATCACCCAGACCTGGGAAAAGATACGGGTCTATCTCAGTACTGGGCAATCTAGTTCGCGAAGTAAGTCAGCATCGTTGGTCAAAGAACCGGGGCGCGGGTACGTCTTGATGTACAGCTACCAAAATGAGCCACGGATTGGCGAGCCTGAGTTGCGGGCGCATGTCGGTTATTGCGAGCTGCAATTATGCGAGGACCTGACGGTTGCCGAAGGCGATTACTTCAACAACAAGGGCCGAATCACCTTCGGGCGCATGAAATTGGTTAGAAAGGAAAGCAAGAATGGCTAATTACACACAAAAACTCGCCAGCATGCGTAACCGCAGGAGAGGGCTCGATTCGATTGCCGCATTGAGCAAATCAGCGTCCTTTGCTGAGGACGCCATGACTTTCAGGGAAGCATACGAAAATCGCGCCACGACCGAAGCGATCAAATATGCGCTTGGGGCCATGCAGGAATTAGAGGCCAAATACACGAGAGTCAGCATTGAAGAAGGCAACCGGGTACGCGATCAGCTAAATTCTGGTCTCAGTATGGCAGGCATCCCGGCAACCTTTGAATACCAGGGCTCAGTCCCCCTTAACATCCATATCAGGTTTGCAAGCGACATCGATCTGCTGGTCCTTCACGCGGGATTTGTCACTCTCGATTGGGGCGGGTCGCGTGCTCAGACTTACAGCGTTCGTTCTGGAAGCGTGTTGGGGGACATGCTGGCATTGCGGCGCCAGTGCGAGTCCATCCTGGATCACAAATTTCCGGCCGCTACAGTGGACAAGACTGGTGCCAAGTCGATATCCCTCTCCGGCGGATCGTTGCAACGGAAAGTCGATGTCGTTCCCAGCCACTGGCACGACACGGCGGCGTATCAGCAATCCGGGGCGAAGCATGATCGGGAGGTAAAGATTCTGAACAAGGATGAGCTGACGCTGATCACCAATCGTCCGTTCTTGCATATGCGGCGTATTGAGGAAAAGGATCAAAGGACCAGTGCTGGGGCCAAGAAAGTTATCCGGCTACTGAAGAACATCAAAAAGGACTCTTCGCAGGAGATCAAGCTTACAAGCTATGACATCGCCGCCCTGATCTGGCACGTCCAGGACGAAGCCTTGCGTAAGCCTTACTATCTTGAGCTGTCGCTGGTGGCTGAGACCCAAAAGTATCTGCAGTTCCTTGTTGATAACCCTTCCTATACCAGATCACTGGATGTCCCTGATCAGTCTAGGAAGATCTTCGACACACCAGAAAAGTTGACCTCCCTTCAACAATTGAAGGCTGAAGTCGATGAATTGGCAGTTGATTTGGCGCGGGAAATCAGCCCGCTGTTCGTGACTAGCCGTGACCTTGTTCAAAAACGCCTCATGGAGACACTGGTGTATTGAAGGATCGAAAGGTCGGGGAATAAGGCTCAAATTATGAGTGGAAACGCTGGGAGTTCTGCGGCTACCGCTTGAAAGGTCAAAATGATGAATTGGGTTGAAGAATTCCTGGTGGTCCTTGCCTATTCGAGGCGTACCCAATGGGCGATTGGCTTAGGGATTTCGAGCTTCGTGGTGATCTTGGCCGCTGGCGATTATTTCGCGGGTCATCTGAGCCTTCAGGGCGTATTTGCCCCTATCTCCGATGCTGTACGCGAAGTAGTTCTGGGTCGATACGACAAGGCGGCTTGGTCTTCCTTGGGGACATTCTTAGTGCTTGCGTTTAAGTGTTATCGCAAGGACAGGAAAAGATTGTTGACGCTGTAAACGTTTATCGTCGCCAATTCGGCTACATCGTCCGCATCATCATTGATATAGATGGTGGTTAGGTTTTGAGCGGCAGCTAATCGCCGCATTGCTACCGAATCCGGACGGCTACCCTAAGGTTAGCTTTGGCCGAGTATCGGAAATGCCGGAAGCAATAAGCCCGGCAGTGGCCGGGCTTAGCTCATCACATGATCGACGGACTTTATTTTCTTCGACAGACTTTATTTTCCGCCATCAGCGCCTCACCAGTTCGGCTCGCGTTCGGGCGTCGATGTAATCTTGTGAATGCTCAGGTCCGCGCCCTGGTACTCCTCTTCCTGATCGAGGCGCAGGCCTAGGACGGCCTTCAGGGTTCCGTAGACCAGCAGGCTGCCGAGCATGGCGACGACGACGGCCATTCCGGTCATGATCAGTTGCGGCATGAAGGCGACGCCACCGGCGCCGCCGAGCGCCTTACTGCCGAATATACCGGCGGCGATGCCGCCCCAGGCACCACAGAGGCCATGCAGCGGCCAGACGCCGAGAACGTCGTCGATCTTCCAGCGATTCTGGGTCAGCGTGAACATGACGACGAAGAGGCCGCCGGCGACGCCACCGACGGCCAGGGCACCGATCGGGTGCATCAGATCGGATCCGGCGCAAACGGCGACAAGGCCGGCGAGCGGGCCGTTATGCACGAAGCCCGGGTCGTTCCTGCCGACGAACAATGCGACCAGCGTTCCGCCGACCATCGCCATCAGCGAGTTGAGGGCGACGAGACCGGAGATCTTGTCGAGCGTCTGGGCGCTCATGACGTTGAAGCCGAACCAGCCGACGGTCAGGATCCACGCCCCCAGCGCCAGGAAGGGAATCGATGACGGCGGGTGGGCGGACATGCGCCCGTCCTTGGTGTAACGGCCGTAACGGGCGCCGAGCAGGAGCACGGCGGGCAGAGCGATCCAGCCGCCCATGGCGTGGACGACGACGGAGCCGGCGAAGTCATGGAACTCCTCGCCGAAGGTCGCCTTGAGCCAGCCCTGGATGCCGAATGCCTGGTTCCAGGCGATGCCTTCGAAGAAGGGATAGACGAAGCCGACAAGAACGAAGGTGGCGATCAGTTGCGGATTGAACTTGGCGCGCTCGGCGATGCCGCCGGAAATGATGGCGGGAATCGCCGCGGCAAACGTCAGGAGAAAGAAGAACTTGGTCAGTTCGTAGCCATTCTTCTCCATCAGCGTGTCGACCCCAGAGAAGAAGCTCACGCCGTAGGCAAGGCTGTAGCCGATGAAGAAGTAAGCCACGGTCGACATCGCAAAATCGGCCAGAATCTTGACCAGCGCATTGACCTGATTCTTCTTGCGCACCGTCCCCACCTCGAGGAAGGCGAAGCCGGCATGCATGGCAAGCACCATGATGGCGCCCAGCAGGATGAAAAGAACGTTGCCGCCCGATCGAAAAGCTTCCATGAAACCCCCTGAAGGAATGATCGGGAAGCAGAAGCAAGCACCATTCCAGTGCGTAAATCATGTTACAAATCAGTGCATTGCGTGCCGATCAATGTCCGGTTGCGCACCGCAATGGTGCACCGCCTGATCGGTACGCCTCGCAACGGTGCAGATCTTCCTATTTTGCGGCTGCCTCGGGCGGCAGCAGGACCCACATGCGCCCGGATTGCTTCATCCTTCCCGCCTGCTCCCCGGCTTCCTTGCCGAAACCCCAGAAGAAGTCGGCGCGCACCGCACCAGTGATCGCGCTGCCGGTATCCTGCGCCAGCACCAGACGATTGAGGGGCTTGGTCGAATTCGGGCGCGTCGTCGCCAGAAAGACCGGCGCGCCCAGCGGCACCGAACGCGGGTCGACGGCGATGCTGCGCTCGGCGGTCAGCGGAACGCCCAGGGCGCCGGCCGGGCCGCCATTGCTGTTCGGCGCTTCGCGGAAGAAGACATAGCTCGGGTTGCTGTTGAGCAGTTCGTCGAGACGCCCGGGGTTGGCCCGCGCCCATGCCTGGATGCCCTGCATCGACGCATCCTCGAGTTTCAGTTCGCCGCGGTCGACCAGCACCCGGCCGATCGATTGATACGGATAACCGTTCTGGTCGGCGTAATTGAGGCGGATCGTCGAGCCATCCGGCAGCTTGACGCGCCCGGAGCCCTGCACCTGCAGAAAGAAGAGTTCGACGGCATCGTCCACGTAAAGCAGCGTACGTGCCGGCACCTTGTCGCCACGCGCGGCGATCTCAGCACGCGACCAGTAGGGCACGACCTTGTTGCCTTCGAGGCGGCCGCGCACCCGCTTGTCTTTGAGTTCCGGAAAGACGGTCCCGAGATCGATGGTCAGCAGATCGTCCGGCACGCCGCGCACCGGCTGCTCGAAACCCTTGGCGCGCGTCCGGCTGCCGCGCAGCAGCGGTTCGTAGTAGCCGGTGACGAGTCCCGTCGCATTGCCGTCGCCCGCCTGGATCGCATAGGGCCTGAGCTGGCTCTCGAAGAAGCGCCGCGGATCATGGCCCGGCTTGCCGTCGGCGGCCCGCGCCAAATCGCAGACGCGCTTCCAGCTTGCACCGTGCGGCTTGCTGGCGACGCCCCGGCAACTCGCGATGAAGGCAGGCCAGGCGGCTGCCTGATCGTCTTCGTTCCAGCCGGGAAGATCGGACCACTTTGCCGGCTGCAGCGTACGCGGGAAGCCCCCGCCTGGCGGCAGGGAAGGAACTGGCGCCGGACGCAGCGGGACTGAGGTTGAAGCCGCAGGCAGGGAAGGCTGACTGGTGGGACATGGCTTGCAGTCCGCAACCGGTTCGCCGGGCGGCATGCCAGTGCATGCGGCAAGAACTAGCGCGGCAATTAGCGCCGTGGCTTGGATTTTTCCCATGGCTTTCGTTAGAGTTCGCAAATTCGCCGCGAAGTATAACCGCCACCATGCCCGACATCCCGCAATTCGAACGCCTCCTGAGCCGTGCCGAAGCCGTGCTCGGCCAGATCGAAGCCGCCCTGCCCCCAACCCCGCCGCCTCCCGACTGGGAGACCGCCATCGCCCTGCGCTGGCGCACGCGCAACGGGCGTGGCTGGCTGCAGGCGGTGCGCCATCCGCACCCGATCCGCCTCGCCGACCTCAGCAACATCGACGACCAGAAGGCGCGCATCGTCGCCAACACGCGCCAGTTCGTCGCCGGCCAGCCGGCCAACAACGTGCTGCTCACCGGCACGCGTGGCTCGGGCAAGTCGTCGCTGGTCAAGGCCGTGCTCAACGAGTTTTCATGCAAGGGGCTGCGCCTGATCGAAGTCGACAAGGACGATCTCGTCGACCTCCCGGACATCGTCGATCTGCTCGAAGGGCGCTCCGAGCGCTTCATCATCTTCTGCGACGACCTTTCGTTCGAGGCCGGCGAATCGGCGTACAAGGCGCTCAAGTCGATCCTCGACGGATCGATCGCCGCTCCGCCGGACAACGTCCTGATCTACGCGACGTCGAACCGTCGCCACCTGATGCCCGAGTATTTCGCCGAAAACCTCGATACCAGGCGCGTCGATGACGAGATTCATCCGGGCGAAGCGATCGAGGAGAAGATTTCGCTTTCCGAGCGCTTCGGTCTGTGGATTTCCTTCTATCCGTTCAGCCAGGACGACTACCTCGATATCGTCAGGCACTGGCTGCGCCATTTCGGAGTCAGCCCGGCGAAGATCGCCGGTTGCGAGCGCGACGCGTTGAACTGGGCGCTCGGCCGCGGCTCGCGCAGCGGTCGTGTCGCCTGGCAGTTCGCCCGCGACCTCGCCGGCCACGAGAAGTCGACGCGGAAAAGGTCGAAGTGAGCGCGATCATCGAGGTCGCCGCTGCCATCATTTTGCGCGCGGACGGCAGCGAGTTTCTCCTCGCCCAGCGCCCGCAGGGCAAGGTCTATGCGGGTTACTGGGAGTTTCCCGGCGGCAAGGTCGAGCCCGGCGAAACCGTACGCGCGGCGCTGCACCGCGAGTTGCGCGAGGAACTCGGCATATCGGTCAGCGCCTGCTCCCCCTGGCTGACCCGCGTTTTCACCTACCCGCACGCGACCGTACGCCTCAACTTCTGGCGCGTCACCGCCTGGAGCGGCGAGATCGGCATCAGCGCCCCGCTCGAGCATGACGCGGTCGACTGGCAGAAATGTGGCAAAACCGTAACCGTGACGCCGATCCTACCGGCCAATGCGCCGATCCTCAAGGCGCTGGCGCTGCCGACGACGATGGCGATAACGATGGGCGAGAACGAAGACGTCGAGCGCCAGCTGGCGCGGCTGGAAGAGGCTCTCGACAAGGGCCTGCGCCTGATCCAGGTGCGCGACAAGGGCTGGCCCTTCGCCCAGCGCCTGTGGTTTGCCGAGGCGGTCAGGCGTATCGCCGGGCAGCGCGGCGCGCTGGTGCTGATCAACGACGACGCGGACATCGCCCGACGCATCGGCGCCGATGGGCTGCACCTGTCGGCGGCGAAGCTGGCGGCATGCGTGCAGCGACCGGACTTCGCCTGGGTCGGCGCCTCCTGCCACGACGCCGACGAACTGTGCCGCGCCGGCGAACTGGGCCTCGACTACGCGCTGCTCGGCCCGGTGCTGCCGACGCCGACACACCCCGATGCAACAGGCCTTGGCTGGGCCGAGTTTGCGCGGCTGATCACCGGCACTCCGCTACCGGTGTTCGCGCTCGGCGGGATGAAAAACGCGATGCTGGCCACCGCTCAGGAACAGGGCGCGCACGGCATCGCCCTGATGCGCGGCTGGTAGCGCCATCGGGTCAGGCGCGGCTACCAGCGCCGGTGGCCCCGCTGCCGGGTTCGTTCTTTTCGTCCTGAACCGGAATCCGGTAGGAATCGGATGCCCAGCAGCCCAAGTCGATCTGCTTGCAGCGTGCCGAACAGAAGGGCCGCCAGAGGTTTTCCGGTACCCAAGGAGTCCCGTTGCCGCATTGCGGGCAGCGAACCGTGCGCACCGCCATCAGAGATTGCAGAAGGTCAGCGCGAAGGGAACGTCGCGCTCGGCCACCTTGGCCTTGAGTTCACCGGCCGGCGGGTTGGTGAAGCGGATGTTGAGGTAGTACTTGTTGGCGCTCACTTCCGGCACCGCGGGCTCCTCGACACCGACCTCGACGCGCACCATCTGCGCCGCCGTGCCGCCGAGATTGAGCTGGAACTGCCCGTTGACTGCGGTATGCTCCTTCGGCCGTCCGCTTGAGCGCAGCAGGCGCAAGACGATCGCCGCCGCGTCGCGCAGCGGCAGCAAGGGCCTGGTCCACTCGGAGATCGCCTCGCGCCTGATTCCGGGGGCTCGGTGCAACCACCAGTGATAGGACGGCAGATCGAACTCGCAGACCCCGCCGGGGATCGCAGCGCGGCTCTTGATGCTCATCAGCCAGTCATTGTCGCGCAGGTACTGACCGATCTTGCCGGCCATGGCAAGCAGCGCGGCCGAAGAAGACTCGATCTCGTACAGCGCTCCCGAGAGCGCCTCCTCGGAGATATCCGGATTGTTGCGAAAGGCCAGCAGGGTCTGGCGCTGGCGCTCGAGCTCCTGGATCAGGTCCATCTTGAGGTCGGCACGACCCGCGGTCTCGAGAATTTCGAACAGGGTCACGAGCGCCGTGTGATTTTCCAGTTGCCCGTCGCTCTCGGCGAAGTACGCCGTCTTTTCGAATAGATCCTCGAGCCGCAGCAGCGTGCGGATGCGCTCGTTGAAGGGATATTCGTAGGTGATCACGCGAATTGGGGCTTTGAAGAACGAAAAATTGTTCCAATTTTGAGCCATTTGCAGGCAAATCTCAACACTTTGCTTTAGCTTTCTGCGCCGCCAGGTGGAGATAGCGCTGGTGCAGATCGGCAATCTGCGCCTTGAGAGCCGCGCGATCGCTGTCGTTCGCGAGCACGTCATCGGCCGCCGCCAGACGTTGCGCGCGCGTTGCCTGGGTTGCCAGAATGGCGCGGACGTCCGTCTCGGCAAGCCCGTTGCGCGCCATCACCCGGCTGACTTGCAGGCTTTCCGGACAGTCGACGACGAGGACGCGGTCGCAGCGTTCGCGATAGGTTCTGGACTCGACCAGAAGCGGCACGGCCAGAATCACGTAGGGGGAAATGGCCTGGCGACAGCGCTCGCCGGCAAGCTCGCGAATCATCGGGTGCAGAATCCCTTCCAGTCGCCGCCGGACCGCCGGATCGGCAAAGGCCAGCCGGCGCATCCGGCTCCGGTCGAGGGCTCCGTCGGCCGCCGCAACATCCTCACCGAACTCGGCGCGCAACGCCGGCATCGCCGCTCCTGCGGCGGCGGTCAGCTCGTGGGCGATGGCATCGGTATCGACGACGCCGATGCCATGGGCGGCGAAGCAATCGGCGGCGGCGCTCTTGCCGCTGCCGATTCCTCCGGTCAGTCCGACAACGAATGTGCTCACCTGCAGGCCTGCGCCGTCGATTTCGCGACGACGCCCCCTGCGAAGTCCTGGATCTCCGCCTTCTTGTCCAGCGGCCCGCGCGCCTCGACCTGAAATTGGCCTTCCTTGCCCGGGCGCGGCATCAGCCTGGCCGACCTGACCCCCTTGGCCTTCAGTTCGACAAGACGGTCCTTCCCGCCTTTCTCGCTCGAGAAGACACCCAGCGAGATGGCATACTGGTTGGGACCTGCCTCCTGAATGATGAACATGTCGCTGACTCCGAGTCCCTTGAACTCGGCGGCCTTGCGCTCCGCCTCGGCCTTGCTGCCCAAAGGTGGCACCATCACCCACGCGCCCGCTCCCTCGGCGACGACGGCGCGGCGTTCGACCCGGACGCCGGCGAACTTCTCCGCCAGCGATGACGCCAGGCGATCGGCCTCGGCAGCCGGCAGATGATCCCATATGAGACACAATTCATCGGGATCCGCACGTTCCGCATCAGCGGGTTTCCTTTCGCCATCTCCCTTGCCCGGCGGCTTCTGGCCATGGCCGACAATACGCACGCGATCGGCCGCTAGCTGCTGCGCGACACGCCCGGCATCGGGATTTTCCGCGCGGCCGAAATGCCCGCCGGAATACGCATAGAACAGCAGGTTGGCGAAAATCAGCAGGAAGACGACGGCTCGCAAGTGCTCAACCGACCTTGGGCAGATGCTTCAGCGATTCGGCGATGGCCTCGGCCGGATAGTCGTAGTCCTCGAGTTTTCCTGCGAAGTACCTGTCGTACGATGCCATGTCGAAGTGGCCGTGACCGGTCAGGTTGAAGAGGATGGTTTTCTCCTCGCCCGTCGCCTTGCAGCGCAACGCCTCGTCGATGGCGGCGCGGATGCCGTGGCAGGATTCCGGCGCCGGGATGATGCCTTCGGCCCGGGCGAACTGGACGCCGGCCTCGAAGGTGGCGACTTGCGGCACGGCCAGCGCCTCGATGCGGCCTTCGTGCAGCAGTTGCGAAACGAGCGGCGAATCGCCGTGGTAGCGCAGGCCGCCGGCGTGGATGCCGGGCGGCATGAAGTCGTGGCCCAGCGTGTACATCTTCATGATCGGTGTGTAGCCGGAAACGTCGCCGTAATCGTAGGCGTAGTGGCCTTTGGTCAGCGTCGGGCAGGAGGTCGGCTCGACGGCGACGCAGCGCAGGTTGGTCGCCCGTTTGTCGCCGGCCGCCTTGTCGGCGAGGAAGGGGAAGGCGACGCCGCCGAAGCTGGAACCGCCGCCGCACGGCCCGAAAATCACGTCGGGGTAAAGGCCGATCTTGTCGAACTGTTTCTTGGCCTCAAGGCCGATGACGGTCTGGTGCAGCAAGACGTGGTTGAGCACCGAGCCGAGGGTGTAGCAGGTGCCGGGATCGGCCGCGGCTTCCTCGACGGCTTCGGAAATGGCCAGGCCAAGCGAACCCTGATTGTTCGGATCGGCGGCCAGCGCGACGCGGCCGGCGTTGGTCAGGTTGCTCGGGCTGGCGAAGACGTCGGCGCCCCAGGTCTGCATCATCGAACGGCGGAAAGGCTTCTGCTCGAAGCTGACCTTGACCATGAAGACGCGCACCGGCAGGCCGAACATCTGGCCGGCGAAGGCGATGGACGAACCCCACTGGCCGGCGCCGGTTTCGGTGGTCAGCTTCTTGGTGCCGGCCAGCTTGTTGAAATAGGCCTGCGGCACGGCGGAGTTCGGTTTGTGCGAACCGGCCGGCGAGACGCCTTCGTACTTGTAGAAAATCTTGGCCGGGGTACCGAGCGCCTGCTCCAGACGCAAGGCACGGCACAGCGGGGCCGGGCGCCACAGGGCGTAGATCTGGCGCACTTCCTCGGGAATGGCGATCCAGCGCTCGGCCGACATTTCCTGTTCGAGGATGGGGCCGGGGAAAATGGCGCCCATCGCTTCCGGCGGCACCGGGTTGCCGTCCGGCCCGAGCGGCGGCGCCGGCGGATTGACCATGTCGGCGACGACGTTGTACCAGTGGGTGGGGATGTCTTCCTGTTCCAGATTGATGCGCAGCGGTGTCATTTTCTCTCCCTGATCCTTGTTCCGCAAAGGCGGTAAATTACTCCAAAAGACCCGGCCGACCAAGGGCGAGGCCTGGTTTTGGCCACTTTTGGCCGGTCGACCGCAACAATCGGCGGCGCGAGCGGGTAAAGTACGGCCTGCGCTTTCCGACCGCCCCCGAACCGACGCCGTGCCCGCCGCCCCCGAATGCCCCCTGCTCTGCCACTCCGCCAGTCGCTGCCCCGCCACGTTGCGCGTTACGGCCGGCGCCTGCCTGACGGCAGACGGCACCCTATGCCTCAGCTACGACGTGCGCGGCGAGACGGACGGCATCCGCATTCCCGCTCCTCTGCCATCCGGCGCAGCCGACGGCCTGTGGCAGCACACCTGCTGCGAAGCCTTCGTCGCTGCGGTCGACAGCCCGGAATACCGCGAATTCAACCTTTCACCTTCCGGCCAGTGGGCGGCCTATCGCTTCCGCGCCTACCGGAACCGCGACAGCGGCTTCGTCCCGCCGGCCGCCCCGCAACTGGACTGCCGCGGCGACGCCGCCGGCTTCCGCCTCACCGCGCGGATCACCCACGAACTGCTGCCGGCGGCCACCGCCGTCAACATCGGCCTGAGCGCTGTCATCGAAGCCGCCGACGGCGGCAAGAGCTACTGGGCGCTCGCCCACGCCACCGCCCAGCCCGATTTCCACCTCCGTCAGAGCTTCACGCTGACCCTGGAGCGCCCATGACTTCCACCGTCCAGTTCGGCATCGACCGCCTGCTCGCCGACCCAGCACTGCGCCGCCCGCTGGCCGGCAAGCGCATCGCCCTGCTCGCTCACCCGGCCTCGGTCACCGCCGACCTCACCCATTCGCTCGACGCCCTGGCCGCGCTGCCGGACATCGAACTGAGCGCCGCCTTCGGCCCGCAGCACGGACTGCGCGGCGACAAGCAGGACAACATGGTCGAGTCGCCGGACTTCCGCGACCCGCTGCACGGCATTCCAGTCTTCAGCCTCTACGGCGAGGTGCGCCGGCCGACCGACGCGATGATGGACACGTTCGACGTCCTGCTCGTCGACCTGCAAGACCTCGGCTGCCGCATCTACACCTTCATCACCACGCTGCGCTACGTGCTCGAAGCCGCCGCCCGGCACGGCAAGAGCGTGTGGGTGCTCGACCGCCCCAACCCGGCCGGCCGGCCCGTCGAAGGCCTGACCCTGCGCGACGGCTGGGAGAGCTTCGTCGGCGCCGGCACGATGCCGATGCGCCACGGCCTGACCATGGGCGAACTCGGCCGCTGGTTCATTGCCACACTCAAGCTCGACGTCGACTATCGCGTCGTCGAAATGCAAGGCTGGCAGCCCGAGGCCGCGCCCGGCCATGGCTGGCCGCTGGGCGAGCGAACCTGGATCAACCCGAGCCCGAACGCCCCGAACCTGTGGATGGCCCGCGCCTATGCCGGCACCGTCATGCTCGAAGGCACGACGCTTTCCGAAGGGCGCGGCACCACACGGCCGCTGGAAATCTTCGGCGCCCCGGATCTCGACGCCCGTGCCGTGCTCGCCGAGATGCGTGCCCTTGCCCCGCACTGGCTGGCCGGCTGCCGGCTGCGCGAAATCTGGTTCGAGCCGACCTTCCACAAGCACGCCGGCAAGCTGTGCCACGGCCTGCAGATCCACGTCGAGGACCCCAGCTACGACCACGCCTCCTTCCGCCCCTGGCGCCTGCAGGCGCTGGCCTTCAAGGCGATCCGCCGGCTCTACCCGGACTACCCGCTGTGGCGCGACTTCGCCTACGAGTACGAGCACGACCGGCTGGCGATCGACCTGATCAACGGCTCGCCGCTCATGCGGGAGTGGGTGGACGATGTCGGGTCCGGCAGTGACCGGCTCGACGCCATGGCGACGCCCGATGAGACTGCCTGGCACACGACAAGGCGCAATTTCCTGCTCTACTGAAGACAGGAAGTAACGTCGCTCACTTGCTGAATTCGATCTCCCGGCCCGGCTCCACGGAATTCAGGTAGTAACCGCCGTCGGCCGCCCGGACGATGTAGGCGCACCACTTCTCTTCCTCGCGCTTCCAGTCGATCCGCACGCAGTACTTCCCTTGGTCGTTGATCGACCAGGTGCCGGGTGACGACGCCGAATGCTGGCCCAACGCGTTCCCATATTTCTTGTTGTTGCTGGTTGCCATGAAAGACCCGTCCACTTCGTTCTTCCAGCGCCGCATGCTGCCAGTCTTGGTGACATGCGCCACCGTCGCCCCCGTCACCAGGGTCTTCAGCTCGTCTCCGGACAACCTCGTGCCTGCTTCGTCGGCAACCGCGGCGAACGACGCGATCGCGGGAAGCAACAACCAGACGATCTTGCGCATAGCCCATCTCCTCTATCAGACCGGACTCGACTTGCGGAGCGACTTCCGGCCAGTCGCAACGGACGCGGCGCTCACCAACGAAAATGCCAGCCGCAGCGCTGACGAGTGTAACGCAGCCGCTACCGATCAACCACCGGTTTGGCGCCACAAGATCACGCGCTGCCCTTGCCCGCCTGCAGGATCATGCGCTCCGCCGCCACGACCCCGCGATACTGCGCCTCCTCGAACAGCGAGAAGCCCGACAGGTCGGCGTGCGCCAGCGCGATGCGCGGGTGGCGGAAATCGGCCAGTTTTTCGCGTTGACCGTCGAAGAGACTGCCAGGTACCGGGCGGCGCATGGCGTGGCCGTTGCGGAAGATGTCGAGGCGCGTGGTCAGCCGGCGGATGTCGGGATGCACGCGTTCGAGTTCGCCGAGGATGCCTTCGGCCCAGGCTTCGCGCGGGGTTTCGAGGAGCAGACGGCGGCCCTCGGCGGGGGCGACGTCGTGCAGGGCGCGGTAGTAGGTGAACACAGTGCCCGACAAGCGGCGGCGGATCAGTTGATGGGTTGCCACCACGTAACCGAGGCCGGGGCTGTCGTAAAACACGTTGTCCCAGGCGGGTGGCGCGCCGTGGCGCTCCTCCGGGAAATCGGCCAGATGGAGGTTGGCGGTCAGCCACGGCGCGTAGTCGCCGGCCAGCGCGGCAACCTTCAGCCCGCCGGGCATCGCCAACCAGACCCGCGGCAGCAGGAAGGCGGGGGCGGCCCAGATCACTTGCCGCGCTTCGATGCGGATGGCTTTTTCCCCGTGCAGCACGTCGACCGCGACAGACGACTTCCCTTCCTCGATGCGCCAGGCCAGCGCATCGGTCAGGATGCGCCCTGCGGCCTGCCGGGCCAGACCGCACGCCAGCCAGGCGTTGCCCTCGGGCGCGGTGAGCACGGCATCGCTGGCGGCATTGGCGGCCTCGCCGTTGCGGCAGGCGAAGTAGTGCAAGCCGGCCCAGGCCGAGGTCTGATCGTGGGCGGTGCCGTAGTCGTCGCGCGTCGCGTAGTTGGCCAGCCAGTGCAGGCTGGGCGCGGTAAAGCCGTTTTCGGTCAGCCACCGGCTGAAGGAAATGCGGTCGAGCGCCCGCCATTCAGGGTCGCGGCTGGACAGTTCCATGGGGATGGCGAAGGCGCGCCGGCCGTCGTGGCCGCGCGCCTCCTTCAGTTCCTCCATGCGCTCGTGGAAGCGCCGCTGCTGCACGCGCTCGCCGGCGTCGACCCCGCGATGCGGCAGCAGGCCCTCCTCCCACAGGCCGTTGCGAAAGACACGCTCCTGCGGCGTCGCGCACAGGTAGCGCTCTTCGTAGACCGGCTTGGCGGCGGCAGGATCGCCATGCAGGACGCCGAGTTCGGCGAGCAGCTCGCGCACGGCGGTCGCCTCGCGGGTCGGCAATGGCAGATAGTGGGCGCCCCACGGATAGTCGACCAGCGGCGATTGCCCGGCGCGTGAATTGCCGCCGGGCTCGCCTTCCATTTCGAGTACCAGGAAGTCGTCGACTCCGGCCTTGGCCAGGCGCCAAGCCGCCGCCAGGCCGGAAATGCCGGCGCCGACGATCACGACGCCGGTTCGGCGGGATTCCGAGAGCGCCGGAAAGCCGCCGTCGCGCAGGCGGTGGCCGAGCGCATGTGCCATGCCAAGCAGCTCGCCGGGCGGCAGCGGGGGTTTTCCGGATGGCGCACAACCGGCGAGAGCGGCGGCCCCCAGCGCGCGCAGAAAATCGCGGCGGCTGGTGCCGGCCGTCGGGTTGATGGGGCTAGTCAAACTTCCGCAGCGAGAGACTGACGGAAAGCTGCGCCCCGAGCCAGCCAAGGAAGGCACCGATGCCGGCCAGCGCGGCGACCTCGATGCCGCCCGGCGGCCGCAGGCTGAAGCCGGCGCCGTAGAGCACCGCCAGTTCGCCGACCGGCCCCGCCAGCAGCGCCAGGGCGCCAAGAACGAGAGCGGCGGCGAGCAGCCCGCCGAGCGCACCCTGCAGCGCGCCGAAGTAATAGAACGGGCGGCGGATGAAGGCATCGGTCGCACCGATCAGGCGGGCCACCTCGATCTCGGCGGCCTGGGCCAGGACCTGCAGGCGGATGGTATTGAAGGTCACGGCGATCAGGCCGGCGGCAAAGATGCCGGCGAGCATCCACAGGGCGAGGCGGGCAAGCCTGAGGAAGGCATCGAAGCGCTTGACCCAGGCCGAATCGAGCTGGACATGCGCGACCCTGGGCCAGCCGGCCATCTCCTTGCGCAGGATTTCCAGCGCTTCGGGCTCGCTGTTGGTCGGTTCGACGATGAAGGCATCGGGCAGCGGATTGCGCGGCAGACTGGCGACGATTTCGGCCATGCCTTCGTTCGCCTGCAGACGCTTCAGCGCCTCTTCCTTCGGCACGAAGCGCCATTTTCCGTTTGCCGCCAGCTTCAGCCGGTTCTCGATTTCGGCGACTTCCTTCCTGCCGGCATCGAGGGTCATGAACAGGCTGATCTGCTGCACGCCGGAGACGTTGCGCCCGAGATCGCGGAGATTGTCAAGCAGCACGTAACCGAAGGCAGGCAGGGTCAGGACGATGCCGATCACGAGGAGCGAAAGCAGCGTGTTGAGCGGCGCCGCCCACAAGCGGCGCACGGCAGCGGCAAGCGCTGCCCGATGCTGGGTAAACCAGGCGCTCACGATAGCCTCCCGTGATCGAGGCACACGACATTCGGGTGGTAACGCTCGATCCAGTGCTGGTCGTGGGTGGCGACGACGACCGTGACGCCGACCTGGTGGAAGTCCGCGAAGATCCCGAGGATCTCGTTCGCCGAGTCGATGTCGAGGTTGCTGGTCGGTTCGTCGGCGAGCAGGACGGCCGGACGATTGACGACGGCGCGGGCAATCGCCAGGCGCTGCTGCTCGCCCCCGGAGAGCGCGATCGGCGTCGCCTTCTCGCGTGCCGGCAGGCCGACCTTGTCGAGCGCCGCCCGGGCGCGGCGGATCGCCTCGCGCCGCGACAGGCCGGCGATCTGCAGCGGCAGCAGCACATTGTCGAGGACGCTGCGGTCGAACAGCAGTTTCTGGTCCTGGAAGACCATGCCGAAATGACGGCGCAGGTAGGGGATGGCGCTGCGCCGCAGCGCCGCCAGGTTCTGGCCGTTGACCACCAGGCTGCCCGAGGTCGGGCGCTCGATGGCGGCAATCAGCTTGACCAGCGTCGATTTGCCGGCACCCGAGTGGCCGGTGATGAGGACCATCTGCCCGGCCTCGATGGCGAAGCTGACATCCTTGATGGCCTCGTAGCCGCCCGGATAGCGCTTGCTCAGGTTGCTGGCGACGATCATTCGAACAGCGCGTCGACGAAGTCCCGGGCGGAGAACGGACGCAGATCGTCGATCTGCTCGCCGACGCCGATGAAGCGGATCGGTTTCGGGCACTCGTGGGCGATTCCCATGACGACGCCGCCCTTGGCGGTGCCGTCGAGCTTGGTCAGGACCAGCCCGCTGACACGGATCGCCTTGTCGAAGGCCTTGACCTGCTGCAGCGCGTTCTGCCCGATGTTGGCGTCGAGCACGAGCAGGGTCTCGTGCGGGCCGGTCGGGTCGACCTTCTGGATGACGCGGCGGACCTTGGCGATCTCTTCCATCAGGTACAGTTGCGTCGGCAGGCGGCCGGCGGTGTCGGCGAGGACGATGTCGATGCCGCGCGCCTTCGCCGCCAGGATGGCATCGTAGACGACAGCCGCGGGATCGCCCTTGTCCTGGGCGATCACCGTCACGTCGTTGCGCCGGCCCCAAGTCTCCAGCTGCTCGCGGGCGGCGGCGCGGAAGGTATCGCCGGCAGCGAGCAGCACGCTCTTGCCCTGCGTCTGGAAATACTTCGCCAGCTTGCCGATCGACGTCGTCTTGCCGGCGCCGTTGACACCGGCGATCATGATCACGAACGGCTTGTGGCCGCTGACATCGAGCGGCTTCTCGAGCGGCTGTAGGGTCGCGCAGAGGATGCGGGCGAGCGCCCCCTGGATGCCCTCCGGCGTATCGAGCTTTTCGAACTCGGCCGCGACCTTCAGATCGTCGAGCAGGCGCGTGGTTGCCTCGATCCCGACGTCGCTGGTCAGCAACAGGGTTTCGAGTTCCTCGAGAAACTGTTCGTCGACCTTACCGCGCGAGAACATGCCCTTGAGCTTGCCGCCCCATTGGGCGCGCGTCTTGGCGAGACCCTTGAACAGGCGCTCGCGCCACTTCGGCGTGGCGCCGGCATCGGCGGGGGCAACGGGTGCCGCTTCGGCGCCGGATTTCTTGACGAAACTGAACATGAGGATTGTGGTCTGAAGCCGTGCTGACAGGTAGGCGGCAAACCGCTAAGATGCCGCCCGAATGAACTTGATTTTCGCCGCTGATTCTAGCAGAAAGCCCGATTCCCCATGCGCATGCGCCGCCTTCTTCCCCTTTTCCTGCTTCCCGGACTGTTGACCGCGGCGCAGGCCAACCCCTACGAAACCACGCTCAGGAACGGCCTGCGCGTCATCGTCAAGGAGGACCGGCGCGCCCCAACCGCGGCGCAGATGGTGTGGTACCGCATCGGCAGCATGGACGAGGTCGACGGCGCTTCCGGCGTCGCGCACGTCCTCGAACACATGATGTTCAAGGGCACGCCGAGCGTCGGCCCCGGCGAGTTCAACAAGCGCGTCGCCGCCGCCGGCGGGCGCGACAACGCCTTCACCAGCCGCGACTACACCGCCTACTTCCAGCAGGTTCCCAAGGAAAAGCTGCCCGAGATGATGCAGCTCGAGGCCGACCGCATGCGCCACCTCAACGTCGATCCCAAGGAATTCGCGCAGGAAATCAAGGTCGTCATGGAAGAGCGCCGCATGCGCATCGACGACAATCCGCAGTCCCGGCTGTTCGAGCAGATGAACGCCGTCGCCTTCCAGGCCCACCCCTACCGCCGCCCGATCATCGGCTGGATGAACGACCTCGAGAACATGAGCGCCGCCGACGCCAAGGCCTGGTACGACACGTGGTACGTACCGAACAACGCCTACGTCGTGATCACCGGCGACGTCGACCACAAGGAAGTTTTCGCGCTGGCCGAGAAATATTACGGCGGGCTCGAAGGCCGCGCCCTGCCCGCGCGCAAGCCGCAGACCGAGCCGGCGCAGGACGGTACGCGCCGGGTCAACGTCAAGGCGCCAGCCGAACTGCCGGTGCTGATCATGGGCTACAAGGCGCCGGTGCTGCGCGACGCCGACAAGGACAGCGACCCCTATGCGCTGGAAATGCTGGCCGCCATCCTCGACGGCCACGACGCGGCACGCTTCAACAAGAAGCTGGTGCGCGAGGACAAGGTGGCGCTGTCGGTCGGCATCGGCTACGACTCGACGGCACGCGGCCCCGGCATGATCTACCTGCACGGCAGCCCGTCGGAAGGCCGCACCGTGGCCGACCTCGAAGCCGCCCTGCGTGCCGAGATCACGCGCATCCAGCAGGACGGCGTCAGCGAGCAGGAACTCAAGCGCGCCAAGGCGCAACTGGTCGCCGGGGAGGTATACAAGCTCGACTCGATGTTCGGCCAGGCGATGGAGATCGGCCAGACCGAATCGGCCGGCATTCCCTACCAGAAGATCGACCGCATGCTGGAGAAATTGCAGCAGGTCAGCGCGGCCGAGGTGCAGGCGGTGGCGAAGAAGTACTTCAACGACGACACGCTGACCATCGGCGTCCTCGAACCGCAGCCGCTCGACGGTAAGCCGCGCCGTGCTGCCGTCGCCACGCGCCACTGAGAAATGACCATGAGAAAGCTGTTGACCGCAATCATCGCCGTGCTCGCGACCCATTCGGCGCTCGCCGGGGTGAAGATCGAGCACTGGCTGTCGCCGACCGGCGCCCGCGTCTATTTCGTCGAAAGCCGGGTGCTGCCCATCCTCGACGTACAGGTCGATTTCGCCGCCGGTTCGATGTTCGACCCGCCGGGGAAATCCGGCACCGCGGCGCTGACCCGGTCGGTCCTCGGCCTCGGCGCCGGCAAGCTCGACGAGACGGCAATCGCCGAAAAGATGGCCGATATCGGCGCCACCCTCGGCGGCGGCGCCGACACCGACCGCGCCAGTGTCGCCGTGCGCACGCTGGCCGCCGCCGAGAAGCGCGACGCCGCGCTCGGCGTGCTGCGCACCGTGCTGCATGCGCCGCGTTTCGAGGCGGCGATCTTCGAGCGCGAAAAGGCGCGCACCGTGGCCGGACTCAAGGAAGCGATGACCCGCCCCGACAGCATCGCCGGCAAGGCCTTCTGGGCCGCGATGTACCCTGACCACCCCTACGGCCGGACAGCGACCCCGGAATCCGTCGCCACCCTGACCCGCGACGATCTCGTGGCGTATCATTCCCGCTACTACGTGGCGGCCAATGCCAGCATCACCCTGGTCGGCGACATCAGCCGCGCCGAGGCCGAGAGGTTCGCCGAGGCGATTGCCGCCGGGCTGCCCAAGGGCGCGCCGGCGACGCTGCCACCGGCGCCTCAGGTCGCTCCGGGCAAGGTCGTCAGGCTCGAACACCCGGCCAGCCAGGCGCACGTCCATATCGGCATGCCCGCCATCGAGCGCGGCAACCCCGACTTCTTCCCGCTGATCGTCGGCAACTACACGCTGGGCGGCGGCGGCTTCGTATCGCGTCTGATGAAGGAAGTGCGCGACAAGCGCGGCTATGCCTACAGCGTTTCCAGCTACTTCAATCCCTTGCGCCAGGCGGGACCCTTCCAGATCGGCCTGCAGACCAAGCGCGCTCAGGCGAAGGACGCGATCGCACTGAGCCGCGACGTGCTCGACGGCTTCCTGAAGGACGGCCCGAGCGCGGAGGAACTGGCGGCGGCCAAGGCCAACCTGACCGGGAGCTTCCCGCTGCGCCTCGACAGCAACAAGAAGATCCTCGACAACGTCGCGACGATCGGTTTTTACGGACTGCCGCTCGACTACCTCGACAACTACCAACAGAAGGTGCAGGCGGTTACGGTCGACGACGTGAAGCGGGCCTTTTCCAAGTACGTACGTCCCGCCGACCTGATGACCGTGACCGTGGCTGCCGATTGAATTCGCTGCGCATCATCGGCGGCCGCTATCGCCGCCGCATCCTGCGCTTTCCCGACAGCGAAGGCCTGCGCCCGACGCCGGACCGGGTGCGCGAGACGCTGTTCAACTGGCTCGGGCAGGATCTCGCCGGCGAGCGCTGCCTCGACCTGTTCGCCGGCAGCGGCGCGCTCGGATTCGAGGCGCTTTCACGCGGCGCCGCGCGGGTGGTCATGGTCGAACGGGAACCGAAGGTGCTTGCAGCGCTGCACGAAAACGCCAAGATGCTGCAAGATCCAACCGGAATGGAGATCATTCGCGGGGATGCGCTACAATATCTCGCCTCGACGGAGTCGAAGTTCGACCTCATCTTCCTCGATCCGCCCTTCAACAAGGGCTGGATTCCGCGCCTGGAACCGCTTCTTGCCGGTGTCGCGAACGAGGATGCGGCGGTCTACATCGAGGCGGAACATGAAGTCGCGGCCTTGGGCGACTGGCGCGCGGTGCGTCACGGCAAGGCTGGCGAAGTCCATTTTCAGTTGATGCGGCGGGAAACAGGTTGACCAAACTCAATCATCGCGTAGCGATCTATCCGGGAACCTTCGACCCGATCACCCGCGGTCACGAAGACCTGGTCCGCCGGGCGGCCTCGCTGTTCGACAGGGTGGTCCTGGCGATTGCCGAAAGTCCGTCCAAGCAACCGCGGTTTCCGCTTGCCGACCGCGTCGAAATGGCCCAGGAAATTCTCGGCGACGTCGAAAACGTCGAGATTATCGGCTTCAACACGTTGCTGATGGACTTTGTCCACGAACAGGGCGCCAAGGTCATCGTCCGTGGCCTGCGCGCGGTCTCGGACTTCGAATACGAATTCCAGATGGCCGGAATGAACCGCAGTGTCTATCCGGAGGTCGAAACCGTATTCCTGACGCCGGGCGAGCAATATATGTTCATTTCGGCGACAATGGTCCGCGAAATCGCGCGCCTCGGCGGCGACGTCAGCAAATTTGTGCAACCTTGTGTAGATAAGCGCCTGCGGGCGACAACTTCAGACAACTGAGAGAGGAAGAACGGCAATGGCCCTGATCATCACCGACGAATGCATCAACTGCGACGTCTGCGAACCCGAATGCCCGAACGAGGCGATTTCCCAGGGTGCGGAAATCTACGAGATCGACCCCAACAAGTGCACCGAGTGCGTCGGACACTACGATGAGCCGCAATGCGTGCAGGTCTGCCCGGTCGATTGCATCCCCAAGGATCCGGCGCATGTCGAAAGCGAAGACATGCTCTGGGTCAAGTACGAAAAGCTGACCGGCAACAAGCGTCCGTGAGTTTGCCGGGCCGACAGCAAACCCGCGGATTCCGCGGGTTTTTTGTTGTCGACCGCGCCCGCCGGATCACCCGGCCCACGGCCCGGCAAGCCGCCTGATCAGGCGGCCCGGCGCCGGGCTTCGGGCGGTATCAGCAATTCGCGCACGCGCCCGACCACATCCTCCAGGGCATGGATCTGCTGCAGCAGGTCCCGGTCGACGCTTTCCAGTTCGCGGATGCGGTCTTCCAGCGTATCGGTCGCCTGATGAATGCGCTTGATGCTTTCCAGACGGCGCTTGAGCTGGATCTGGTGCTCGCGGACCTGGGTTTCCATCGGCGCCATGATGGCCCGCAGCCAGATTTCGGCATCCTTGTTGGCCCGCTCGAAGGCACACCGGACCTGCACCGCGACCTCCTCGAAAAACTTCTGCATGAGATTCTTCTTGTCGGTGGTGATCAGGCTGCGCATCGAGTTGAGGTGGGTGTTGCACCAGGCTTCGAGGCGATCCAGATCCTTTTCGTAGCGCAGGAGCGAGAACCCGGCCGGCGTTCCCAGCTTGAGGCCGTGCTCGACCGAGAACTTCTTGTAGACCGCTTCCATCATGTTCCGGATCTCGCCGATCTCGCCCGCCGACCTGGCCAGCGCGTAACGCGAGCGGCCGAAGAAATTGCCCATCGCGTCGGACAGCGTCGTGGAAAAGTTCGCCTCGACCATCGCGGTGCGGGTTTCGTGGGTCAACTGGCGCAGCGCATCGAGGCCGAGATGGCCGAACAGGTTGTTGGTCAACGAAGAGAAGACGCTGCGTACCGCGTAGTAACGCTGCAGACCCGACTCGAATTCGACCTTCTCGGCGCGCACCTTGCCCATCATGTACTCGACGACGCCCTTGTTCTTGCCGCGCAGTTCGATCAGTTCGGTCAGTTGCTCGCGCAGGCCGGCGAGGCGCGATTCGAGCAGGCCGCGCACGCGCCGGCTGACTTCGCCGAATTCGCTCTCGGTGTTTTCGCGGACGATGTCCTGCTTGGCCGGAATCAGTTCCCCGGAGAGCGCCGCCTCGAGGATCGGCAGGCGACTCCTTGCCAGCAACGCCTCGTCTCCGTTGATCTTGGCCACCAGTCCCTTCTGCGCCGAGACCGGAAATATTTGACGTTCCGGCAGGTTGAGGATGGAGGCGCAGGACGCGACCTGGCGGTCGATCTCGCTTTCGATCTCCGCGAGCGTCTTCAGTTCGTCCCACTGGCCGTCGATCTTGTTCAGCACGACCACGCGCCCGCGCCTGCCCGCGCCGCCGGCGCCTATGTGTTCTTTCCAGATCGTCAGGTCCGACTGCGTGACCCCGGTATCGGCGGCAAGGATGAAGAGAATGGCATGCGCATTGGGCAGCAGCGAAAGCGTCAGTTCCGGTTCGGCGCCGATGGCGTTGAGGCCCGGCGTATCAAGGATGACCAGACCCTGCTTGAGCAGCGGATGCGGAAAGTTGATCACGGCATGGCGCCAGCGGGGCACCTCGACCAGGCCGTCCTCGCCAATCCGGTACAGCGTGTTCTCCGCGCCGCCAACCTCGAAGCCGAGACGTCCGGCCTCCTCCGGCGCAACCCGGATGGTCTCGCTGACATGACGCAGCCCCTCCTGCATCACTTCCGCCGAGTCGACCGCGAGCGGTACCATCAACCACTCTTCAGGATAACGCCGGTAGTCGCTGACGCTGGCATTGCCGGCCCGCGTCTGGATCGGCAGCAACTCGATGTGCGGCGTCTTTTGCGGGTCGTAGAGCAGCTCGGTCGGGCACATGGTCGTGCGCCCGGCCGATGATGGCAGGATGCGGCTGCCGAAGTCCGCGAAGAAGATGGCGTTGATCAGTTCCGACTTGCCACGCGAGAACTCGGCGACGAACGCCACGTTCAGGCGATCCTCGCGCAGGCGTTCGAGAAGCTGCGAAAGACGCAGATCGGTCTGCGCATCCGACAGGTCGTTCTCCGACAGCCAGGCCTGGAACTCACCGATGTTGGTGGACAGACGCGAGCGCCACTCGGCATAGGCAGCAATCTGAAGGGTAAGTGTCATGGTGGTCAGCGGTCGCGGTCGATGCCGCAATCTATCACAAAAACATGGACTTGCGCGCCTTTTTCAATGTTGGCAGGAAGGACAGTGGAAGGTCGACCTCCCGCCTTGGCGAACCTGGCGAACGAGAGTGCCACAGCGGCGGCAGGGCTCGCCGGCGCGGCCATAGACCGCGCATTCCACCTGAAAGCAACCGGCGCCGCCGTCGCTATGCACGTAGTCGCGAATGCTGCTGCCGCCGGCCGCAATGGCATCCGCCAGCGTCTGGCGGATCGCCGGCACCAGCCGCCGGTAGCGCTCCCGGCTGATCCGGTCGGCCGCGCGCAGCGGCGAGATGCCGGCGCGGAACAGGCTCTCGGCGGCATAGATGTTGCCAATGCCGACTACCAGATGGCTGTCCATCAGCACCGGCTTGATCGGTGCGGCCCGGCCTCGCGTCGCGGCGAACAGCCAGTCTCCTGTGAATTCGTCGGCCAGCGGCTCGACGCCGAGCACCGCCAGCAGCGGATGCAGCGCCGCACCGGCCGGCTGCCAGAGCACCACGCCGAAGCGCCGCGGATCGGCGAGACGCAGGGCCTGACCGGCGAAGAGCAAGTCAACGTGATCGTGCTTCCCGGGCGGCGTGCCATTCGCCACGAAGCGCAGGCTTCCCGACATCCCGAGGTGGATGATCAGGCAGCCGTCCTCGACGCCGCCGCGGCAGTCGAGCAGCAGGTACTTGCCGCGCCGCCTCACCGCCACCACCTGTTGCCCCGCCAGCGTATCGCCCAGCGTCGCCGACAGCGGCAGGCGCAGGCGCGGCGAGCGCACGATGGCGCCGAGCACCCGCTCGCCCACGACCTCCGGCTGGAGCCCGCGTCGACAAACCTCGACCTCCAGCAATTCCGGCATTGCTTGTTCCTCCGGCGAAACCAAAATAACATCGCAAACTTATCGGATTCTAAGCGCTCCAAGGCGCGTCCCCTGACTGAAAGCAGCGCATGTCCAAGAAGTTGATCGTCGCAGCCCTTGCCCTGGCCCTCGCCGGGCCGATTCACGCCGCCGGCGAAGAGGTGGCCAGGGAACCCGCGAAGGCGCCGGCGAAAGCGCCGACAAAGAAGCGGTTGACCGCTCAGTATGTCGGCGAGGATATCCTCGCCCGTACCGTCTTCCAGTCCTTGGTCGGCGAACTCGCGCTCAAGCGCGGCGATACCCAACTGGGCATCAGTGCCTGGGTCGATCTCGCCCGGCGTACCCGCGATCCGGCGGTGATTGCGCGTGCAATCGAGGTGGCGGCAGCAACCCGGCAAAATGAGCTGGCGCTCGAACTGGCCCGTCTCTGGTTGCAGGTCGAACCCGACTCGACCAAGGCGCGTCAGACCGAATCTTCGCTGCTGGTCCTTGCCAACCGCATCGACGACCTCGGGCCGCAACTCGCCAGTCTGCTCGCTCAGGACCCGGTGAATCTCGCCAACAATCTGATGCACCTGAACAGCATGCTGGCCCGGCACGGCGACAAGAAGGCCGTGCAACGCCTGATCGACCGTGTCGCGACCCCCTACGCCGACGTCCCGGAAGCGCACTTCGCCATGGGCGTGGCCGCCGCCAATGCCGATGACCTGATGCACGCCCAGGGCGAATTCCAGAAGGCGCTGGAACTGCGCCCCGACTGGGAGGCCGGCGAACTCGCCTACGCCCAGCTGCTGGCCAGGACATCCCCAGCAAGCGCGGTCGAGAGTCTCAACGAGTTCCTCGCGCGCAAACCCGATGCCCGCGACGCCCGCCTGACACTCGCCCGCCTGCTGCTCAGCGAACAGAAGTACGCCGAAGCGCGGGCGCAGTTCGACATCCTGCTCAAGGATGCACCGGACAATCCCGACCTCATCTATCCGGTGGCCATGCTGGCGCTGCAGCAGGGCGACCTCGACAGTGCGCGAGCCCAGCTGACGCGGCTCCTGAATTCCGACTTTGCCGACATGAGCACCGTCCATTTCTTCCTCGGCCAGATCGAAGAAGAGAAGAAGAATCCCGAGCTTGCCCTCGAGTACTTCCGTCAGGTGACTGCCGGCAACCAGTACATTCCGGCCCGCGGGCGCGCCGCGCAGATACTGCTGCAGCAGGGCAAGCCGGAAGAAGCGCGGGCGCTGCTACGGGCCACACAGACCGGCTCCGAAGCCGAAAAGACCCAGTTGATCCTGGCCGAAGCGCAACTCCTGCGCGAAGCGGGACGCGGTGCCGAAAGCTACGCCCTGCTCGAAGCCGCGCTGGCGAAGCAGCCCGACAATCCGGAACTGCTCTACGAAACGGCGCTGTCCGCCGAACGCCAGGGCAAACCGCTGGTTCTCGAGAAGCACCTGCGCCGCCTGCTCAAGCTGAAACCGGATCACGCGCATGCTCTCAACGCGCTCGGCTACTCGTTCGCCGATCGCAACGTGAGCCTGGACGAGGCAAAGAAGCTGATCACCCGCGCCCTCGCGCTCGCGCCCGAAGACCCCTTCATCATGGACAGCATGGGCTGGGTTCTCTTCCGCCAGGGCAAGCTGCCGGAAGCGCTCAAGACCCTCGAGACCGCCTATGGCATCAAGGCGGACCCGGAAATCGCCGCGCATATCGGCGAGGTTCTGTGGACCCTGGGACGCAAGGAGGAGGCGTCGCGCGTCATGATGGAGGCAGTGAAGAAATTCCCCGACAGCGAGATTCTGGCCAGCGCCCTGAAAAAATTCCGGCCTTGATGCGTCGCATCGGCGCAGTGCTCGCCTGCAGCCTGCTGGCTGCCTGCGTCGGCGTCCCCCCGGGGCCGCTGGCGCCACGCGACCAGATCGGTGACTTCGCGCTCGAGGCCCGCTTTGCGTTGCGTGTCAGCGTCCCGGACGGGCCGCCTGAGAGCTCCGGCGGTCGACTCGAATGGGAGCACCGAAACGGCAACGACCGCATCCTGATTTCCAGCCCGCTTGGCATCGGCGTGGCCGAAATCGACGCCGGCCCGAGCGGCGGGCGCCTGCGCACCGCCGACGGCCAACTTCGGGAATCCCCCGATGCCGATGCGCTGATGGAAGAAGTGACCGGCCAGCGCCTGCCGGTCCGCCAGTTGCCGAACTGGCTGCTCGGCCGCAGCGGCGCCGCTGCCATTGTCACGAGCGACAGCGCCGGTCGCCCGGTGCGCCTGACCGAAGCCGGCTGGCAGATCGACTACGCCTACCCGGACGACACCCTGGGCGCGCTGCCCACGCTCGTCAGCCTGAGACGCGACGGTGAGATCGACCTCCGCCTGCGCATCGAAGAGTGGAGGGCAGCGCCGTGAGTCGCTGGACCTGGGACAGTTCCTGGCCAGCGCCGGCCAAGCTCAACCTGTTCCTGCACGTGGTCGGGCGCCGTGCCGACGGTTATCATCTGCTGCAGACCGTCTTCCGCTTCATCGACCGGGCCGACACCCTGCATTTCGCGCCGCGCGCCGATGGCCGCGTCGTCCTGGCGACGCCGACCCCGGGGGTCGAAGCGGGGAACGACCTTACCTTCCGCGCCGCCCGCCTGTTGCAGGAAGCGACCGGCTGTCGCCACGGCGCCACCATTCACCTGAGCAAGAGCCTGCCGCTGGGCGGCGGACTCGGCGGCGGCAGTTCCGATGCGGCAACCGTCCTGCTCGCGCTCAACCACCTCTGGCAAACCGGCTTGTCACGAGCCGAACTCCAGCAACTGGGGCTGCAACTCGGCGCCGACGTGCCGGTCTTCGTCCATGGCTGCAATACGTTTGCCGAGGGCATCGGCGAAGCCTTCAGCGATGTCGAACTGCCGCCGGAGACGTACCTTGTGCTGCATCCTGCGGTCAACGTGCCCACGGGAGCCATTTTCGGCGCGCCGGAACTGCGCCGTGACACGCCCCCCATCCGCCCGGCGGACTGGCGGCATGGTACCGGCCACAACGATCTCGAACCCGTCGCCTGCGCGAGATTTCCGGAGGTTGCCGGGCATCTGGAATGGCTCAGGCAGCACGCGCCCCGCGCGATGATGACCGGATCCGGGGCCTGCGTCTTCGCCGGGTTTGCCGACCCGGCCGCGGCCGCAGCGGTTTTTCGCCAGCTGCCGCCCGGCATGGCGGGCTGGCTGGCCGCCGGTCTGACCGCACATCCATTGGCATCTCTCTGACAAAGCGCTGGATTTTCGCCGGCGACTCCTGTAATATCCCGGCCTCGTTCGCACGCGAACCCGTGCAGACGACCCGCTGGGGAGTCGCCAAGTTGGTCAAGGCACCGGATTTTGATTCCGGCATTCGAAGGTTCGAATCCTTCTTCCCCAGCCAGTTTCCTTCGGGCAGGTCTTGAGCCTGCCCGAATTTCATTGTGGCGGGCAGGCGCTTGCAGGACATGCCCGAAGGGAAGTGACGCATATGGCCTACAACAGCTTGATGGTCTTCACCGGCAACGCCAACCCGAAGCTGGCGGCCGCCGTGGCACTTGAACTCAACATCGAGTTGGGACGCGCCAATGTCGGCCGTTTCTCGGACGGGGAACTGAGCGTCGAACTCCAAGAACATGTGCGTGGCCGCGACATCTTCGTGCTGCAATCGACCTGCGCACCGTGCAACGACAATCTGATGGAACTGCTGGTCATGGTCGACGCGCTGAAGCGCGCCTCGGCCGGCCGCATCACCGCCGCCATCCCCTATTTCGGCTACGCCCGCCAGGACCGCCGCTCGCGCTCCTCGCGCGTGCCGATCGCCGCCAAGCTGGTTGCCAACATGCTCGTCGCCTCGGGCGTCGACCGCGTCCTGACCATGGACCTCCATGCCGAGCAGATCCAGGGCTTTTTCGACATCCCGGTCGACAACATCTACTCGCTGCCGATCCTGCTCGACGACATCCACAAGCAGACTTACGAGAATCCGATGGTCGTCTCCCCTGACCACGGCGGCGTCGTCCGCGCCCGCTCGCTGGCCAAGCGCCTCGAATGCGATCTCGCCATCATCGACAAACGCCGCCCGAAGGCCAACGTTTCCGAGGTCATGAACATCATCGGCGAGGTCGACGGCCGCACCTGCATCATCATGGACGACATGGTCGACACCGCCGGCACGCTGTGCAAGGCCGCCACCGCGCTCAAGAGCGAAGGTGCCAGGCAGGTTGTCGCCTACTGCACGCACCCGGTGCTTTCCGGCTCGGCGGTCGACCGCGTCAATCGCTCCGACCTCGACGCGCTGGTCGTCACCGACACCATCCCGTTGCGTGATGACGCCGCCGGTTCGCCGCGCATCCGCCAGCTTTCCGTCGCGGAAATCATGGCCGAAACCATCCGCCGCATCAGCAACGACGACTCCGTCTCGTCGCTGTTCATCGACTAAGCCTTTTTCAACCCTCCCGTTCTGGTCGCGGACCGGGAATACTCTGGAGTAACACGATGAAATTCGAACTCAACGCGCAAGCGCGCACGCTGCAGGGATCGGGTGCGAGCCGCCGCCTGCGTCGCGCTGGCAAGGTACCGGCCATCATCTACGGCGGCGAAGCCGCCCCGCAGGCGATCGAACTCGACCATAACGAACTGCTGCTGGACATGAAGAAGGAAGCATTCCACGCCTCCATCCTGACCATCGCGCTCAACGGCAAGAAGCAGCAGGTCCTGCTGCGCGACACCCAGATGCATGCCTACAAGCCGCAGATCCTGCACGTCGATTTCCAGCGCGTGAGCGCCACCGAAGAACTGCACATCATGGTGCCCCTGCACTTCGTCAACGAGGACACCGCACCCGGCGTCAAGCTCTCCGGCGGCCTGGTCAACCACGTGCTGACCGAAGTCGATGTCCAGTGCCTGCCCAAGAACCTGCCCGAATTCATCGAGGTCGATGTCGGCGCCCTCGAGGTCGGCGAAAGCATTCACCTTTCCGGACTCAAGCTGCCGAAGGGCGTCAAGCTCACCCATGATGATGACGACGCACTCGTCGTCGGCATCGTCAGCAAGGGCGGCGGCGCCGAGGAAGGCGAAGAAGGCGAAGCCGCCGAAGGCGAAGCGGCCGCCTGACCGTCTCGCACACCACGCTGCAAATGGCCGCCGCTGGCAACATGCCGCCGGCGGCCATTTCATTTGTTCAGCCATGAATCCACCGCGCCTGATCGTCGGCCTCGGCAACCCGGGGCCGCAATACGAAACGACCCGGCACAACGCCGGCTTCTGGTTCGTCGACCATCTGGCCGACAAGCTCAAGGTCGCGCTCACGCCGCAGTCGAAGTTCTTCGGGAAGGCGGCACGCGCCGGCGATCTCTGGCTGTTCGAGCCGGCCACCTTCATGAACCGCTCCGGGCAGGCGGTGGCGGCACTCGCCGGCTTCTACAAGATTCCCGCCGGCGATATCCTCGTCGTCCACGACGACCTTGACCTGCCGCCCGGCGGCATCCGCCTCAAGCAGGGCGGCGGCAACGGCGGCCACAACGGCCTGAAGGACATTCAGGCCCGGCTCGGCACGCCCGACTTCTGGCGCCTGCGCCTCGGCATCGGCCACCCGCGGACGCTGAATCTGACGCAACAGGTCGTCGACTTCGTGCTGCACCCGCCGCGCAAGGGCGAGTTGCCCGAAATCGAACACGCCCTCGCCCGCTGCCTGCTGGCCTGGCCCAAACTTGCCGCCGGCGACTATGCCGGCGCCCAACAACAGTTGCACGGCAACGCCGTCTAGCTGGCAACCCCTAAGGAAAACAAATGTCCTTGAAATGCGGTATCGTCGGCCTGCCCAACGTCGGCAAGTCCACCCTGTTCAACGCACTGACCAAGGCCGGCATCGACGCCGCCAACTACCCGTTCTGCACCATCGAACCGAACGTCGGCATCGTCGAGGTGCCGGACCCGCGCCTCGCGCAACTGTCGGCCATCGTCAAGCCGCAGAAGACCCAGCCGGCCATCGTCGAGTTCGTCGACATCGCCGGCCTCGTCGCCGGCGCCTCGAAGGGCGAGGGCCTCGGCAACCAGTTCCTCGCCAACATCCGCGAAACCGATGCCATCGTGCATGTCGTCCGCTGCTTCGCCGACGACAACGTCGTGCACGTCTCCGGCAGCGTCGACCCGATCCGCGACATCGAGGTCATCGACACCGAATTGGCCCTGGCCGACATGGCGACCGTCGAGAAGGCGCTCAACCGCTACAAGCGCCCGGCCAGCTCCGGCGACAAGGAAGCCAAGATCCTGGTCGCCGTGCTCGAAAAGTGCTTCGCCCAGCTCGACCAAGGCAAGCCGGTGCGCGCCCTCGACCTCGCCAAGGAAGAATGGGCCAGCCTCAGGCCCTTCTGCCTGATCACCGCCAAGCCGGTGCTCTACACCGCCAACGTCGCCGAGGACGGTTTCGAGAACAACCCGCATCTCGACGCCGTGCGCGCCCATGCCGCCGCCGAAGGGGCCGAGGTGGTCGCTCTGTGCGCTGCCATCGAAGCCGAGATCGCCGATCTCGAAGACGCCGACAAGATCGAATTCCTCGAATCGATGGGCCTCCACGAGCCCGGGCTCGACCGCCTGATCCGCGCCGGCTACAAGCTGCTCGGCCTGCAGACCTACTTCACCGCCGGCGTCAAGGAAGTGCGGGCGTGGACCATCCACAAGGGCGATACCGCCCCGCAGGCCGCCGGCGTCATCCACACCGACTTCGAGCGCGGCTTCATCCGCGCCCAGACCATCGCCTTCGACGACTTCATCGCCTGCAAGGGCGAGTCCGGCGCCAAGGAAGCCGGCAAGATGCGCGCCGAAGGCAAGGAATACGTGGTCAAGGACGGCGACGTGCTGAACTTCCTGTTCAACGTCTGATACCGCACAACTTCGCCGGCAAGTAGAATGGGGAGCTTTCAGGCTCCCCTTTTTCATCGCCATGACCCAGCAACTGCTCACCCCCGTCCGCCTCGGCGCCCTCGATCTGAAGAACCGCGTCGTCATGGCGCCGCTCACCCGCTGCCGCGCCGACAACCCCGGCTACGTGCCGACCGAGACGATGGCGCGCTACTACGCGCAGCGCGCCAGTGCCGGGCTGATCGTTTCCGAAGGCACCATCGTCTCGCCGCAGGCGCGCGGCTATCCGTTCACGCCGGGCATCTGGTCGGCCGAGCAGGTCGCCGGCTGGCGGCTGGTCACCGACGCAGTGCATGAAAAAGGCGGGCTGATCGTCTGCCAGCTCTGGCATTGCGGCCGCCTGTCGCTGCCGGAATTCCACGACGGCCAGCCGCCGGTGGCGCCTTCCGCGGTCAACCCCAATTGGAAGATGTTTTCCACCACCGGCCACCCGGACACGGTGACACCACACGCGCTGACCCGCGACGAGATCAAGGGCATCGTCGACGACTTCCGGCGCGGCGCCGCCAACGCCATGGCCGCCGGTTTCGACGGCATCGAGATCCATTCGTCGAACGGCTACCTGTTCCACCAGTTCTTCTCGCGCCAGGCCAACCAGCGCGACGACGAATACGGCGGCAGCCACGAAAACCGCGCCCGCTTCTTTTTCGAGGTGCTCGATGCCGTCGGCGAGGCCATGCCCTTCGACCGCGTCGGCTTCCGCCTCAACCCGATGATGAACCGCTTCCACGGCGTGAACGTGGATGCAGACACGGCGCCGATGTGGGAGCACGTCGTGCGCCGCGCCAACGGCTACGGCCTCGCCTTCCTGCACCTGACCGAGCCCTTCCTGCCGCACCAGCTCGACGACACGCCGGACGGTCTGGCCGATGTCGGCACCCACTTCCGCCCCCTGGCGAAGATGCCGATCATCGCCAACGGCGGCCTCGACCGGGCCAGGGGCGAGGCGCGGCTGGCAGCCGGCCTGTGCGATGCCGTGGCCTTCGGCCGGGCGTGGATCGCCAATCCCGACCTCGTCGAGCGTTTCGCCCGCCAGGCGCCGCTCAACGAACCCGACATGGCGACCTTCTACCAGGGCGGCGAAAAGGGTTACCTCGACTACCCGACGCTCGCCGCATGAAACATCTGCTCGCGCTGCTGACGCTGGTCGTTGTGGCGCTGCCGGCGCTGGCCGACGGTCTGCCGCCGTCGGTGCTGGCGGCGCTCAAGGCGGCGCAGATTCCGGCAGGCAGCGTCGCCGTCGTCGTCCAGCCGGTCGACGCGCGGGCGCCGCTGGTCGCGCACAACAGCCAGAAGGCGATGAACCCGGCGTCGGTGATGAAGCTGGTCACCACCTACGCGGCACTCGACCTGCTTGGCCCGGCTTACACCTGGAAAACTGCCGCCCTGGCCGATTCGGCTGCGGTCGACGGCGTCCTGAGCGGCAATTTGTACCTCCGTGGCAGCGGCGACCCGCGCTTTTCCATCGAGCACCTGTGGGGCCTGCTGCGCCAGCTGCGCGTGCGCGGCGTGCGGCACATCGGCGGCGACGTGGTGCTCGACCGCGCGGTGTTCAACGTGCCGGCGATCGACCCCGGCGCCTTCGACGACAAGCCGATGCGCCCCTACAACGTCGGCCCGGACGGACTGCTGATCAACTTCCGGGCACTGCGCTTCACGCTGCTGCCCGGCACCGGCCGCCCGCAGGTGCTGATGGAAACGCCGAGCGAAGGACTGCGCGTCGACAACCAGTTGCGCAGCGGCGAAGGCGGCTGCGGCAGCAACTGGAAGGACTTCATCAACGTCCGCCTGATCCCCGAAAACAACGGCAATCGCCTGGAGTTTTCCGGCACCTACAGTGCCCAGTGCGGCGAGAAGCCGCTCAACCTGGCGCCGCTGTCGGCCGACGCTCACGCCGCCGGCCTGATCCGCGTCCTGTGGCAGGAACTGGGCGGCACGCTGGCCGGCCAGGTGCGCGGCGGCACGACGCCCGCCGGCGCGCGGCCGCTGGCCGAGCACGAGTCGCCGGCACTGGCCGATGCCGTCCGCGACATCAACAAGTGGAGCAACAACGTGATGGCGCGCCAGGTCTTCCTGACACTGGGCAACGCCAACGGGCCGGCCAGCGCCGAGCGCTCCCGCCAGCGCATCGGCGACTGGCTGAACGGCCGCGGCCTGGGCTTCGTCGAACTGGTGATCGACAACGGCTCCGGGCTGTCGCGCAGCGAACGGATCAGCGCCGACAGCCTCAACCGCCTGCTGCTCGACGCCTGGAAGAACCCGGTCATGCCGGAATTCGTTTCCAGCTTGCCCATCGTCGGCATCGACGGCACGATGAAGAAGCGCCTCAAGGAGTCAGGTGCGACCGGCCGCGCCCACATCAAGACCGGCACGCTCGACGGCGTCAAGACGGCTGCCGGTTATGCGCTCGACGCGCAGGGCCGGCGCATGGCCGTGACCTTCCTCATCAACGATCCCCGGGCCGCGGCCGGTGGCCCGGCAATCGATGCCCTCATCAACTGGGTGGCGCAGCGGCGAACCGGCGAGAAAGCGCCGGTCCTGGAGAATGAGTGAGTGCTCGCCGATTCCAGCCGGCCGGCTCGCCGCGGCCGGGCTGAACCGGCAGCATGTCTTCGACCTCGCCGCGCTGCCGGCGGAGATCGCCGCCACGCTCGGCGCGACCGCAGGCTTCCGCCAGCTGATCCTGCTCGGCCACGGCGGCAGGCGCCTGTGGGAATGCGTCCAGGCCGCGGGGGGCGCTGGCGGCGACCCGGTCGACGACTACTGCGCGCGCGCCGTGGCGGACTGGTTCGCCGCCGAACTGCCGGGCCACCGCTACCGCATCGTCTATCCGGGCAGCGCGGCGGTTCCCTTGCAACGGCTCGGGACACTGGCCGGCTGGTACCACCCGACGCCATTCATGGTCGGTATCGACCCCGAATGGGGCACGTGGAACGCCTACCGTGCCGTCGTGCTGGCCGACACCGGTTTCTCCCCTTCCCGGCCCGTCGACCGCAGCAGCCCCTGCACTAGCTGCCAAGCCAGGCTCTGCACCACCGCCTGCCCTGCCGGGGCCATGAACGACGGCGGTTTCGCGCTGCAGAAATGCCTGGCCTACCGCAAGCGCGGCGACTCAAAATGCCGAAACACCTGCCTTGCCCGCATCGCCTGCCCGGTAGGCAGCGAGCATCGCTACGACGACGAGCAGATACGGCACAGCTATTCGATCTCGCTGGCGATGATCGAGTCCATCGCCAATACCGGACATCAAGCCCCGACCGTCCTTCCATCCCCCAGCGCCACCCAGCCGCGAACGACGCGGTAGCCGACCCACAGGCCGAGCAGCGCGATCATGATCCAGGCAATCGGGATGCCGATGATGGTGATGATCAGCAGGCCATAGACGATCAGCCACAGGAAGGTGAACCAGAAGGTGCGGATCTGCCAGCGGAAATGGCTTTCCAGCCAGGTGCCGTTGACGTCGCCGCGCTTGAGGTAATTGATGAAGACGGCGACCAGCGACGGCAGGCCGAAGACGAAGCCGCCGGCGACCGTCGACGCCGAGGTGACGCCGACCAGCACGGCGATGGCGTGCAGGCCGTAGATGACGTGGGTGAGTTGCACCAGCGATGGACGAACGTCCTGCTGATTCGGGGCGGGGACGGGTTCCTGCATGTTCAGTTCTCCGGAAGGGATTCTTGTAGAAACAGCGCGTGCCCGGCCACCGGGTCGAGCAGTTCGAGCCAGACTTTGGAAATGGCCTCGTTTTTGAGGTCGACCGCAACCACCCGCAGCATCACAGGCCGAGATCCTGCCACATGCCGTCGACACGTTTTTTCACGTCGGCATCCATGACGATGGGCCGCCCCCATTCGCGGTTCGTCTCGCCCGGCCACTTGTTGGTCGCGTCCAGCCCCATCTTGGAGCCGAGGCCGGCCACCGGGCTGGCGAAATCGAGGTAGTCGATCGGCGTGTTGTCGACCAGCGTCGTGTCGCGGGTGGCGTCCATGCGCGTCGTCATCGCCCACACCACTTCCTTCCAGTCGCGGATGTCGATGTCGTCGTCCACCACGATGATCGTCTTGGTGTACATGAACTGGCGCAGGAAGGACCAGATGCCGAACATGATGCGCTTGGCGTGGCCGGGGTAGGCCTTCTTGATGCTGACGATAGCCATGCGGTACGAGCAGCCTTCCGACGGCAGGTAGAAATCGACGATTTCCGGATACTGTTTTTGCAGCAGCGGCACGAACACCTCGTTGAGCGCCACGCCCAAAACCGCCGGCTCGTCGGGCGGCTTGCCGGTGTAGGTGCTGTGATAGATCGGATCGCGGCGCATGGTGATGCGCTCGATGGTGAAGACAGGGAATTCGGCCTGCTCGTTGTAATAGCCGGTGTGGTCGCCATACGGCCCCTCGAGCGCCATCTCGCCGGGGTGGATGACGCCTTCCAGCACGATTTCGGCCGACGCGGGCACTTGCAAAGCGGAGCCGAGGCACTGCGTCAGCTCGGTCTTGCCGCCGCGCAGCAGGCCGGCGAACTGGTATTCGGACAGCGAATCGGGCACCGGCGTCACGGCACCGAGGATGGTCGCCGGATCGCAGCCGAGCACGACGGCGACCGGGAAAGGCTGGCCAGGATTGGCCAGCTGGAACTCGCGGAAATCCAGCGCCCCGCCGCGATGCGCCAGCCAGCGCATGATCACCTTGTTCGGCCCGAGCACCTGCTGGCGGTAGATACCAAGATTCTGCCGGCTCTTGTGCGGCCCCCTGGTGACGACCAGGCCCCAGGTGATCAGCGGCGCCACGTCGCCCGGCCAGCAGTGCTGGATGGGTAGGCGCGACAGGTCGATATCCTTGCCCTCCCAGACGATTTCCTGGCACGGCGCGTTCGCCACCTTTTTCGGTACCATGTTGAGCACCTGTTTGAGGATCGGCAGCTTGTCCCAGGCGTCCTTCAGGCCCTTGGGCGACTCGGGTTCCTTCAAGTAGGCGAGCAGCTTGCCGACTTCGCGCAGCGCTTGCACCGACTCCTCGCCCATGCCCAGCGCCACCCGCTGCGGTGTGCCGAACAGGTTGGCGAGCACCGGGATCGCGTGACGGGTTTGGCCAGAGCGCGGCTTCTCGAACAGGATCGCCGGCCCGCCGGCGCGCAGCACGCGGTCGCAGATCTCGGTCATTTCGAGGCGGGTATCGATCTCGACGCCGACACGCTTCAATTCGCCGGTCCTTTCCAGTTGCGACATGAAGTCGCGCAGGTCGTGGTATTTCATCGGGTCCGGTACGAGTAATGACAGGCGGCGCAGGCCGCCGTCAAACTGGGCAGCAACACCAGCGCCTTGTCGCGGTCGCCGGTCGCGGCGACTTTCGCAAACTCGCTGGCCGCCTTGTGGCCGTCCACGCCGATGCCGTGCATGGCCGGCGGCATGTGCGGGCCGGGTCGGGCGTCAAAAGGCTGGGCGCGGTGCTTGCCCATCGCCGACATGCCCAGCTTGGCTTCGGCGACCGCACCGGCTTCCTTGACCTTGCCCTCGGCCATCAGCGACAGGACTTCATTGAGCGCGACGAGGTTGCCCAGCATTTCCTCGCGCAGAACCTCCTGGGCCGCGGGCGGCAGCTTGACCAACTGCCGTGCGTCGTCGGCGACGGCCGCGGCCGACACCAGAAAAAGGGCAAAAACCAGAGCCCTCATCCTAAGCCCCGTGCAGGTATGGGAAAAAGCGGCGACGGTGCCGCGGAAGATCGCCAGCCAGTTGTCAAGCATCATGAAGTACGTCATAAGCACTGCAACAGATCAGGCTCGCAGATCGCAAGTGGCATGGCCCCCAGGACCGGAATCAATACGACTCATCATGAGCAGGACTGACATGTAACCATCCCCCATTTCTCTTGCGACCAGATAACTATCCACCATAGCAGCTTTCGCCCTTCCGCTGTAAGCTTGCGCGCACAAGCCTTATCTGCACAAACTCATCTGCCTATTCGCGAATCGAGTGCCAGGCCAATGAGAATGGCTCGGAAACTCGGTACGAATTCAAACACTGCCGCTTGCCCTCGCTCTTGCTTAAAGCCAATCCGAAGTGGTAGAAACCAGTCCATCGTACTATAGCGCGCGTTGCCGTCAGACACGGATATATGCAGTCAGCAAGGGTTGGCACGCGGGGTTGGTCGTACCTTCAGAAGGCGTGAATTGCGCGGTTCCCGAACTGAAGGCCCGATTTGTCGGTGCGACACACTACGAAATCGGCTGGGGAGACCAAGGTTTCTATCAAGCGAGGAAGGCTACGCTACGCTTGGCATTTCAGGCGCTGTTCGCATCGAGGGGCTCCGTGATGCATGTCCTACCCATTCGAGACCCTCTCCCTGACTTTCTTCGACACCGCGAAGTCGCCGAGACATGTCTGACCGCTTCGGAGTACGCTTCGCTGGTGCGATTCATCTCGGAGAGCTTCGCGCGAAACGCCGACGGCGAGATCATCGCACGCGAGCGCGGCGCCTGCGCAGACAGTCAGTTCTTTCAGGGAAGGGGTGCGTACAGCGTGCTCTACACCTGCAACCGGTGGACCGCTACAGCGCTGCGATCCGCCGGAGTCGATCTCTGGCCCAGGATCACTCTGACTTCGGGCAGCGTCATGAGGGCCGTTCGCAAGAATACGAAAACCTGCAGCAGCGTATCCACACGCGAGGCGGCCGACGATCCCCCCAGTTGCGAAAGCCCCGGGAAACCGTCGAGCCATCTCGGACCGGGGAGCCATGACTGCCTGTCATAACGCCAAGCTGCTGACCAGCCTCCGGGTTGACCGCACATGCCCCCCGCCACGGGAACGAAGGCCGGGATCACCGCCCGTGCGTCCCCACGAAGTCTGGCACCTCGCACGAACGCCGGCGGCAAATTGCCGGCACGCGCATTGCGCGGGGTGAAGAAGAACCGAATGCGCGACCTTTACCTCCGCCTGCTTTCCCGCCTGCTGGTGCACTGTTATTACCACCGGGCACGACTCCTCAACCCGGAGAATCGCCCTGCCACCGGCCCCATTCTCTACGTCGGCCTGCATCGCAACGGCGCGGTTGACGGCTGCGTCTACAAGTCGCTTCTGCCGGAGGCGGTGTTCATGATTTCGGTGCAGTTGCGGCGCAGCCCGATCGGACGGATGTTCTTCGACGGCATCGAAGTCGTTCGCGACAAGGATCGCGGCCATGACAAGGGCGCCGAAAATAACGTCGCCATTGAACGCTGCATCGAACTCTTGCGCCGTGGCGGCGCCGTCTTCGTGATGCCGGAGGGCACCAGCGATCTCGGCCATCGGCACCTGCCGTTCAAGACGGGGGCAGCCCGCATCGTTGAGACAGCGCTGCGGGCCGGTCTCCGCCCGACTGTGGTTCCCGTTGGCATTCATTACGAACGCGCCTGGGCCTGGCAAAGCAATGTGGAGGTCGTCGTCGGCGCAGCGCTCTCGCTCGATCCGTCTCCGGAAGCCAGCGGTCCGGAGGCCGTCAACCTGCTGCACAGAAAGATATCCGATGCGCTGGAGGCGCTGGCCGTGGAAGCTCCCGATGCCGAGACCTTCGCCCGCCGCGAACGCGCCGCCTACGTCGCCATACTCGGCACCGGCCGCTCCTTCTTCGCCGCCATGAAGGGGATGGAAGTGGGCGTCCCGGAAACCGAAGCCGCGACCATCGATTTCCAGCGCACGACCGCCGGACGCGGCCTCTTTCTGCATCAAGGAGTCCCTTTGCTGCCCATTCGTCAACCGTGGGCACATGCGCTTCACGCCTTCCTGCTGACACCGCTCGTTGCCACCGCCGGCGTGCTGAATCTGCCGCCACTGCTCGTTGCCTGGCTGGCTGGTCGACGCTTTGCGGACGCCCGTAACACCATAGCCCTCTGGCGCCTGCTCGCAGGATTTCCCGCTTTTTTGGCGTGGACCGCAGCATCATTCGTCATCGCCGCCGTGACCGACCATCTATTGATCTGGCTGGCCTACGCCACCATCTCCTGGCTCGGGCTGCGCTCGGTGTATCGTCTGAAGAAACTGGCGGTCAGCCTCGGCAACCTGGCGCGTGCGCGGGACTTGCGCGCCCCGCTGCTCGCTCTGCACCGGAGACTTGACTCGGCATTGACCGCCAGAGGTTTCTGAATGCCGGCATTGCTCACCCATGAATGGCTTTTCGGCACCTACATGCTGTTCATGGCGCTTGGCCTTGTCTTTGCGAGGGGTCCGCTGGACGTCAATACGCTGGCCTACCTGGCCGGCCTCCTCATCGCCGCGGGGCTGATAGCGCTGACCGCGCACCGTAACACGTCGGCCACTTGGCGCACCAGGCTGCTTTTTTATCCGCTGGCGATGAATTTCTATTTCCAGTTGATGCGCACTGCCGTTCCCGCCGTCCATCCAGGAAAAATGGATTCACTATTGCGGGAAGCCGACCAGTTGCTGCTGCCCGACACTCCGTCGCTGCTACTGCAACCGCTGGTTACACCGTGGGCCACGGAACTGTTCAGCGCCTGCTATTTCCTGTTCTTTCCTTACCTCGCGTTCAACGTGATCAGCTACGCGTTCGGCGATCTCGGCCGCCTCCGGGCCTTTACGGTCGGCCTTTTTTCCCTCTACGGGGTAGGCTTTATCGGCTATGCGCTGGTTCCGGCTGGCGGCCCCTATCTCGCGCTGCCCGAGGAATTCACCATACCGCTTCGCGGCGGCCTGATCACCGAATTGAACGCCTACGCGGTACGCAACGGATCGACTGGCGTCGATGTCTTTCCCAGCCTGCATGTTGCCGTTTCAAGCTTCCTGCTCGGCTTCGATTTCCGTCATCGTCGGCGCAGCTTCTGGTTCTTCCTCTTGCCCTGCATCGGCCTCTGGCTATCCACACTTTACCTGCGCTACCACTACCTGATTGATCTGCTGTTCGGCTTCGCCCTAGCGGCCCTTGCGCTATGGCTGGCTGACAGGCAGTTTGCCCGAGAAAGGATTCCAGCATGACGCTCCATTCGTGTTTCGCCGTCGCCTTTGGCGATCCAATGGCCTGCCACGGCGCTCTGGCCGGTGGCAAGGGAGCCAACCTGGCCTTGCTTACCCAAGCGGGTTTCCCGGTGCCGCCGGGGTTTATCGTCACGGCCAGCGCTTACCGGGAGTTCATGCGCGGCACCGGTCCGTTGCGCGACCGGATCAGGAGTTTTCACGTCGACGATCCGGTTGCGCTGCGCGAGGAAGCATCAAGCTTCCGCAGTGTCCTGGAAGCCCTGCCCTTGCCGGCCGAAGTGGATAACGCGATCCGTCAGCAACTCGAAACCTTTCCGGGTCAGCTAGCGTTCTCCGTGCGCTCGTCGTCCACTTTCGAAGACCTCGCGGCAGCAGCCTTCGCCGGCCAGCACGACACCTACCTCAACGTGCGGGGCACCGACGCCATCCTGGATCGGGTGCGCGCCTGCTTCGCCTCGCTTTGGCAGGAACGGGCCATCGCCTATCGCCAAAGACATGGCTTCGATCATGACTTGGCGGCGATGGCAGTCGTCGTGCAAACGATGGTCCGTTGCGACGTCGCCGGTGTCGCCTTCACCGTCAACCCCGTCAGCGGTTCCTTGAAGGAAATGTTGGTCAACGCCAATTTCGGTCTCGGAGAATCCGTGGTCAGCGGTGACGGCGAAATCGATCAGTATGTCCTCGACCGCGACGGGGCACTCTGTTCAAGCAGCATCGGCCGCAAGACCGAACGCGTGATCTGCACCGAACACGGATCCCGGACCATCGAAGTTGGCGGCGACGAAGCGACGCTTCCCTGCCTGTCGGAGAGCGCCCTCGCCGAACTGGCGGGATTGATGCGTCGGGTTGAAGCAGTCTATCAATTCCCGCAGGACATCGAGTGGGGTGTCGCCGACGGCCATCTATGTCTCCTCCAGTCGCGCCCGGTAACCGCCATCCCGCCCCGGTGGACCCGCGACGAATCGGCCGAACGCTTTCCCAACGCCCTTACGCCGCTGACTTGGGACATGGTCGAGGAAGCTTTTCACCAGTCGCTGAACCACTCCTTCCATCTGATGGGCTATCCGCCGTTCACCGGCAAGTGGTTCAGCATGCATGGCAACTACATCTACGGCAACCAGAACGCGGTGGAACTGTACGGCGGCCGGGCACCCATCCAGGTCCGTACGCTGGCTGAATTGGAAGCTGCCTTGCCCACCCTGCGCGAACGCTTCGCGTGGGTCCAGGAACTGCCTCTCGAATGGTCCCGCGACCTTGACCACTACCTCCTGAACATCGGGGAGTTCATGGCTGAACCGCTGGACAACAAGGACTTGCGCGAGACATGGGATTTCGTACTGCGGGTGAACCGGCTTGGAACCGCCTATTTTCTGCCGAATATCGCCATCTCGCTGACCCAGAGAACCCTGTACAAGGTCCTGCATGGCATGCTCGCGCTGCTGACCGGCGATGCACACGCGGGCGCCCGGCTGTTCGACGACCTGATGGCCCACTGCGAGACAAAAACCGGCATCATCAACAAGGAAATCTACGGCCTGACGCAGCAGATCAACGATTCAACGGCGCTCAGGGAACTGGTCCGCCGCACGCCCTCCCGCGAGTTGCTTGCCGCCAACGCCCTGTGCGCATTCCCCGAATTCGCCGCCCGCTTTGCCAAGTTGCTGGCGGACCACGGCCACCGCGAAACCGATTTCGACCCTTATCATCCGACGTGGGCGGAAGCGCCTTGGGTGGTTCTCGACAACATACGCCTGATGTCGGAAGCAACTGTCGATCAGTCGCCGCGTGACAAGGAGCTCGACCTGCGTCTGCGCCAAATGTCTGCCGAAGCTTCGGTGTTCGCTCGCCTGCCATCCAATCTCCACTTCTTTTTCCACGAACTGTTGCGCCTGGCACGCGCTTACACGACGCTGGACGACGTGGAACATTATCAGACGACCCGCCTCACCCTGCCGCTGCGCAAGGGTCTCCGCGAACTGGGCCACCGCCTGGTGCGGCGCGGCGTGCTGGACGAGGCGATGGATGTGTTCTTCTGCCGTTTCGAGGCATTGGACGAGGCGATTCGCGGGAACGACGATGGGAGATGGGATCAACTGGCAGCGGAGGTCCGTCGGAACAAGGGCGACTATCTGGTGCATCGCGCCACCACCCCACCGTGGGTGCTCGGCGAGGATCATCCGCCGGCGCAGGACGACGGCGACGGTCTGAGCGGTCTTTCCGGAAGCCCGGGGCGTGCCGAAGGCGAGGTCTTCCTGGTTCTGTCCCCGGACGACTTTGCGGGCTTCCCGAAAGGTGCGGTGCTAGTCGCCCGTACCACGAGCCCGGCATGGACCCCCCTCTTCTACTCGGCTTGTGCCGTGGTCACCGAAAGCGGCGGCCCGCTCTCCCACGGAGCGGTCACCGCGCGGGAATTGGGCATCCCGGCGGTGATGTCGGTGCACGGCGTGCTATCAACCCTGAGAAACGGCCAGCGCGTAAGCGTAGACGGCAGCATCGGCAAGGTAAAGGTGCTTGTCGAAACCAGTCCCCATGCTCCTCGATAAGCAGATCAGCCAACCGCCAGCGAACATCAGCCGACCAGGAAACCCAGTGCGATGCCGGCGAAGATCGCGGCGCCGACCCAGTTGTTGTTCAGGAAAGCCCTGAAGCAGGCCATCCGCTCGCGCTTCCGGATCAGGGTGTAATGCCAGCCCATGATGCCGGCGGCGGCGGCCAGCCCGGCGTAGAAGGCCCAGCCGAGATGCCGCGCCCAGCCGACCCAGGCGATGATGGCCAGCGTCGTCGCGTAGCAGGACATCACCGCCGCGACGTCGACGCGGCCGAAGGTGATCGCCGCGGTCTTGATGCCGATCCTGAGGTCGTCGTCGCGGTCGACCATCGCGTACTCGGTATCGTAGGCGATGGCCCAGAAGACGTTGGCGAGCAGCAGCCACCAAGCTTCGGCCGGCACCTCGCCGAGTTGGGCGGCGTAGGCCATCGGGATGCCGAAGCCGAAGGCGACGCCGAGGTAGGCCTGCGGCACGGCAAGGAAGCGCTTGGTGAACGGGTAGCTCGCCGCGAGGAAAAGCGCCGGCACCGACATCCAGATCACGAGCGGGTTGCCGAGCGTGAGCACGAGCGCGAAAGCGCACAACGACAGCAGCGCAAACAGGGCCAGCGCCTCCTTCGTCGTCACCTTGCCGGCGGTCAGCGGACGCTCCTTCGTGCGCTCGACGCGGCAGTCGAAATCGCGGTCGGCGTAGTCGTTGATAACGCAACCGGCCGACCGCATCAGCACCGTGCCGAGAATGAAGACCCAGAGGACGATCCAGTCCGGCTTGCCCAGCGCCGAAAGCCATAGCGCCCACAGCGTCGGCCACAGCAGCAGTAGGATGCCGATCGGCTTGTCGAGCCGCATCAGCTTTTCATAAAGATCGAGGCGTTCCCGGATCGGGTCGAGTTGCCATGCCATGACGGAATTCTATCCGATCGCCTCGCTACTTCCAGTCGCCACGCAAGTGCGCAATGATCTCCTGCAGGTTCTCCGGAGTCGCCTCCGCCGGCACCACCGGCGGCGCGCCGACGACCGCGATCCTGGCGAAGAGGCCGCGACGGAACGGCTTGCTCATCGCCGGGCCGTCCTTGCGCGAGAAGAAGCTGCCCCACAGGCCCTGCAGCGCCAGCGGGATGACCGGCACCGGATCGCGCTCGAGGATGCGCGTGACGCCGGGACGGAACGGGTAGATCTCGCCGCTGTCGGTGATCCGCCCTTCCGGGAAGATGCCGACCAGTTCGCCGTCGCGCAGCGCCAGCGAGACCTCGGCAAAAGCCGCTTCCATCATCGCCGCATCTTCCTTGGCCGGGGCGATGGGGATCGCCCGAGTATGGCGAAAGATGAAGGAAATGAGCGGCGTCCGGAAGATGTGGTGGTCCATCACGAAGCGGATCGGCCGCGGCGACACGGCCATCAGGATGACCGGATCGACGAAGCTGACGTGGTTGCAGACGATCAGCGCCGCGCCTTCGTGCGGAATGTGCCCGACACCGCGCTTTTTCAGGCGATAGAAGAGGTGGATCAGTACCCAGGCCAGGAAGCGCAGCAGGAACTCGGGCACCAGCCCGTAGATGAAGACGGCGACGGCCGCGTTGCAGATGGCGGCGACCGCGAACAGCATCGGGATCGACAAGCCCGCGGCGAACATGGCGGCTGCGGCAAGCGCCCCGACCACCATGAAAAACGCATTGATGATGTTGTTGGCGGCAATGATCCGCGCCCGCTTGTCCGAAGTGCTGCGCAGCTGCACGAGCGAATACAGCGGGACGATGAAGAAGCCGCCGAACATCCCGAGCAGAAGCAGATCGGCAAGCACCCGCCACACACCCGACTGGCCGAGCAGCACGGCGACCGGCAGCTCGCGCGTCACCGGCGGCAGCGCCATCGATGCCAGGGCGAGGTCGAGCCCGAAGACGGTCAACCCGATCGATCCGAGCGGCACCAGCCCCAGCTCGACATGACGCGCCGAAAGCCGCTCGCAGAGCAGCGAGCCAGCACCGATGCCGACGGTGAACACCGCCAGCAGCAGGGTGACGGCCCCCTCTCCGCCGCCCAGCACGATCTTGCCGTAGGCCGGAAGCTGCGCGAGAAACAGCGCACCGTAGAGCCAGAACCAGGAGATGCCGAGGATCGACAGGAAGACCGTCCGGTTCTCGCGCGCGAAACCGATGTTGCGCCAGGTTTCGCTCAACGGATTGACGTTGACCACAAGGTCCGGCGCCGGCGGCGGCGCTTCCGGGATGCGGCGACTGGCGAGATAGCCGGCGACGGCGACGGCGAAGCCGGCCATGGCGATCCACACCGCATCGACCCCCGCTCCGGCCAGCAGGCCGCCCGCGAGGGTTCCGATCAGGATGGCGACGAAGGTTCCGGCCTCGACCTGGGCGTTGCCGCCGACCAGTTCCTCCTCGCTCAGATGTTGCGGCAGGATGGCGTACTTGACCGGCCCGAACAGCGTCGATTGCAGGCCAAGCAGGAACAGCGCGCTCAGCAGCAGGGCAAGGCTGTGCAACAGGAAACCGGCAATGGCGACGATCATGATCCCGATTTCGAGCAGCTTCGTCAGCCGCGCGAGCATGGCCTTGTCGTACTTGTCGGCAAGTTGCCCGGAGGTCGCTGAAAAGAAGAAAAATGGCAGGATGAACAGCCCTGCAGCCAGATTGGCGAGAATCTCGGGGCGCATCGACGTCCACTGCGCCGACTGGAAAGTCACCAGCACGATCAGCGCGTTCTTGTAAAGATTGTCGTTGAACGCGCCGAGAAACTGGGTCAGAAAAAGCGGGGCGAAGCGCCTGCTCCCCAAGAGACGAAACTGCCCGCCGGCAGATTTTTCGGTCGCATCACTCATTCGTAATCCATATTCCCGTGTCACAATTACACCTTGATACGCGGCATTATCTCCGACATGCTCACTTCACGCTCCGAATTTCTCGACCTCCCCGACGTGCGCCTGCACATCCGGCGCTGGGGCAACCCGAAGGCGCCGACCCTGTTCATGCTGCACGGCTGGATGGATGTCTCGGCCTCGCTCCAGTTCGTCGTCGATGAATTCAAGCAGGACTGGAACATCATCGCCCCCGACTGGCGCGGCTTCGGTCCCTCGGACTGGCTGAGCCGCCCCTATTTCTTCGCCGAGCACATCGGCGATCTCGAGGCCATCCTCGACCGCTATGCGCCGAAAGGGAAGGTCAGGATTGCCGGACACAGCATGGGCGGCATCATCGCCTGCCTGTATGCCGGCATTCGGCCCGAGCGCATTGAAAGCCTGATTTCGCTGGAGGGCTTCGGAATCGCCCCGCACACGCCCGAGATGGCGCCGGAGCGCTATCGGCAATGGCTGGACACCCTGCAAAGGCCGCCGCGCATGCACGTTTACCAGGATCGCGCCGCGTTCGCGCGCCGTCTGCTGCACACCGACCGTTTTCTGACGCCGGAACGCGCAGAGTTCCTCTCCAAGCACCTT
>Ga0208938_1000218_pt1 | contig 50466 bp, 37 predicted proteins | sample AD_UKC125_MetaG_FD_184434 | JGI IMG/M metagenome (GOLD analysis project Ga0208938, IMG submission 184434) | Active sludge microbial communities of municipal wastewater-treating anaerobic digesters from USA - AD_UKC125_MetaG (SPAdes) (version 2) | ecosystem: Engineered > Bioreactor > Anaerobic >... | reverse complement strand
TAGAACAGATAGACCAAGCAATTTAATTACGTTATGCATTAAGTGTCATACTCCTAAAAACCACCAAGAGAATGGTAAGCTATGGGGATTAGAGCCTATTCTAAAACCACTTAAAGAAGCTACTTTTATGTCGACAGTTAGATGGAAATTAGTTAATATACTTAATTGCAAATACACTTATGGATATATAACTAAGTTTAAAAGAGTAGCTTTAGGTTTAGAAAAAACGCACTATAATGATGCATTTTGCATAGCTGGTGGAATTAATCAAGCAAGAACAAAACCTATTATATTTGAACAAATTAGAAGAAACAATCGTTCATTAGAAAAATTCTATGATGCAAAGTATATAGACATAAGAACAGGTAAAGTTGCCACGGGACAAGAACTGTTTTGCGGCAGAAGAACACGAAACAAAAACTACAATACAGAAAATCTACGCAAATATAGAGGACAAAAGATATCTAAAGGACAAAGGAGAATACGCACTCAAAGATATTTCTATCAGCCTAAAGATATTGTTATCTATAATGGTAAAAAGTATGTTGTTAAAGGAGTACAGAATAAGGGTAATTATATTAAGCTTAAAAAGTTAAATAAGCCAGTTAAAGTAAGTTTAGTTAAGCCTTATGAGTTTAGAAAAGGATTTTGTGTAGTTTAGGGGAGGGGCAATTCATCACACCCACCTATAGAGGTGGGGGTATCCTTGCTATTATTAGATAAAAGTCAATTAACCTTAAAAGAGTGCTATGTATTAAATAGTACATAGCACTCTTTTACACTGTTAATCCTATTGATACTGCTAGAGCCTTATCTACTAAATGCATTGCTTCTGGCAACAAAGCTCCAACAACAGGTGACTTTATCCTTGATTTATCTACGGTACGAATTTGTTCTGTCATGATGACACCATCAATAAATTTCATACCGCTCTCCTGCATATGTTTTTCTAGAACAACTTGGGTTGGTTGTCCAATGTTGTCCTTCCTACGACTAATAGGTACTATAATTGTTGTCGGGGAATGCTTGTTACCTATGTCATTTTGAATGACAAGGCAAGGTCTAGTTTTTTGAACTTCAGAACCCCGACCCCCATCAAGGTCTACATAATAAATTTGTCCCCTTTTAATATATCGATATCTTCCCTCCTTTTTGTTCACTGATTCCCCCTCCTATAATGAGTTTATCTAGTAATTAGACTCCTTTTGTATGACCCCTTATTATCTTATATACATTTTCTAAAAAATCTATAGCTTTTTGGGTTTAGCTTTGTTTTTTTGCTTTTTTTTATAAAAAAAACTTTAACCTAAAAACTATTTAAATAGCTATAGTTTAAAGGTTAAAGTTTCTGGTATGGAGAGTGTGTACTTATATCTTTTGTCATTTTATATGACCTCTGCTCTATTTTCACTACCCTCCCCCTTTTGATATTTTTTTATGCAACATAATCCTTTATTTAAGAATTATTTTACTATATTATATACATACTAAAAACTTCTATAACCTGAATGACGCATAATAACTCACTTTCTCCTTTTCTCCTTAAAGTTAATTAAACAACTTCATAAATACAAAAAAAATATAAGCTGCACCTAAACCTAAGTGCAGCTTATTGTGCTTATGCCAAAATATCTAAAAAATCCTGAGTCCTATTAAAGCTCCTAATAAGGCGAAAATTAGTCTTCTAGCAATTTTAGGAACTTTTAGCCATAATAAGAAACCTGTTAACAAAGCACTTCCTGTTGAAAGTAATAATATTGAAGATATCAATATTGCTCCCCCTTTTAATTCGCATAATGATTAATTAGTTCTTCTATGCTAGAAAAATTCGTAAGTGATAAAACACCTTTTTCTACCTGACTAAAATCTATTGGCTCGTTACTTGATTTTACTTCCCATGCCCTAGTTGGAATATCATAAAAAACAACTGACCTATCAAGAGTGACATAAAATCTTTTAAAATGCTTATTCTTTGTTTTCTTTTGCCAATACTTGACATTTCTTACTCTTTGAGGCCTATATTGTTTTTTATTTTTCTTTGTTATTTTTTCAATAGATATTTGTTCTGCATTGGCTTCCTTTTCAATAAAATTATTTTTTAAATATAGAAAAAGCTTAGCCGTAGCCATTGCATCTCCTAATGCTCTATGCTGATTTTTATGTTCTATTTTTAATAGTTCACATAAAGCACCAAGAGAATAACCTTCTTTAGAATCTATATACTCCTTGCTTAATTTTAGAGTGTCAACTACTTGATTTTTTGGATAAATACCTACCTTTTTTAAAAAATAGACTAAAAATCTATCCCAGTCAAACTTTGCATTGTGAGCAACAATCACACCATTGCCTAAAAACTTATAAAAATTAGGTAATACTTCCCTAAAAACTGGCTTTTCTTCTAGCATAGAATCAGTAATTCCAGTTATTTCTGTTATCTTTTTTGTTAGTTTTCTCTCTGGATTAATTAATTGAGTTCTAAAGTCAACTATTTTATTATTTTTTATCTTTACTGCAGCCAGTTCTATTATCATGCCACCTTTTTGAGGATGAAAATGGGAAGTTTCAATATCTATAACTACAAATTCATTATTTTGGTTTATTATGTCCTCCATATAAACACCCCCCTTTTAAATGTAGCTTTACCTCAAAGTCCCTTTTTTCTCCTTTTTATTTACTATATGTAATTATATCATATTTAATGCTTATAGTCTATGATTTTGCAGAAAAAAAGCTAAGATAGATACACTATCTTAGCTCTGAAGTTTAATAAACAAATTTGAAAAACTCAAATGTATTTCGTATTAACTTAGAAGTTGCATCGTTATAACTTAACATTTTGTCAGCCTTTAGTCTTTGCCCTTTTATTATTACATATACAGGTATGTTCCCATCTTTATTCTTATTTATTATTTCATTTAGTTTTACTAATTGCTTCTTGTTTATAGCTTTTACTACTAGTGCTTTCGGTTTTTTCTTATTCTTTAAAGTTGATATATCTACTATGTCATTTACTATTATTTGTAATCCAAAATCATCAACTTTCAATGTTCCATCTACTATTACTATATTTCCTTCTTCTACTCTTTCTCCTATTGCTTCTATTTTATTGTGGAACATAACTGCCTTTATTGTTCCTGTTTTTCCTTCTACTTGGAATGAATATAAAGGCTTTGCATCCTTTTTAGTGAAATATGTTTTTCTATCGTTTATTATTCCAGCAATTTTAACTCTCTTTCCATCAAAGTCATTTTGCATTTCTCTTTTTAATTCTTCATCTTCTTCTGTATCAATTGCAAAATAACCTATTTCGGCAATATCTTCATTTTTAAAGTATGGAATATATTCATCTAAAGGATGTTCTGTTACATATAGTCCTGCATATTCTTTTTCTTTTTCTAACTTATATCTCTTAGAAAATTCTTCTAAGTCAGGAACTTTTATTCTTCTTGCTTCCTTAAAGTCTGGGCATATATCGAAGAAAGTCACCTGTCCAGAATTGTATTCGTTACGCTGTTTTTTAGCCTCATCCAACATTTGAGGCAAGACTTCAAGTTTAGCTTTTCTACTTCCTTCAAAGCTATCTAATGCTCCTGAATATATCAATCCTTCTAATACTTTTTTATCAATACTCTGATATTTGGCCATTCTTACAACAAAGTCTTGATAGCCTTGAAACTTTCCTCTAGCCTCTCTTTCATTAATTATTAATTTAGCCGTTTTCCCTAAATTTTTGATTCCTCGAAGCCCAAACCTAATATTTTCTCCATCTCTAGCAAATAACTCTCTAGAATTATTAACATCAGGAGGAAGAATTTCCATTCCCATATCTCTAGTTACAGATAAATACAAATTTAGCTTTTCTGAATTATCTACAAAAACATTCATAGTTTCTGCCATAAAATCTACTGGATAATAGTATTTTAACCAGCCAGTTATGGCACCAAGAAGAGCATAAACAGCTGCATGAGATTTGTTAAAGGCGTACTTACAAAAATCTGCCATTTGCTCCCATATTTCTTCGGCTATTTCTTTTGATATACCATTTCTAACACATCCTGGTACATCTATTGTCCCATCACCGTTTAATTTACCGTTAATAAAATATTCTTTTTCTTGTGCCATTATATCTGCTTTTTTCTTTCCCATAGCTCTTCTTACTAAGTCAGCTCTTCCTAAACTATATCCTGCTAATTGTTGTACTATCTGCATAACTTGCTCCTGATAAACTATAGTTCCATATGTTGCTTTTAATATGGGTTCAAGCTCAGGAGTTAGATATTTGATGTTTTCGGGATTTTTCATACCCTCTAAATAATTGGGAAGGTAATCCATAGGTCCAGGTCGGAATAGCGACACACCAGCTATAAGTCTTTCAAATAATTCTTGGCCTAGTTTTTTCATTTCAGAAATAAATGCTTCTTTATCTCCTTCCCCTTGAGGATTTCTGAAGCCTTTAACCTTGTGCTTTTCCTCCAATTGTTTTATTCTCTTATCTACATCGCAGAAAAGCTCTTTCATGAAACTTCTCATCCCTGGACTTTCTAGTTGGAATACTCCATGACTATGACCTCTAGATATATCCCTATAAACATAAGGGTCATCATGTGGTATATCTAAATATTTAATATTCTCTCCAGTATTCCTATTGACACTTTCTATGGTCTTTCCTATGACTGTCATAGTTCTAAGCCCTAGAAAATCCATTTTTAAGAGTCCAAGCTCTTCTACTTCTGTCATTGTTACTTGAGATGTTCTTGATTTTTCTTTTTCATCTCCAGCTAAAAACTCTGGAAGATAATTATCAACTGGACCGTTACTTATAACTACTCCGCAAGCATGTCTTGAAGAATGCCTCGGGAGTCCTTCTATCTTTCTTGCTGTATCTAGTATTTTCCTTGCTACTTCATCAGTTTCATACATATTATTTAATTCGGGACTTTCTTCTAATGCTTTATCAATTGTCATACCTGGTTTTAATGGTATTACTTTTGCTATTCTATCTCCTACGCTGTAGGGGTAATCATTTACCCTCGCTATATCTCTTACTACTCCTCTGGCTGCAAAAGTTCCAAAAGTTGCAATACCAGATACTGCTTCTTCTCCATACTTTTTTTTAACATAATCTATTACTTCTTCTCTTCTTTCATAGCAAAAATCTATATCTATATCTGGCATTGAAACCCTTTCAGGATTTAAAAATCTCTCAAATAATAGTCCGTATGGCATCGGGTCAAGGTCAGTTATGTGAAGACAGTAAGAAACTAAACTTCCTGCAGCTGAACCCCTTCCAGGCCCAACCATAATGCCATTATCCTTGGCAAATTTAATAAAGTCCCATACAATAAGGAAATAAGAGCAATAACCCATTTGCTTAATAATTTTAATTTCATGTTCTAGCCTTTCCCTGTAAATAGGGCTATTGTATTCCTCTTTTCCTAAAAATCTTTCCTCAAAGCCTTTGTAAACTAAATGCTCAAAATAGCTTTCTTCAGTATATCCTTCTGGAACATCAAATTTAGGCAAGTATATTTTCCCTAAGTCTAGTTCAAACTCACTGCATTTTTCTGCTATTTCTAAAGTGTTATCTAAGGCTTCAGGAATATCCTTAAACTTTTCATCCATCTCATCTGCTGTATGGATGTGATACCCATCTCCTTCAAACCTCATTCTAGTTTTATCAGACAGAGTTTTCCCAGTTTGAAGTGCCAATAACATTTCATGGAACTCTCTATCTTCTGCTTTTGAATAATGGCTATCTGTAGTAGCAACTAACTTTATATCAAGTTCTCTTGCTAATTTTATAAGCCCTTCATTTACTCTGTCTTCTTCCTCACCAATATTATGTCTTTGAATCTCGATATAATAATCTTGTCCAAACATTTCCTTAAATTTTTTTGCTACTTCTTTAGCTTTTTCATATTCTCCTTTTTTTAGGAGTTGTGGTATCTCTCCTCCCAGACAGGCACTAAGAACTATTAACCCTTCTTTGTGTTTTTCAAGCATCTTATAGCTTACATGAGGATATCTATAAAAATTTTCATAAGCTTTAGAAGTTAACTTAATTAAATTTTTATACCCTTCTTCATTTTTAGCTAAAAGAACTAAGTGGTTACCTTCTTTCTTGCCATCAATTGTTTCAGCATAAGCCTCAAAGCCTAATATGGGTTGTTTACCTTTCTTTTTCATCTGTTTATAGTACTGTAAAAACCCGAACATATTTCCATGGTCAGTTAATGCACCTGCATATTCTGTAAGCTCTGCCATGTCTTCTATCTTAGAGGCTCCGTCCAAAAGTGAATATCCTGAATGGCGATGTAAATCAGCAAACCTAACTATTGAAAGTTTGTATTCACCATTTTTCCCTTCTCTAACTACTGCTTTTAATTTTCTATTTTCAAATATTTCTTTGTTTGTAGCAGTTACCGTTCCTAATTTTTTGTCCCCTTTAATAAATACTACATTGTTGTCTACTAACTCAACTGATAAGTATTCTCCGACTCTTAAGTTTTCAGTCGTTTTTAAGATATACATATTTTACCCTCCTTTAGTCAACTGATGTCACCATTATATTATATAGTCAATATTTTAAAGTAAAAAAATGACTATATTATTTAGTGACCCCTTTTTACATATGTTAATACATGATATGCAAACAGGTATAAAGTAATAAAGTCAACTATTTGTTTGTATTATTGTCCGTTTAATTTCACATTGCTGACTATAGTCTATCATATTTTGGACAAAAACTCTACTTTTTTCAATAAAAAAAAGAATACCTATTATTTAATAGGTATTCTGTAAAATCACTACTATCACCTTCTTACTGTCTTTGTATTTTTCCTTTACTAATTCTTTCATTTAAGAAATCAATAATTCTTTCCGTATCCATTTCAAAACATCTTCTCGTATCTAATTCACCTACCAAATATATTCCGTCTTCTCTTTTTTCAAAATCTACCCATGTTCTAACTGTAGGATATTCATTAACTATATCTGTTTTTATTTCATAAAAGTCATCATCCTTTATTCCTTCAATTTTATGATTTAATCTAAAAACTCCACTTCTCCTTTCTTCAGGAATTTCGTTGTATTCAAGATTACGAATTTGTAAAACGTGTCCACACATAACATCTTCCCAATCAAAATATTCATTACTTAATTCTGTATACATCCCATTTAAATAATCATCAAAAGATATTATATCAAGCCAATACGTATCATAGTTTCTTATCTCAATTAAATAACTTCTTGAAGTTTTTAATTTTTCATGAATATACCAATATTCTCTTGATATTAATGCATCTCTAACTAAATCACTTGAATATAAGTATTCGGGTGGTAATAGATTTTTTAAATTTAAATCTTTAATGTCAAATTCATAAATTCTTATAAGGCAGCTGCCATCTGTCCAGAATAAATCTTCTAACCTGCTACCACCCCAAGGTACAGCAGATAAACAACCTTCAATGCTATCAGACAAACATATCCTTGGAACTGTATTATTTTCATCTAACCCTTCTGCTCTAAATTCAGGAATCCTTGGAACAAATTCTTCTATAATATCACAACTATAACTTGCATGGTATAGCTTTTTTATCCCTGATTGTTCAATTACACATTTATGGCAAATAAATCCTCCTAAATTACCAAGTTTCTCATTTTCTTCTATAAATTTATAATATTCGGTATGAACACAATAATCACCTAAAGGTTTCCCACAAATTCTGCAGTACGACATTCCTGCTAACATACATATTCCCCCTTTTATAAATTTAACCATATTGGTTTCCTGTTTTTATATTTGCTATATAATATACAAAATCAACTATTACTATTAAAAAAAGGAATTTATGCGAAATACAGACTTATTAATTTAATGAATAATGATATACCTAAAGGTGAATGAATGATTCATTATTATGTCGCAATTATAAAATAATTGAATCATTTAATTACGACAAATTGTTTTTGATGCAATTCAAATCAGGTAAAACTAAAGTTATATCAAGCAGTAATTATTTGTTTATGATAGGTGAATTAGATAAATCGGTACTGTGAAATTTTTGAAGTGAAATCACATGATAAAAATTAATTTGACGGAAAGGAAAATGGAGAGGAAAAATGGACAATATTCTCCTTAACCCTTCCCCCTTAACCCGCAATCCTGAAACAACTTCATTTTCAAAATAATTTAGAAGTAGTTAATAGCTGAATTGTTTTAGGAGTTCGCCTGGCGAGACATAAAAAATAAGCCTTTGATTTGTTTATCAAAGGCTTAAATACTTGTTAGTAGAAATTATCTTCATCTACTACAAATTGAATATTTACATTGTTTTTATAAACATTTATCTCTGGAAAACCCAATGCTGTAACTTTTAAAGGGTTTCCCCTTTCTTCATAATGATTAGCCTGTCTCCATGCTATTAAGCTTATTTTATCACCTAATAGTTTCAAATGCTCCTTCTCTTTGCCCATTGTAAAAACTCTTCTTACATTAAAATCAACTAGTCTAATAAGTGGTTTTTCAAATCCTTCTCCATATGGCTCTAAAGCTTTTAGGTCTTCAACCAAATCCATTGTTATATCATTTTCTCTTAATATATCTACATAGTAAAACTTCTTAATATAGTCATCTTCTGTAAGAATCTTTTGGGCTAATTTTATAAGCCTATCCTCTAATGCCTCTAAATTCTTGGCTTCTAATGATAATCCTCCTGCCATTGTATGTCCACCATAACCTAATAATAGGTCTTGGCATTTATCAAGGTTCTTCTTTATGTCAAATTCTTTAATGCTTCTAGCAGAACCTTTAAGATGACCATTTTCAGTTTTAGTTAGAACAAATGTTGGCCTGTTGTATTTTTCTTTTAATCGGCCAGCAATAAGTCCTACTATTCCTTCATGAAATTCTTCGTCATACAAAACAATTACTTCTTTAAGGCCTTTCTCTCGTAAAAGAACTTCAGCTTTCTCTACTTGTGTATTTGTTAAATCTTTTCTTTCTTCATTGATATTAATCAGTTCTGTTATTTTTTCTCTTATAAATTCTTCATCTTCTGACACTAGCATATCTATTACAGAATTTATATTTCCTCCTAATCTACTTACAGCATTAAATATAGGAGAATATATAAAGCCTAAGGTAAAATGTGCATTTATTTCTGTCGTGTTAGTTAATTCTCTTAATATTGCCAACGATTTTCTTGAATTATTATTCAAAAGTTTCAATCCTTCTTTTACAATAATTCTATTTTCATCAATTAATGGAACAACATCTCCCACCGTGGCTATTGCTAATATATCCAAAAATTTATTTGCTTCATTTTTATCTTCATATAATTCTCTTAATATTTTCCATGCAACTACTGCCCCACATATCCCATCGAAAGGATATGTAGAATCTTTCCTTTTTGGATTAACAACAGCATCTGCATTTGGAAGATATTCTCCCTGTTCATGATGGTCTGTTACTATTACAGTTAATCCTTTTGATTTTGCATAATCAATTGCATCGTATGCTACAATACCATTATCAATGGTCAATATAAGACTTGCTTCAGGATAAAGAGTAAGTATCTCATCTATTCCCGAAATACACATACCATAACCTTGAGTAAATCTGTCATTTGTGTAATAATCTACATCGGCCCCTAATTCTTTTAGTATCATATATGCTACCGCAGCTCCTGATGCACCATCAGTATCGTAATCGCTATATATAATTATTTTTTCATTATTTTTTATAGCTTCTTTTATAAGATTAACTGCTTTAATTGCATCATTCAATAGAGAAATATCGTGCATGTCCGATACTTTCCCTTTTAAAAATAACCTCTTATCCTTTATTCCTCTTGCAGATAATACCTTATCAATAATATTATCTCCGTATCCATTTAACCGAATCCATCTTCTCCTATTTACATTCATATTATACCTCCTCGTTTTATGTAGACAACAAATATATAAATCATATTTATTTCATAAATACATCTTTTTAGATATAAATCACATACTGTTTCTTTGAATCGTCTACCCCTTTTTTATAACTTTTATATATAATACATGGCAGATATGTAAAATATAAGAAACAGCGTATTGCTGATTCTTTTTAGAAATTTAAAAGCATTATGTTTTTCAAACTTAAATAACCACAAACTATTACCATAATAATCATGACTAGCTTTTCTCCCATACTTCCTGTTTTCATTTTAGTAAGAGAGATTCTTTTTTTAGTAAAAGGAAGTAATAATGGTACTCCTCCTTTAGTTAACATATCTAAAAAGATGTGGCTTAAAATACCTAAGAAGAATCCAATAAACCATAATTTAATAAATGGAGATGTTACAATAAATAATTTACTTAATAAATACAAGAAGAATACAAAAGTACCCATAACAATTGGTGAATGAGTAATTCCTCTATGTCCAAATAAAGCATTTGTTATTGTTGAAGTAATTTTAGCTTTCCTTCCTAAATAACTGCCTCTATGGTCTATATCTGGGAACAATGAACCTATAACAGCTCCAGTAATAAAAATCATCCCTTCAAAAGAAGCTATATCTGAATTTAAATTTAGTTTGTCTGCCACAAGATTAAGCGAAGAAACTCCAATCAATAATCCCCCAGTCATATGCGTTTGATATCTCACTTAATCTCCTCCTTTTATCTTATTATTTATAGTCATCATATTTACTATTTATATACTATATATTATAATATACTTTGTTAGAGTTGTCAAAATAACTACACAAATGCCTATTAGAATAAAAAGCTGCTTGTTTTTGTAGGATATAGTGAACTAAAAAAGAGGGATATCTTTAGTATAGGAGGTATATAAATGAGAAGAGGTAAGCTCTATGTCATAGAAGGTTCTGATGGAAGTGGTAAAGCAACTCAGTCAAAGCTTTTATATGAAAGACTTCTAAAAGAAGGAAAAGATGTAAAACTTATTTCATTTCCCGACTATAATAGCGATTCATCCGCTTTAGTAAAAATGTACTTAGCAGGAGAATTTGGGAAAGATGTTAAAGATGTTAATGTCTATGCTGCATCATCATTTTACGCTGTAGACAGATTTGCTTCATTTAAAAAGGATTGGGAAGATTTTTATAATAATGGTGGAATTATTATTGCTGACAGGTATACCACATCAAATATGGTACATCAAGCGGCAAAAATAAAAAACAAAGCTGAAAAGGATAAATACTTAGATTGGTTGAATAATTTAGAATTTGAATTATTTAATCTTCCTAAACCAGATTTAGTACTTTTCTTGGATGTAAAGCCAGAAATAAGCCAGAAGCTTATGAATAACAGGCTAAATAAAATAACTAAGGAAAAAGAAAAGGATATTCACGAAAAGAATAGTGAGTTTCTATTAGAATCATATAATAATGCTCTATATGTAGCAAAAAAATATAGCTGGAAAATAATCAATTGTAGCAAAGACGACAAAATATTAAGCAAAGAAGCTATTCACCAAAAGATATATTCAGAAGTAAGAGGCATGAATTAAATGCCTCTTTTTTTGTAAATATAAAAAATTTTACTTAAAAACCTTGACAAAGTATATTTTATATGCTATGTTCAAAGTAAGAACTACATATAGTGTATGCCTATACACAGAACACACCCTATATAGGGTATAAAATTAAGAAAGGAGGTTAAAAATGAACAAGAGAGTGTGGGAACTAGTAGTAAAGAAATATAAAACTAGAAAAAATATAGAAAACTTCTTAATAGACTTAGCAGTGAATACTACTATACTTGCAACTTCTTTAATAATAATTTATATAATATACAGATTGAAATGAAGAAGGCTAAGATATTTAATTGGAGAGGGATATCTTAGCCTTTTTGTGTTTTATTAAACTTGTTTTGCTTATAGTTTACTAAATCTCTTATACAAAAAGAGTGTCATACAGCTGTGACTAGACAGCTTATCATATAAAAGTATTTGCAAGACTTGTTACAGAAACAAACAAACTCTTTCACCACCCCATTATACATAATTTAGCTATTAATATAGCTATCCTTTTATAATTAATCGTTATATAATAAGTAAATCAAGACTTAATTATGAAAATTACATTAGCGAAAATCCTTAATGATTTAACTATTGATATTTAAAAAACTAAAATTCTTTTTCTTCTTTGGCTGTATTTTTATAGCCATAAGCCCTTTAGGGCTTTAATATACAAATTAGCTTAATAATATATTAGCTATTATTGGGTCAGCATTTTTATGCTAATGACTTTAGCATTAATCATTGTTCTTATATAAAGTTAATATAACAACTTTATGTGAAGCAGTAGAGTTCTGTACTGGAGTTCTACTGTTTTTTTTTACTAAAAAAGAGCCAAGGCATAATCTCTTACACCTTAGCTCTTCTTAAGCTTTATTATTGCACTATATGTGTCTTTATATCATCTTGTGGCATTATTACTAGATAGAAGTGGTCACAGTCGTGTAGATAACTCGTTAATTCAGAAGGTGGTTTCTTTCCGTTACCAACCTGATTTTCTGGATAATACCCGTAGAATTTATCAGGCATATCTGGTCTTGGTGTAACAATATTTATTTCGTATTTTCCTGGATTATCTATATTAGGTTTAGCACCTTCATTTATATATATCTTTCTTTCATTCTTTACCCCAAATGAACTCCTTAGTGGTAATTCAAATGTTACTGTTTCATTATACCATGGTCCTTCGGTTTTTGTTGAACTTAGTATATAGCATACCCTATCTCCACTTCTGTTTACATAAGGCATCTCCATATAAATGTGTCTTTTCTGATATACTGGTGTTACCCCTGGATATCTTGTTATTATATCACAGTATCCACTTGGATATCTGCCGTAAGCATCTCCTCTATAACGGTTTCCTGTATATGGATTTGGTAATGGAGCTATATTTCTATTTGTTCTATAGCGTGTCTTAATCTGAAGTTCAAATCCATATCCTGCTTTAATTCTTCCTTGGCCACCATTTTTAACACTTACCCAACCATCATTGCCTAATCTATTGTCTTTAGTATATTTACTTCTAAATAGAACATCTGCTATTTCAAAAGTTTCATAATAGTCACGGATTTCGTCCCACTCTTTTCTATAAGTTACTTGACAGTACTCATAAGGAACATCTCTTTCATCTACACACACCCAATAAGTGTAGCTTTTTTCTCTTATGCAACGACCAGTTTCTCTGTCTCTTTTTGCACAATAACTTCCAGTTCTTTTTTCTTCTCTAAAGCACCTTCTATATGTTGATGACCTTACTACTCCTCTTTGTTCGTACCATTCCCATCTTTCTCGCCAGTCATTTCTTTTTCTAATTCGAGAAGTCATACACTCTTGACATTTAGCATATTCTACTCCTCTTATTGAAGTAGTAGCTTTGTTATCTGCATATGGGTCAGATACCCCTGGCTTAAACTCTAATATTGTTCTATCTGGATTAACTTCTACTGTAAATACATTGTCCCCAGGTCTTAGAACCCTATCTGGAATGGTAACAGACATCTTTCTTGATTGTCCTGGAGATATAGAAACTGAATTTCTCCATACTACTTGGCCTCCATGCCTTATCTCTACTACAGGACTACTTGGCAAACTTCCTCCATGTTCATCACTAGATTCATTAATCACTGTAAAGTTTAATGTTACACTTCGTCTTAGTTGTGATTCATTTTTTCCAAAATGTATACTTTGAGGATATGCTCTCAAGTCTCTTATGGCATAGTTTTTAACCATCATAAAGTCAGCACATATAGTGTCATTTTCAGGATTTGAGTTGTACCCTAATTGAGCGTGAATTGGGTCTATCGTTGCACACGCCCTAATCATACCTGTTTCTGAAGAGAAAGAACTACTCATAGGCATTTTTATTGTTGCACCAGGATTTAGTACTTGATTGGTTTGTACTGTTTGTTCTAGTAACAATCTGTTTCTTGCATCCATTACTTTTATATTTATTCTTACCTTCGGATTCTTTGTAGGGTCTAATCCTACAGCTTCATCTCCTAAGAAGTGTCTTACACTGAATTGTACAGTATGACTCTTGTTGGGTTCAAAAAATTTAACCTTCTGACCACCTCTATAAAGCTCAACTGCAGCCATACCTATATCTACCCCACCAGCTTCATACGTTACACAAATTTTATCGTTTCTAGGGTCATCATTATACCCTAATGTTTTGTGTATTGGGTCAATTGTTGCACATACTGTTATCTTATTGCTATTTGTTCTAAACTTTTCTGATATAGGCATATCAATTACTGTTTTAGGGTGTAATTCTGTTCTTGCTTGTAATTTACTTTGTGTAAAAATAACTTTACCGTTTTCATCTTTTACTTCTATATTTATATAAACTTTTGGATTCTTTGTTTCATTTGTTCCTACTATTTCTTTTCCTTCAACATGTTCCACTGGAAATATCAATCTAAAATATTCACCTTTTTTATATGATGTTACTACTTTATTTTCTTCATTTATTAGTCTAACATTTTTATTCATTCCAATGTCATTACTAGCAAGTTTTGCGAAAACTGCTGACCAATTATCTTTTTCTATTTCATCTGCTCCTTTTTTCGCAAATTCATCTGGAACCATTCCTGCAATTTTAATATATTTTTTAGTCGTTTCGGGAACTTTAAAATTCCACTCAAATGTTGCTGTTTCTAAGTTTTTAAGCTCTTTATTGTATGTTTTAACTTCAGTTATGTCAAATGTTCCTTCTTTTGTAGCATTATTATCAAAAGCATATTTTACATCCAATTTGCTTGGATTTACTTTTGTTGTTATATTTCTTTGCTTATTAGTCATCTTTTCTGGCTTTGATATATCGAATTCGCCTTCTTTAAAAGATACAAATTGATATTTTGCTCTAACTTTATAGACTTTATCTTTCTTTAACTCAGATGCATTATAAGGATTAGTATTAGTTCTAATTAACTTTTGTTTATTTACATTCATTGGGTCTAAGTTGTCTATATCTCTTTTGAAACTTTCTAATACTTTTCCTGTTTCTGGGTCAATTAGCTCTAGTTCTCTCATTATTATATTAGACTGACCTTCTTTTTCTACATCAAAAGTTACTGCAGTAAAATGTGACCAACCTTCCCATGGGACATTCTTATCTTTACCAAACATACCTTTGCCCCATGTATGTTTTGCTCCATTTGTTGACCAAATTGGATATTCTATTTTATCTTTTGTATTATATGCTATTTCTTTTATAGATGTTTGCAATGCAATTATATTATTCCCTCTAGTTTTTAATTCAACTATTTTGCTCCCACCTGGTTTTAAATCTCCACCAAAACCATTTGGCTCATTAAATTTATATCCTGGTATTCTAATGATTCCATTAAAATGAGCTGTATCTAATGTTCCTTTATTTGCTTTTGATGTATCTGTAATTCTTAGCTTATCTCCTACTTTAAATGTGCCTAAATGCTTAACGGTATCGCTTGAAGTATTCCCTACTAATTCCCACTTTCCATTCCTATATACTTCAACTTTAAAACTTGCAACTGGCAAATATTCTTCTTTCATTGGAAGATTCTTTTGCTTATTATAAACAGTGCCATATAATATATTTGTGTGATAATCATTTTCTCTGTTTAGTTTGCTTTTTGGATATTCACTATACATTCTTCCTTGTGGGTCTTTTCCTTCAAATATTGTTTCTAATTCTGATTTCTCATATCCTGTTGAGGGAGCGGCTAGGACAGGATTAAGGGTCAATGGTTCTAGGATTAAGGATGTTAAAAACAGGATTAAGGTTAGAAACAGGGTTAATACAGGGTTAAGGTTCAAGGATTTAGGGTTAAGGGATTTTTTCTCTTCTTTTCTATTCCCTATAAATTTCATTCCTTGTTCCAGCCCTAACTCCTTATCCCTGAATCTCTGCCTTACTTCCTTATTCCTAAATCCCTGTTCCATCCCTTGTTCCTGCTTTTCTCCCCGTTCTATAATATTTTTTCTCATTTTTATTTCCTCCTTTTTTATTTTATTTTTCTTATTTAGGGTTATATATTTAGGATTTTTAAGCCTAATTTTCTTGTCCTTACATAATATCCATAAAGGGCTAGAAATATAAAAGACAGGGGAAAAGCAGGGATAAGGTATTTAGGTTCAAAGGGTAAAGTAGGTACAAGAAATAAGGTAATTAGGGATATAATTTATAAAGCAAAATGAGGATGTCTCGCTTGGCGAACTTGGAGAGGCAGGGAAAAGCAGGGATAAGAGATAAGGGACAAGGTTTAAGGAATAATAAATTAGACTTAACATTATTATAAAATTTAAAATATTAATTTGCTCAAAAATTGCCGACCCATAACAATTATTATTTTAAGTTTAGATTTAAAAAATAACAGCCAATAATTTAATACATTTAGCTTAAATTTTACTTATATGAGCCTTAAAAGGCTCTTGGCTTACAAGAAACCATTTAAAGAAAAAATAAAGTTTATAATATTAAATTTGGCTTTTATTCGGAAGACTCAGTTATTATTTTATTGTAAGTTTCAGTCTATGACTATGTATGTTAGCAGTTTTCAGCATTTCTTGGATTATAAGAAAATGCAAGAAGTTCCTCCTATATGTCTGTTGCTTTTATAAGAATTTATAAGAATATACAAAAAATTAGTCTCTAACATAAAGTAATTCAAGCAATTGAATATTTATAGTTAATCTTACATATAATATATAAATTGTTGGAATTAGAAATCCGACATGAATATTTGGGAATATGGAAAGGTCATTGGTGCTTTGTGCATCAGTGGCTTTTTCTTTTATATTGTAATATGTTCATCCTAAAATTAACATAAAGATAGAGTGTTAGACAAATTCAACAGAAAAAAATATTTTTTTATTGCTATATTAGATAAATCAATAATGAAAAGACCTTGACTATTCAGAAAAGGTCTCTCTTACTTTAAACAAAGGAAGAACTATCGTAATTCCCTTGTTTTTTTGTCTAATTGTCAGCGAGAAGAGTTATCGCAATTCTCTACTATATTATATATTTAAACACATATAATTATAATATTAAATAATCTATAGCATTTGCTTAAATCCAAATCTGTTTTTAAACCAACAAAGAGTAAGAAGTAAGAGATATAATAATTAAAGTTTTAGAGTTTAACTTTATAGTTTATAAAGTTATCTACATAACTTCAATAGTTTCTCATATTTAACATTTATTCCTCAAACCTTGCTTTTTCCCCTTACTCTCTGCTATTGCCCCTGCTTTTTCCTCGCTCTTATTCCCCTTGAACCTGCCTTACTCACATCAAAAAAGGAGCCAAAGCTCAAATCTAAAACTTGAACCTTGACCCTTTTCTCTTGAACCTGTTTCTATCCTTACTCCTTATCCCTGTCTTTTCCCCTTGAACCTGTCTTTAACCCTGCTTCCCGCTACTCCACTTCATGCATTCCACCAAGTTTTATTGTAAATGGATATACCTTAGTAGTCTTGCCATTCCTTATGGATATTTCATATTTTACAACATCGCCACGTTTAGCACCAAATTCTTTTGGTAATCCGATAGAAGTATAAAAAGAATCATCCATACTACCCCACATATCAACTTCTTTAGTATACTCAGGATTACTAGTGCATTCAAATTTAATTTCATAATTTTTTCCCTTATATTCTTCTTTATTCATAATACTAAAAGTAAACCAAAATCCATTATTGCTTTCCGCATCTAACTGTATTACTGGCTCAATAAATCCATTCTTCTGATTTTTCTTATAATCAAAATAGTGTCCTTCACCTAAATTCATAGTGCTATAGTTGTATTTTTTAGCTAAGTCAACTATATGTTGATTATATCCTTCGCCAACTTTAGTCAATTCTGCTTGTTTTGTTGTAACAGTTGTTACCTTTGTTGGTTTTTCAGGCTTTTCTACATCTTTTCCTGTAATAATATTGATATAATGATTGCCATCTTTCCTTTCATATTCCACTATACCACCCATTGCTTCTGTTATGAATCTTAATGGCACATAGGTCCTACTGCCTACTAGTTCTGCTTTAGTATCAACTGGTTCTCCAGTTTTCTCATCTCTGTCAATAGGAACAGATTTTCCGTTTACAATTGCAGTACTCTTTCCTATTTCAAGCTCAATTCTATTGGTGTTATTGTTTATCCATACTTTTCTTATACCTTGATGCCAAGTATCTTTACTCCAATCTACATTGTATCCCATATTTTCAGATATAATACGGATTGGCACCATGGTACGTTGAGTCTTAGTTAAATAAGGATAACCTAAGTCCCCTGTAAAATTAACAGGCTTTCCATCAATAGTTATAAAAAACTTACCCTTCGCACTAATATCAATTTCAGCTATTTGAGATACCAAAATAGCAATAACTAAAGTTATGAGCAAACTAATGCTTACTTTTTTCATATCCTTCTTTCTCATTTTCATAATCTCCATTCCTCCTTTATAGTTTTTGTTCTAACTATATTATAGTTGTTTATTGACTTTAGTATTCATTTAACTATCTTGTTGACTATATTATATCATGCTTTTAAATCTTTTTCAAGTATATTTATACGAAATTATCTTATATTTTCATAATATTTTTTAGGAAGCACTGAAACTCCCATGGCTAAAGCCGATGGGGTTCTTAGGTACTATATAGATTTCTTTAATACTCTCACTGTATCTAGTACAGCTACAACATATTAAAACTATCTATTTTCCCTAAGACTTTCACTATCAAAGCACGTTCCAATGAACCACTTTAGCGATAGCATAAGGCTCGTTTCAAAACCTTTTATTTATATTATTATATTCCCATACTGCCTATTAACCTATCATTATTATTTTTAATTCTTTCTATTTCTTTGTCGTGCAATATTTTAAAATTATCAAAAGTTTTAAAACATAAATCTCTATCTATTTCTTTTAAATTATCTTTGATATTCATAATTAAAAATGCTGAATATAAATCTCTTTGTATTTTATAATCTCCAAAATCATTCCATCTTTCATTTAAATTCTTTTTAATATATTTATCTTCTATATGATTGTATTGACTAGCTTTTACAGACCATGTATCTATTTTATATAACTGGCTTCCATTAAATTTTAATTTATTATCTAATATAGTTAAAAACATACTAGGAGCTTTATTTGCTAATGATTTACCAAATCGTTTCTTTTTATTATATCTACTTGTCTTTTTATTAACAGTAGTTTCTTTTGCCCTAGACTGAAGCCCTTTATAATTCATATCCTCAACATATATTTCATTTCCTAATCCTAATATATAATTTGTTAATCTCTCATGGCTTTGTTTTCTTATATCTGCTTGTTTTCTTTGCAACTCTCTTAGTTTATTTTGTGTTTTTATATATTTATTAGATTTAATCCATCTGTCTTTATTGCCTCGTTTAATAGTTCCATCTTTATTATATTTATTGGGATTGTTGGCTCGCCTTTGTCTGTCTAGTTTTCTTAATAATATTCTTTTTTCTTTTTCTATATTGTTTATTTCTGGTGCTAATTCCAATAGCTTTACATCATATTTACTTGAAATAGCTATCGTTTGAGTCCCTATGTCTATGCCTACTCTACCTTTGCCTATAGTGTTTTTTATTTCACCAGTTTTCTTATTAATTTTGATTGGCGGTACTCCTTCTAATATGATTTGTATATAATATTTATACCTTCCCCTTATAAATTTTCTCAATACTCTACAATACTTAATCTTATTTTCTAAAGCCATTTGAGCATATTCATCATTTTTCTTTATAATTGCTGGTACTTCTAATTTGTTCCATACTAGTCTATTGTCTTGAAATTTAATACCAGTTCCGTTACTTTTACCTTCCAAGCTATTCAGTTCGCCATATTTTTTAAAGTGCACTCTTTTGGCTTCATGCAACATATATTTTTTAAAAGCATTAAATGCTCTAGTTGCTATTTTTTGTGCTGTAAAGCTATCTATATTCTTCTTAAAATAATGTTGCATAGGCTTAACATATTTATGGAGTGAATATTCTGTCAAATCATATTTTTTATTTAACTTATCAAATTCCTTGTTTCTATCCTTGCCCTTCGGCATTTTTAACACTTTTCTATATTCTTTGTTCTGAATCATAGTATTGTATCTTTTAAATAATTCACCTAGACAAGCATTGTATATCTGCCTACCTATGTTAAATCTTTTATCTAATACATCTTCTTGCCATTTTTCAGTTTTGAGCTCTAAGGTTAAAACAAAGTTTGACATCATACTCACCTCCTAGTTAATACCGTTTCTTTTGACTTTCTACATATTTTTTTATCGTTTCACTAGATACATTTCCAGCTGTTGATACAAAATAACTTCTAGTCCATAGACTTGGCATTTTACTCAGTTCTTCAAATTCATCTCTGATTATTCTACTGCTCACTCCTTTTATTTTATTCATTATATCTGATGGACTTAATTTTGGTGGGCAATTTAAAAACATATGTGTATGGTCTCTATCACACTCTATTGCTATTATCCGTATGTCGTTTTCATCACATATGTCTTTTACTATTTCCTTAAATCTTATTTCAACATCTGGTATATCAAATATTTTCCTTCTATACCTAGGACAAAATACGAAATGATAATTAATTAATGATACTGTTGTTTTAGTTCTCCTATATTTGTTCTCCATACTTATATCATATCATATTTTGTGTATGTTGTCAAGCAATATATACACATATAAAAATTCTTGTTTGTTTAGTATATTATGTATGGGCTATCCATCCCACACCTGAAGGAGTGGGCTCTTCGCCCTTGTCTTGTAAAAACAAGATATAATTAAAATTTTCGAAGTTATTATTAATGATACTTTCTTCATTTTTTTTAATATGAAAGTATGGACTATTTCCATCAAAATTCATTTTACTTAATACTATATCTCTATTTTTACTCATTGCATACATAAAGCCACTATTACCAAAGACATGGTCTACAATTAAGATGCTTTTATCAAATTCTCTTAAAGAAAATCCCTCTATATTATTAAAATACAAATACTTATCACTTTCATTAATAGGTCTAATTTTGATAACAAAATCACCTTCTTGATATACAGCATAAAAATCTTTAATTTCTTCCTCTATTAAGGCATCATACAAATCTTTTATATCTTCTGATAGTCCTAAGACTTCTTTAGAAAATATTTTTTCTACTTCTTGCTTAAAGTTTTTATACCTCTCTAAAGGTAACACAAAACCATCTCCCCTCTTATTTGCTTTTAAATTAAGCTCCCTTTTTAGTATTGATGAATAAAAGCAGCAAGATTAATCCTTGCTGCTCCCTAAAAACTAATAATTACTACAAACTTCCTCTGTTTTAGAATTGATTATATCGTAAATTGTTTTAATAAATTCCTCCTCTTCAGGTAAGTTGTCTAAATCGAAAGTAGTGACTATTTTAACAGGATAAAACTGCATTTTATCTTCCTGCATATAGAAGAATCTATCTTTTTCAGTTAATGGAGTTTTATTGAACCCTTCATAAACTTCAAGAATATTATCATCTAGATTAATGATATAAGCCCATTCACAAAACAGTGATTCTTTGGCAAATTCAATAGAATTCTCCAATTTTAATGGTTTCTCAGTATTGTATATTATCCTCAATACCTTAGAGCCAGTATCCCTACTATTTTCAGGATATAACTCTTTAAACTTATCTGCAACACTACAGCTAACAAGTGTACTATTAGGCTCTAGACCTGCCTCAAGCCACATCTTTTCTAACTCTTCCTCTGTTGCCCATGATACCATGTCTAGCTTTTTCTCAAATACATTTCTGTCCATTTCCTTTAAAAAGTTTAAGATATTTAAGCCTTGGCCTTCAGGATATCCATCCCATTGACCATATTGAGCTACCTTATAGTCTCCATCCTTTATTACACATGTTAAATGTCTTGTACCCATTATGACATTCCTCCTTTTAAATGGATTTAAAATAAATTCCTATATTTTTGTTGCTAGTATATTATATAAAAATACTAAGACGATTATAAAAGCCCATATTAAATAGCAACCTTCTTAATTTTTAAGCCAGGAATAACAAAGAAATTTACTCCTGAAGCAAATAACTCATTTAACATTTCCACATATGCTCCTTTCCTATTAGGAGCATCATAATGATAAGCACCATCATTAGTCTGAACAACCAATTCTATACCTTTATCATTAAAAATTCCTGAACCCTCTTCTTCATTTTGTTTAAGGAAACCAAAGCCATCTTCTATATTAAAAATTACATACTCTCCCATTTGTAAATGATAATTAATTTGTGTAATTGTTGTTAATTCAATTTGTTCCATACTAATCACCTCTCTCTTTAAAAACATTAGCTAGGATAAACCTAGCTCAATATTTTCACCCCATTTCTTATTAAATTCTTCAACTAACTTTTTTAAAGAATTTATATAATCATCAAGTTCTTCATTATTTTGAACAGCTCTATATACAACTTTAGTTCCTTTGCTATTGGTTTTGTTTATCCTTTTCACAATAAATCCATTATCTATCTATCTCTTGCAAATGTATTGCTATCATTGCAATATCATATTGTTTAGGCTCATTCTTTTTAAATTCCAGATTAATACCTCCGTAATTCTTACAAAATTCAACGCATACAGCATTAACCTTACTCACGGTAATTCCTCCCTTATCTATTTGTTTTCTAAAAAACTCCTTACTATGATTCGGAATATAATATGTTTTTTATGTAGAAATAAAAGCTTCTCTCATCCAGTCCTGATGAGCCTGATGAGAACAATATTATGTATTCTAATTATTCATAAAGTTGTATAATTAACTTCATAAATACAAAAGCATAGCAAAAAGAAAAAGCTAAGGAAAAATTCCTTAGCTCCACAATTATCTAAAATCAGCATCTGGATTTATTTCTTCTTGAGCTGTTTCAATTTTTAATATAGAATTTGTTCTATCCCAATACATTTCCCCATCTAACTCATTTACAAGTAAGCTTAAAACAGATAATAACCTTTTCTCTTCCGTATTTAAGTTAGTTTTATTACTTAATAAATATTCAACTCCATCTACTGTAACAATATCGCTATTAGCTTTAAATATTATTGTTTTATTGTCTTTCTTAACTATCGCTTCCTGTTTTTCTTTATCCCATTTTACATCTGCTCCCATGGCTTCACCTATTGACCTTATAGGAAACAACACTCTGGAATTTTCTATAACTGGGTCACTTATTAAGTTAATCTTTTCTCCATTAACTTCTACTAAAATTTCTCCCTTATATTCAAGATAATCAGCTAAATTGAATTTTCCACCTGCTCTTGTTGGTTGTACTTTTACGCTAATTGAAGTTTCTTCAAATAATTTTTCTAATGTTTCTCCATCTGTAACATTTCCTTCAACGATTATTAATTTGCCATCTACTAAGGCCATCACTCTATTTAAGTCTTCTACTATTTTTATATTTTTTCTCACGGAAATCTGTCTAAATAGTTCTTTTAACATGTCACCGTCAATTGCAGCTTCATCAGAAACTGTTATACCTGTGTCGATATATTTTGGATACTGGCTATCTTTATCAAAGGTATATTGGATTGTTTTTGGAGTTTTAAGGAATTTTTTTCCTGGAATATGTTCTTCCTCTTTTTCTAATTCATCATAGAAGAAGTCATCATAGAAAATAAAATCATCTTCTCCATAAGGCATGTAATCAAATATACCATAATTAAAATCTTTGTAACTATAATCATGGCTGTAATCATAACTATAATCATCATAATCAGTTGTATCTTCAGGGATTATAAAATTATCTACCCAGTCATCATCGTAGTAATCGTCATAATAACTATCATCAAAATCATCATATTCGTCATAATAAGAGCTATCATCTTCTGTGAAGCCAGTACCATTATTTACATCAGAAGACTCATTAAAGTAACTATCAATTTCATCATAGAACTCATCTACATTAGGCACATCATTTTCTGCATTTACATTAGGCACATCATTTTCTGCATTTACATTAGGCACATCATTTTCTGCATTAACTTTTCCCGTAAAAGTAAGCGACAGCACCATAACTAAACTTAAACTAATCCCTAAAAATTTTTTTACTAATGTTCTTTTGTGTGTTTGCTCTTTAAACATCTATATTTCCTCCTTTCTAAAAACAAATTATCTTTTTGCTATAAATATACTATGTTTTATTGTTTTTTTTATGAATTCATGTTTATGTTAAAGTATTAAATTGTAGTGCTAAAAATTTTTAAGCTTTATTTAAGTTAGCAACCTCTATGTATTATAGAAATAGCTATTGTTTTATATTTTTTAGCTTATATTTGTTCATGAAAACATTACAGCCTTAGGAAGGGTTTGAGCTTCACGCAGAGCTCCCTCCCTCCCTGCAACCATGAGGTAAAAAAAAATACACCTCCTCATAGTTGCAAGGGAGGGTACAATTTCACAGCCTTGAGGAATGGGAATCGCCCAGCGTCGCTCAAGACTAAAGCATAGTTTTTTTAAAACCTTAGCTTTTGTCTTGTACCCTACAGCAAAATGCTGTCTGTGGTTCAGAGTTATAAGCTATAACTCAACTTGCCCAGGTCTGCTATTACCAAGTGGCATTTCAGCACTTCCACAGCCCTCCCGCCTTTCGGCACAGGACAGTCGCCAACCAAGTGGCACATCTGGGAGTTTATACTTGCTATGCTTTTCTTGCACAGCAAGTACGCCACCCTCTAACGGCCGTCTCCTGGATGATTAGTCCAGTTCGTTGTTTATTTATGCTCCTATGTAGAGCAAAGGTGATTTGCGACTCAGCACCTGTCTATAATATTTGGTTTTCCTACCCTTGATTTTTTTAAAATCTAGTATTAATATATAAGTATATCGTTGACTATATTCTATATTATCACTATTGCATTTTATTGTCAAGTTTTTGAGGGTGATTAGTATTTTCCTGTTTTATAATAAAAAGCCTCTTAAATATAGATAATTAGCCAAAATTTATATCCTACCTTCGTCTTACATATTATTTATTAAACACAAAAAAAGGGTGCCTATAGGCAACAAGCAAAAAGGACACTCTTGTACTTAGAGTGAATTATAAGGAGGATGTATAATGAGTATTAAAATGTCAGAATTAAAAACATTAAGCATGTGCGAAAAGAAGTATCAATTAGACAAAATTGGAATAACGCCTGAAAAGGACAAACATTATTATATGGCTATTGCTGCTAAAGAGGTTCTAAAAGAATTTTTGCTATTAGATAGCAAAGATTTAGAGTTAGCAATAAGACACAATAGTGTTTATGAAAAATTGGATGAATTAATTGATGATGAACTTTTTTTACCATTAGCAAAAAAAGAGGAATTAAAGATTTTAACAGAACAAGTAGAGCGTTATATAAGATATGTAAAAGGTTTGGGGATGGAAGTTATAGCAACGGACATAGTGCAAGACATAAATATAAATAATAAGCTAGTTACAGTATCAGCAGATTTTATATATAAACATCCTGAAGGAGTTTTAGAAGTTGCAAGTATAAAAAGGACATCTCCAAAGCTTAGTTATAGGGCAAGAACTGATGAAAACATGCCCCAAAATAATATAGAGCTATATCTACTACAAGCTTTAGGAGAGCATTTGTATCCTAACGCTACTGTTACAGCTAGTTTTCATCATCTAGCTGGGAAAAACGACAAAAAGATGTTTGACCCTGTGTATAACAGTAAAAAAGGCAACAATATTATCAATTACCATTTCAAAGGCAATGATGTATATAATATAAAACATAAAATAGTAGAACTGATTAACAAATCAAATTCTAATAAGTTTTATAGGACAGACAATTCAAGTAATTGTAGAGTTTGTTCTTATCATAATATCTGTAATTTTAATAAGGGGCAAACTGTTAAGTTGGAACCAATAAAGAAAGTAGAAAAAGCTCCAAAAGATTTTCAAGTTACTGATTCTCAATTAAAAGCTATTACCTTTGATAAGGGAGTAGCGAGAATCAATGCAGGAGCAGGTAGTGGGAAAACTACTGTTGTTGCATTAAGAGTTGTAGAACTTATTTTAGGTGGTTGCAAGCCTGAGGACATCTTGTTAATTACCTTTACTAATAAAGGTGCTAATGAGATGAGAGAGAAAATTAATTATTGGCTTGGTAAAGAAGGAATAACTATTGAACCAGATAGATTTAATATAACAACTTTTAATGCATGGGGAGATAAAATAATACAAGAAAACTTTAAAAAGTTTGGATTTACTGAACCTCCCAAGCTTATTGAGAAAGTTGAAAAATATGATATAATTTTCGAGCTATTAGAAAACAATGATAAGCTAGAGGGATATGATTACAGAAACCCTGTAATGGATTTTAGATACTCCAAAGGTGTAGTTGTGAAACTTGCAAATGTTTTTGATTATATTAAAGCATATAATGCAATTACTCCAGATAAACTTATAGACAAAGTTGAAGAAAGTGAAATAGAGAAAGTCTTAGATATGTATAAGCAATACAATGAAATACTAAAACAAAAAAATCTGATGGAGTATCAAGACCAAATCAACTTAATAGTCCAATTAGTAGAAAATGGCGACGAAATCTTACAGCAGTATAACTATAAGCATGTTATAGTAGATGAATTCCAGGATACTGATGCTATGCAACTAGATTTAGTATTGTTCTTATCCAATCAACCAGCATTCGAATCTCTTATGGTAGTTGGAGACGATGCTCAATCTATATTTGGATTCAGAAATACTTCTCAAGAAAATATCTTGAATTTCCACCTAATGTTTGATGAGGTTAAAGATATTAAAATAGTAGAAAACTTTAGGAGTACGCCTGAAATTATAGCATTAGCAAATGCACTAAATGAGTATAACACTAATAAAACAGATAAAAAACTTGTCAGCGGATTAAAAAGTGGCGAAATCCCTCAACTAATTTCCTTTAATAGTTATGATGATGAGTATAAATTCATAGCTGAAAAAATTAAAGAGTTATTTACACAAGGATATAAACCAGAAGATATAGCTATTATAGCAAGAACAAAATATGAATTATTTGAAATAGAAGAGTATTTGAGGGAAATGGATATTCCTTATTTAATAGATGTTCCTGAGCCACTAATCAATAATACAAAGATTCATATGTCTAAATCCCTTGTAAATTTTCTAGACAACCCAGAAATAACTCAAGGATTATTTGAGTATCTATTCTTATTAACAGATGGATTTAGAGATATGAAAGAAGATGAGATAAAAACAATGGTTGAAGAAGAAGCTGAATTAATTAAAGAGGTTATAGAAGAGTATGGTGAGGAAGCAAAATTAGATTTATTTTGCACTATGTTAGACATTGTAAAAGATGAAGACGAAGATTTTAAGCAATTTGTAAATGGCTTATATGAAAAACACCATGATTTTAATAAATTAAAAGATTATCTTTATAAGTTCATAGAATATAAAGATAATAAAACTGTAGAAAAAAACAATGAAAAATATTCAGCTGTTACTCTTACTACTGCACACACATCAAAAGGGAAAGAGTTTACAGTAGTAATAGCAACTATTAGTAAATTTAATGCTGAGAAAAGTGTTAAAGCAATAGAAGAAGAACGAAGAACGCTTTTTGTTTCTTTAACAAGAGCAAAAGAAAAATTGTTTATTACACATCAAGAATATGATGGAAGTACTATGAACAGACAAAAGAATAAATTTGCACAGGAATTAGCAGATACAAAGAAGTGCAAAGTTATTCAAGCAACTAAAACAAGAGAGAAACTAGTAGTTTAGTTTCTCTCTTCTTTCTTTTTATAAAAAAAAACAAAACAGAGCTATTTAAGTTTACTTAGCTCTGTTTTTGGCGAATTACATTATTTGCGAAGTGAATTCTTATGGAGTAGGTATTGGGAAATTTAGCACTTCGGTAACTTTGTCAATACCAGCGTCTATAGCTAATTTACCAACTTTTTGGTATTGAGTTAAGCCATATAAGCCTAATGCTATTACCACCCCTGTTACTATGATAGTTTCTAAAGATACAAAACCTGCTTTCTTTTGTAATTTCTTAATCATACTTTATTCTCCTTTCTATATTTATTTTTATTTTTTCACCTCTATAAGGCTTTGCTATATAATATACACTTTAAATTTTTTTTATAATTCATCAGTTAAGCTGCTTAATCTATCTAATAGTTCATGTTTTTCTGGGCAATCCTTTAAGAACTTAACTAACTCGACTGCCTTTCTTAATATGAACTCATAGTCATAAGTTTCAGCTAACTCTACATAGTAAGTAGCTTTAATAACAGCTATATCATGATTAGTAAACTCTTTATTTTCAATTTCTCTAGCTACTCTTTCTAATCTTATTAAGAACTCAACTTTTTCCTCGGAAGGTTTTAGTTTGCTTATAGCTTCTTTTGCACTCATTAAATTAGTTCTTCTTTTTAAGCTTTCAGCTAATGATACTATTCTTTCAGCGTTTTTGAGAGCCAACTCACTATTGCTATTTAATAATTTTTTAAGCTCAAATAATCTCATTTCTAAAAAGTCTTTTAAAGTGCCACTCTTTAATATAGCTACTTTATCTTTAGCTCTTTGGATATATGGCTCTCTTTTTGTAGCCTCAGCTAATTTAACTGCTAGTTCAGCGTCTACTTCTCTATCTTTTCGAAGTTTTGCTAACCTCTCTAAATACTCATCCTTTTTTGGACCATCTTCTAACCCATAGACTAATTCTTCAGCTCTTTCAATATATGGGTCTCTTCTAGTAGCTTCAGCTAATTTAACTGCTAGCTCTACATTTTTTAATTTACTGTTATCTTTTTCATCTTCTCCATTATTGTTGCCCATATTTGTAAAGGTAAAGATATCAATCGCACTTTCGTTTCCTGCTCTGTCTATTGCCTTAACTTTTATAGTGTTTTCATCGTCTGGTAAATTAGAAATATTGATATTCTCATTCCACACAGTCCATTCTCCATTATTTATACTGTACACATGTTTGTCTATGCCAGATTCGTTATCAATTCCTGGAGCTAAAATTAAGTTATTCCTTAATTTATGAATTTGTGGTTTGCTTGGTGGTGTTTTATCTATATTAGTTATTACTACCACTTTTTTTGTTACATTACCTGCTTCATCTGTTGCAACAAATTCGAAGCTACTATTTTCAGTAAATGTATAACTAGTTTTATTTAGAGTACCTTTATCAACTTTAGCTGATACTACAATATCCTCATTGGTCCAATTTTTATTGTATGGCTCTATTGTTATTACAGGGGCCATTTTATTTATATTTGATACTGTTATTGACTTAATAATTTCATTCTCTGCTTTATCAATGGCTTTAAACGTATAAGTTCCGTTTTTACTTGCTATAAAGGTAGCTTCACTTTTAAATACCTTTATTCCATCAGGAAGCTCTATTTCTTTAATTCCACTACCTACATCATTTGCTTTTGCAGTAATAACTACATTCTTATTGGTTGGTGTTTCTGGGTTTTGTGTCAATTCTAATGTTGGTGAAACTTTATCAATATTAGTAATTGTTACTGTCTTTTCAGCCCTGTTGCCAGCCTCATCAATAGCTACAAACGTAAATGAGCCATTTTCAGTAAATGTATGACTAGTTTTATTTAAAGTTCCTTTATCAACTTTAGCCGATACTGTTATATCTTTATTTGTAGGTGTTTTTATATAATCATTTATAGTTATAGTTGGAACTTTCTTATCAACAGTTAATATTCCTGTATATATTTCACTATCAGAACTACCAAAACTATCTGTTGCAGTTATTACAATATTTGAATAATTACCATCTTTTAATTCTTCACCATTCCATGTCAATGACCATGGTTGATTGTTTAATGGAGATGAGAAACTTTTCGTTTTTGTTATTCCATCAATAGTTGCCGATATTACTATTGTTTGATTGCTATCTATATCGCTTATTGTTCCACTTATAGAAAAGTATCCATCTTCATTTATAGTCTTATTTTTATCTTTATTAGATATGTTTAAAATTGGTGAAGAATTATCAGTATACTTTATGGTTACTACATATTTGAAGTAGTCATCGTATCCACTCTTATATACTGTTCCTGAATAATCCTGTCTCCAAACTCGATTGTCTTCTTCAGGCTTAACAACTATTCCCGAATATTTTTGTTCAAACACCCTAGTATCTGGTTTTGTTACAACACCCTTATAGTTTTGAGAATACAGAGGTATTGGTTTCGATACTTCCCCTCTATAATCCTGCCTCCATTTTCGGGTGTCAATAGCTGGCTTTGTAACAATTCCTTCGTAGAGCTGTTCCCATACTCTTGTATCTGGCCTACTAACTTCTCCTCTATAGTGGCTAGTGAAACGATAGCCATCTACAAGTATAAAAATTTTAGATTTTCTCATGTATTGATATGTTTTTCCGTCTTTTTCATACACTCCAGGACCTTCTTCTGCTCCATTCCATTCATACCTACTCCAAACTAATCCAGTCATATTATGTGGCGGGCTTTCTAGTAAATTTCTTGCTTCTTGAAACATCTCTTCTTGGTCCATTTCTATGTTCGGTTGAGTTGAAAAATGGGTACCCTCTACTTCAATTTCTAAAGCTTCTGGAATTTTTTCATAAGTTGTTGATGTTTTATAAAGTATCCCAGAGTAACCATCTTTAGCATAAGGAACGCTATCAGGACCTTCTTCTTTTCTTGTTCTAAAAGATTCATCTTGAATTGAACCCTCTATTGTTGCAGTGTGTGCTGGATATCCACCAATCACTTTTGCTCCTCCTTTAGGTAACAAAACTCCTGTGTATCCACTTAAATTATATGGAATTTCCTTAGGAAGAGTATTAGCACTTTCACCTGCAGTTGTTCTTCTAGTATCAGTTACTACTTTATTATCTTCTGGCACATAATTACCACTTATAACAAAACTTTCGCCATCTTTTGTTAATGTACCACTGTAACCATCTTTTGAATATGGTATTGAGTTTTCAAATTCATTTTTATTGCTAGTTCTGGAATCTTGAACTATTTTTTTGTCTTCTGTATTTCCATCTTGATAGTAATCGCCGTCTTTTGTTAGCACTCCAGAATATCCTTCTTCGTTATATTCTTTTGTACTAGGGAAATTAGTGTTTAGTTGAGGACCAATTTTACTAGTAACAGTTTTAGTCCCTCCCTCTTCTCCACTTATAAGAGTAGCAGGGCCATCTTTCTCTAATATTCCCTCATAACCATCAACATTGTATTCTATATAATCTGGTAGAGTATCAACACTTTCCCCTTGTTTAGTTCTTCTTGTATCTGTTACAGTCTTAGTATCAGATGGAATAAAACTTCCCTCTATTACTTTAGGCTCACCATCTTTACTGAGAACACCTTTGTAGCCATCTTTATCATAATTTTTAGTGTCACTAAATTCTCTATTATCACTTACTGTATAATCAGTTACAGTTTTTGAATACTTTTTCTCATTTAAGACACTTTTAGATGGAGAACCTTCACTTACATATAAAGTTACTTTATCTCCATCTACACTATATTCCACTTTACCATTATCAGAGCTAACATTAACTATGTTAGTTAAATAGGGGATTGTAATTGTTTTTTGTCTGTTTCTACCATCTACTTCTTCTTCAAATTCAATGGTCATTAGTTTTGTGTTTGCAGCATAAACCAAATCCACGGGGATTACACAAACTACTATAACGAGTAATAACAAAACACTTACTGCTTTAATAGTTTTTGAACTCATAAATTTCAATTAATCACCTCTTTTCTTTAGCTCTTCATAATCCCCATATTTTATGGAGTAGGTATCTCAAAACTTAGCACTTCGGTAACTTTGTCAATACCAGCATCTATGGCTAATTTGCCTACATCGTTATATTGAGTTAAACCGTATAGGCCTAAAGCTATTACTACTCCTGTTACTACAATAGTTTCTAAAGATACAAATCCTGCTTTCTTTTGTAACTTTTTAAGCATACCATTCTCCTTTCTTAAGTGCTTTTTTGCCTATTTAAGGCTTATGGTATATAATACACATTTGAATTTTTTTCTATAACTCAAACAATTATGGCGTGGTTTTTTCATCTTTGGTTTTTATCAATAAAAAAGAGGGATAATCTCCCTCTAGTTTATTGTTTATATATTTAAAGAATTTAATCTATTTATTAAGCTTTGTTTATCCTGCCCTTCAGGTAGCTTTTCTACTTCTTGCATAGCTTTTCTTATCATGAATTTATATTGATAAGTTTCAGCTAATTCCACATAGTAAGTCGCTTCTATTATAGCTTTTTCTTCATCAGTAAGCTTTTTACCCTCAAGCTCTCTAGCTACTGTTTCTAATCTTATTAAGAAGTTTGTTTTTTCTTCAGATGGCTTTAATCTTTCTATTGCTTTTTTAGCGTTTTCTAGGTTAGATTCTCTTTTCAGTTTTTCAGCTAATGATACTATTCTTTCAGCATTTCTAAGGGTCAATTCGCTATTTTGGTTTAATAGCTTTTCTACTTCAAATAATCTTAGTTCTAAGCCTTCTTTTGCTGGACTAGAAGCCAATAATCTAACCTTAGCTTTAGCTTTGCCTATATATGGCTCTCTTTTTGTAGCCTCAGCTAATTTAACTGCTAGTTCAGCATCTTTGAAGTCTATGCTACCTTGGTCTACATGCTCAATAGCTTTAATTCTGTTTTCTAAGGCTGTTTTATCTGGACCATTTTTTAACTTAGATACTTTCTCTTTTGCATCTTGAATATCAGAATCTCTTCTAGTAGCCTCTGCTAATTCTACTGCTTTTGTAGCTTCTTCTAGCAATACAGCATCAATATCAATATACTCAATAGCTTTAATTCTGTTTTCTAAGGCTGTTTTATCTGGACCATTTTTTAGTTTAGATACTTTCTCTTTTGCATCTTGGATATGAACATTTCTTCTTGTAGCCTCTGCCAATTCTACTGCTTTAGTAGCTTCTTCTAGTAAAACAGCTTCAGCATCTACATGTTCAATAGCCCTAATCCTATCTTTTAAAGCTTCTTTGTCTGGACCATCTTTAAGCTTTGCTACTTTATCCTTGGCTCTTTGGATGTATGGTTCCCTTTTAGTAGTTTCTGCTAGCTCTACTGCTCTTGTAGCTTCTTTTAGCCTTTTATCTGCTTCTTTTTGAAGCCTCTCTCTTAGCTTATCTAATTCATCTTGAAGCTTATCTTTATCATCACCATCTGGCAAATTATCTATTCTGTCTTGAAGCTTATCTAGGCTTTCATCTAGCTCATCTAAATCGGTGTAGTCAATTAAATTGTCAACCTCTTTATCTAAGTTATCAATAGCTTCATTTATATCTTTTATGGCTTCATACTCAGTTAAAAAACTAAAGCTTGTTTCAGTTTCGTTAGTAGCCTTGTCAATGGCTTTTACTTTTATTACATGATGTCCATCTGGCAAATTAGATATGTCTATGTCATTGGTCCATATAGCCCATTCTCCATCATCTAAGCTATACATGTGCTTATTTATGCCAGATTCGTTATCAATAGCTTTTGTTAGAACTAGCTTATTGTCTATTCTATTAACTACTGGCTTAGTTGGTGGAGTTTTATCTATATTAGTAATTGTAATTGTTTTTTTAGCTATATTGCCAGCTGCATCAGTTGCAACGAATTCAAAGCTACCATTCTCTGTAAATGTGTGGCTAGTTTTATTTAGAGTTCCTTTATCAACTTTAGCTTTTACTGTAATATTTTTGTTGGTCCAATTTGTTTCATATGGCTCTATCGTTATTACTGGTGGTACTTTATCTATATTTGATACGGTTATTGATTTAGTAGTTTCATTTCCTGCGTTATCAACAGTTTTGAATGTATAAACACCATTTTCTTCAACTGTAATTGTTGTTTCTGTTTGTGTAATTTTTCTTCCGTCTGAAAGCTCTACTTCTTTAATTCCACTGCCAGTATCATTTGCTTTTACAGTAATGACTACATTTTTATTAGTAGGTGTTGTTGGATTTTGTGTTATTTCTAACACTGGAGGAGTTTTATCTATATGATATTCTCCCATAGTTCTCTTGTGTAAGTTTCCAGCCTTATCTTTTGCTTCTATGTGAAGATAGAACTTACCTTCTTGGCTTATAGTTACAGTCCTTGTCTTGGATGAACTCCATGCACTCCAGCCTGAAGCTGGTGGTGTTATACTTTCCGTTACTGCATATCTTTGTGAATCAAAGCCGCTCCCACCTTCATCATCAAATTGTATATTAACAGTTATATTTTTATTCGTTGGTCCACCTCTTGTTGGATTTACAATTGAAGTTGGTGCTGTATTATCAGGGGTAACTTCAATTTCTCTAGCAAAAGTTTCAGACCATAGGTTTGCATCGTTTTTAACTCTTAAGCTAATTTTGTATCTTCCTTCTCCATATGATAGGAAGCTAGTTAAAGGAGTACTTCCTTTATATACTTGAGTTCCATCTTTTGTTACTATCCACTCTCTTTGAGTAATAGCTCTACCAGCAGGGTCATAAGAGTTATCATTAACTGTTAAAGTTTCATACATTGAAACTGGGTTTGGAGAAACATTAAAGTTTGCTACTGGTGGAGTTAAGATACTGTCTGTTGTAATGTATCTTGCTTCTGGTATACTCCATTCCCCTTGATGGTCTTTAACTCTAAGTTGAACAATATAGTTTTTGCCAAGTGGTAAGGTATTTGGCACTCGCCCATTTGTCCAGTTAGTAGCAGTAGTTTCTTTCCATTTCCATTCGTATTCTGCTATTCCCCTATCTGGGCTAAATTCTTTATCAGGGTCATAAGACAAATCATTTATACTTACATTATAGTTACTTCCTGATTTAGTAACATTTAAGCTGAAATTTGCCACTGGTCTTCTATGAACGTAAATAAATCTTGGCTCTGGATTTATATTTTCAAAGAAAATTTCATATTTACCAGGCTTATCAAATGTCAATATTAAATCTTTCTGCCATTGATTTGCCCAAATTGCTTGCCCTAAGTTATTATCATAGAACTCATAATCATGGTCAATTCTCCATCTACCTTGCGGATATTCTGGAGTTTGAGTGTTTTTCATTAAATGAGGAGGGTTCACAGAGACCTTCATTGGTTCACCCATTAACACATATTCTTCTCCAGTCGATTCCTGTGTTGGCATTTGATTTTTTATATAGTCTGCTATACCTTCTATTGCTGCATTGTAATTAGAGTTAGAATAGAATTTTCCGTTATTGTTGTTTCTTGCGATAAAGCTCTCTGCTTGAGCTTTGTTTGTATTGCTTCCAATTGCAAGATAATGGATTTCTTCATTTATTAATCTGGTTAATATTTCACCAGATGCTGAAGGATTGTCAAAATCAGCAACTTTATCATTTTCTAGGTTAACTAAGAATCTTTTACTTCCATATCTCCATTGTGGTTCACGAATGACATTCTTAAATTCTCTTACTAACATCATTTCCATTTTTAAGTTTTGGAATGTAAAATTTGAACGAACATTACAACCGTGTGAAGAATGGCTTGCTATAGGTCCAAATCCATAAGTTCCATAATCAGTAGGAAGTCTATAATTATTGATTAGTTTTTGCCCGTTATCCCACATATCTATATAATTTTTATCAACTTCTATTTTTATGTTGTGGTATTGTGTATTTAATCTATTAAATGTAGCTATTTTGGTAGCTTTGCCACCCAATCCTGATGTACTACTATTAAAGAAGTTGTTAACAGTTGTGTCTATTTGATACAATCGAATTTCTGGTCCAATAATAATTGCATAACCTTTAATATTTCCATTTGATATATCTGTATTAAATAAAAATCCAGCACCTTCCATAGCATGGTAATCAATTAATCCTTCATTCATTTGGAAAGTAAATGTTTTTTTACCAGGGTTTGTGTTTTTTAAATACATAAAATCTGCATAACCCCAACTTCCATAACCATCAAAATACAAATCTCTACCATTGTTTGTTGCTGATATACGTTTACCATTTCTAGGACACCAGTAATTTGGCTCACAATTATCATGCCCATAATAATCCCAAGTAAATGTATCCTGCACATCTAATTCTTGCGTTTCTATTGCTTGTATTTTTACTTTGTTAGCATCAATTCCTTTTCTTTGTAAAGCTGATTTTAAGTCCCTTTCAAAATTGATTGCATTTATATTTGTATTTCCCACTGTTAATACAATGTCTATTTCTGGCTCTGATATTAGGTTTAATGTTATATTCTCTGAAGCTTCTGCTTTAATTACTCCAATAGGCATATAACCAATTATAATTGCTATAAGTAGCATACAGCTTAAGATTCTAGAAAATTTTTTGTTTCTTACCATAAAATCACTCCTTCTGCTAATATTAAAAGATACAAAACCTGCCTTTTTTTTAAGTTTTTCAACATAGCATTACCCCTTTCTATTAAATTTTTGTAATTTAACCTCTTTAAGGCTTTCGATATATGATATACGCTAGATTTTTTTCTATAACTTTAGTGCTTTATAGCATTGTTGCTTATTGCTTTTGGTAATAAAAAGTGAAAAATTTAAACAATTGCGTGTTACAATCTTTTATAAAAAATCCATCTATGAGAACATAGACGGATTTTCTTCATCTATAAATTTATTTTCTTTACATAGAGGGCATACAGGTTTTGCAAATAATGAGTTTATAATAGAAAGCACAATGAGAATCAGGAAACTTAACTTCTCTTTTGTTATAAAAAAAGCTACTGAACTTATTAAAAAATAAATACCTATATTTAAAATACTTATTCCTTTTATCGGAACCACATATTCACCACAACTTGAACATTTCTTTTTTGTTTTTCGAGATATTAGGTAAAGCTGCAATTTTATCATCAATTTACTTAAACAGTTCATATAAACACCTTCTTCTTAAAATAAAATAGTTAACATTGCACCTAATGCCATAAATGGACCAAAAGGTATTTTATCTTCCTTTTCTTTTAATTTTAAAATTAGCAGAATTAGCCCTACTAATGCTCCTATTCCAAATGTAAGCATAAGAAATCTTGAATATTTGGGCAAATTAAAGAATAATCCTAAGCCCACTGATAACTTAACATCGCCACCACCCAAAGCTCCTCCAGTTGTAATAGCGATGATAAAAAATAACCCAAATGAAATTGCCGATATTGCAAGGAAGTATATATTTTTATAGTAAAACACATTAGCTAATCCTAGTAAAAATATGAATACATTGTATGTATCAGGTATTTCTAGATATTTATAATCTATAAAAGCTATATTCATCAAACAAATCCCTAAAGTTAATATCAATATTCCATACAGGTGAAAAGTGAAAAGATTAGAAACATAAGGTTGTTTTATAAACTTTATAGATGCTATAACAGCTAAAATAAGACTCCCTAAAAAAGGGAGTACTTTTTGCTCATAACTGTAATTAATTTTCTTATTTAAGTAGAGTAATAATATTTGTAGAATTAGTGCAAAGGCTATGTTTATTACCAATAATACTCCCTCCTATATTCCTTGTATTGATGACACCATCACATAGACTCCATAGTGTATTAAAGGAATTGCCCCTAAAAACACAACTATTAAAAAAGGAATGATTACTGAAATTTGAGAATATGAAAATTTAGTCAGTTCTTTTCTTCGTTTTTTGTTTAAGCTTTCTTTTTCTATTTTCCTAAGATTTGCCTGAAGAATTCTTAAAGAGTCTTCTTTTGAGTACTGGTACATATTTTTTAGTACATTAAAACTATCACCGAACGCAGAATTTTTGAACTTTGCTTCAAGGTAATTTAGTGCTTCAGTTTTATCTCTCAAAGACATTCTGTAAGCTTTTTCAAATGATTTTTTGTAGTAAGTTCTCATTTTAGAGAAGGCAAAAAGGATATCTTCTATTGTTGAGTTTGATTTTATTAGTAAAATCATAAATAGTTGTAATACAATTACTTCATCTTGGAAAAATTTCTGATATTCTCTTTCCTTTTTCTTTAAGTAAATATCAGGAATATAAGGAATAAGTAAAGCTATTATTATATAATGGAAATTTGCTAAAATGTTGAAACTATCGCCTTTGTAGTGTTTTATAGTTCCTACAATAGCAAAGAAAATATATAGAGATAGAAACAACAATAGGAATCTTATAGCCATAAAGCTTCTTAAGTCGAATTTATCTGTTAAGTCAAGTTGCTTTATTTTCTTTCCTAACCTTTCTTCATTTTTACTTAATTTTCTTTCCTCTTTAACAAATATGTTAATAGGAAAGGAGTAAGATACAGAATGGAAAAAATTATAAATATCCCCTTGAAATTTATCTCTGTCATAATCCATTCTTTTTACTCTTAAAACATTTACATAAATTATCAAAGTTAATAACATTAAGGCATTAATTAGTATATGCAATATATCACAAAGCAAGCTTTAGAATAACTTGCTTTGTACACCTCCTCTCTATTGTTTAATAAGTTTCATATTAGTGATTATTGTTAAGAATATACAGCTTATGCCTATTATCAAAGAGAGAGTTCCTGTTGGTGTGAAAATAAAAGTTTCTATTATAGGGTTAAGTATCAAGTTTCCAACAAAAAGTATTATCCCTGTCATAAGCAACATGTAATTTACAATAACTACTGGCTTTCTATCTGCAATCATTTTCTCACTCATTTCATTTCTCTTATCTATTAATTCAGATAATGTTAACAAGTTCTCTATTATATCTTTCTTTGAACTTGTTTCTTTATAATTTATTAAAGTAAAAACAAATGAGTGTAGCCATAAATTATCCGTTTTCTTGATAAAGCTTACTAATCTCTTTTCAGTATTATCAGTCATTATCTCTCTTGATAGATTAAGTATTAATGACCTTAAAGGCTCTTCTACTTCTTTACTGCTTTCATAAAGCACAATACTCAAATCACTTGTACTAGAGAAAACTTTTACCATATGATTGGCCAGTGATGTAAAATTATCTCTTACAACTTTATCAAAATCTACTATAAGCTCTTCCACTATTTTGGATATAAATATATAAGCTAATGTTGGTATTGTAATTGCTAAGATTAAATGGTCTATTGATAAGAAGAATATAAAAACAAAGAATAGCGATAGTAGAATTATGTTAAAAATAGTATTGGATAGAGATTCTTTGTTTCTCAAAAGCAAAGCCATATGAAGGTTTTCTTTTAGCTTTGAAAACAAAAAACCATTTTTTTGCCTATCTTTTTTAACTTTCTTTGAACTTTTTGGACTTAATAATGCATTTATTCTTTTTACCTTATTCAGATAAACAAAGATAAAGCAAGATGCTGTTATGATAATTATTAGCAAAACTAAGTTCAAAATACTTTTATCTAACAGATATTGCAAAAGGACTCCTCCTTTCCTATATATTCTCCATCATTTCCTTAGGAACACCTTCCTCAAATAATCGTCTTTTAATATCTTTGCTAAGCTTATTATTAGTTCTCTTGTATTTTCCAGCTTCAAAATCCCAGCAATATAAAAGATTTAAGCCTTTAAACTTGTTATCTTTATCAAATAAAACCTCTGATATGGATTTGATTCTTATTTGGTTGTTAATCTTCTTCATAATCAGAATGATATCTATAGATTTCGCTATTTTATTTTTAATAAAAGAAATATCTGAAGACGATTCTTGTATATACATATCAACACATGCATCTAAAAATGCTTCATCGCTTGTTGCATGAGCCGTAAATAAATTTCCTTTTGTTTTTAGATTGGCCTCATATACTTGCTTAAATTCTTCACCCCTCGCTTCTGGCACTATTATTCTGTCTGCTGTTGTTCTTAATGCTGCTCTCATTTGTTTAGTAAAAGTAAATCCTTTTTCATCATCAACATTTAGGAATATAATATCGTGCCCATCTAAAATTCTATTGCTATTTATCTCTTTAACATTAGATATAATCGCTTTTCTTTCTAATGGGTCAGTGTATGTTAATAAATAATTTATAAATGTTGTTTTCCCTGTGGACATTTCTCCACCGATTCCTATATTTGCTTTTCCTTTTACTAATACTTTCATTAAATTATCAATATCTTCATTTATAGTTCCGACCTTTAACATATTTTCTCTACTAGGTATAAAGTTTGAGAATTTCCTAATGTTTAAGATATAGCTTTCAGAAGCCTCTGGTATTATTACACTTATTCTGTCTCCGTTTGCTCTAGTTGTTTCAATAGTTGCATTTTCTAGATTGTTAAGCTCTTTTTTAGAAAAAGATATTGCTCTTGCAAATATATTTAACATGTCATCTAAATTGTTAAAAGTCTTATGGTATCTTTTCTTCTTTTCATTAGTTTTTACATAGTAAATATCACATCTGAATTTAGGATAAGGATATGCATTTACCATAATTTCTGCAATATCTAAACTATCATCTAAATCTTGCAAAATACCCATTCCATAAAGGTCAGCATATATGTCTTTAGCTAATTTATCTACATCTTCAGTTTTTAACACATTCTCTTTCAAAAGTATTTGTCTTATTTTTTCTTCTACATATTGCCTTGCTTTTCTATCGTAAGAAGATTTTTTAATCATTAAGGTGTGATACTCTATTTCTTCAATACTTCCTTCAGGATTATCCATATGATGCTGTACTCTTTCTATTAAATATTCAAATTTTGTTTTATCTCTTAAAGGCTGGGAGCACCTGTTTTTTAAGTCAAGCTCCTCTTTAAAGAAAGGCTTTTTTTGGCCATATTTATAGTAGTTAATATAAACAATCCCTAAACTTACATCTAGCTCTATAAACTTGGTGTTGTCTAGTTTTCCTTTAAAAACAGTTTTGTTAGATTTGGTAATTATTTCTAGTTCATAATCTTCTTTGGTGTAATCAAACTTTATTGGGTGGATTGATAAAATAGCGTCTTTGTTTTTTATTACAATCAGATTTGGATTGAACAATTACATCCTCCTTTCCTACAAAATTTCCTTACAAATATGTTTAAAGACTCTATCGTTAATAGATTTTCTTTTGAAATAGCCTCTTTTCTTAAGGTTTAGGTTGTCTACAGATTTTATTTCATAATCCAATATACCTAGACAGTTGATGTTTATTTCTTCAGTTGACTTTAAAACTTCTGAAATGTTTACTTCATTGTTGTAATCTTTATAGTTAACAACTATATTTAACGCTGACTTACTTTTTATAAAAGGCTTTATTTCTTGTATAAATTTGGTAGATTTTATTAGGTTTGAGTAGTTGTTTCTTAAAACCAATATTACTTCGTTTGTATTTAATAATGTAATTACTGTGCTAGGATTTTTTAGATTAGATTGAGTAACCACAAAAATATAGTCATACATTTCCTTTACCAAATTTAAAATAATGGCTACTAAATCAGAAGAAATATAGTCGCTTGATTTAATTGAAGTGCCTTTTAATATGTCAAAGCCTAAGTTTGTTTTAATTACATTGTTGTAAATAGTCTCTTTCTTTATGTCATTTTTAACTGGCATCAAATTGTCAATACTGTAAGTATAATCTTTTGTATAAAAATAAGCCAAAGTTGAATTGTCAAAATCTAAATCTATTAAAAGAACTTTGCTATCCTTTTTTCTTTTCTTAGCAAAATACCCCAAGTTTGTAGCTACATATTTAGCTCCATTTTGGGGGATTAAAGACATTATGTGGTATATTTTCCCATCCACAAAACCACCCCTTATTCTGAAATTTCTATAACAGGTATCTCTAAGTCAGTCTTATTTAGGTCATTTTCGTATTTTAAAACGATTATGCTGCCCATTTGTTTAGCGTTGTAATAGGATAAGGCTTCTTTGTCAGTAACTTTTATTTTTATTTGTCCTTCACCTTGTTTAGACCTTCCATCCTCTGCAAATCCTGTTATTCCTAATATTTCTTTTTTATCAAAAATCAATAGATTTTTTATTTCTTCTTTTCCATCTTTCTCTTCTATGACTTGTGCATAGACTTTTATCAAATCTCCCTCATTTAGTTCTGGTGTATAATCTGGGTTTAGGTTAATAATATAGCTATTAAACTCATCGTCTTCAATCTTCTTTGAAACATCCTTTAGTCTTTTCTTGCTTATGAATTCTCCTTTGTAAATATCTGTTGAAGCTTTCATTTTTGAAATGTCTTCCTTCTTAAAAACATTATCTTCTGTGGCCATCTCTTTATTTATCTTGCCCCATTCTGTATTCTCTTCATTGAGTTCTGAGTTTTTAACTATATCCGTTTTAGCAACCAACACAGTAACCATATCTTTTTCAGCTACTTTTGCCTTATAAACATTTTGATAATAAAACATAGTAACACTTAATGTGAAAAGCAGCACCATCACAATTAAAAAAATTTTTTCTCTTGATTTCATATACACTCCTCCTGTTTTTATATTTTTTATTATTTATTTAATACTAAAAGTGTTTTTTTAAATTACTTGTTATAAAATTTCACCTCCTAAGTCAACTTTGTAATATAAAAACCGTTTAATATTTGTATGTAAATATCTTGTGCCATGAACAATCTAATAAAAAATTGCTGTAAAAAACTGCATTTTGTAGAAATTTTCTATCTTTATATGTGTTCAATGTATTATACCATATTTATTGCTTATAGTCAACGATTAGGGTTTTCTCATATATAGGTAACAGCAAGCAGTCTTTTAAGTTAAAATTTCTTTCCTTGTATTATACCATATTTATTGCTTATAGTCAACGATTAGGGTTTTCTCATATATAGGTAACAGCAGGCAGTCTTTTAAGTTAAAATTTTTTTCCTTAAAAAACAAATAGAGCCAGATTACTGGCTCATTTAATCACTTTAAGCTTTGTATTAAAACATAACCACCCTAATTGGCATATTATCTTCTTTTGCAAGATTAATCATATGTTTGCTTCCTTTACTTTCTCCATCCCAGAACACTACGCAAACATCCACATAATCTCTCATTTCCCTGTTTCTAATATATCCAGCTTTTTTCCCATATAAATCCCAGTTTGCTGGGAACTTTTTCAAAGCAAAGCCTTTTTCTTTTGCATATTTCTCTCCTAAAGTATCTGCTCCTCTTGCAGTTCCAGAAACTATTTCAATATTAGAACAAGGTTTATTCTTATCTATTTTATTTAAAAACCTCCTTTCTCAAAAAAATAAGCCTAGTTTTATACTAGGCTAAATCATTGGCACATTCCAAAAATTTTCTCCTAAAGCTTGTAATCTTTTCTCAATCTCTGGGAAAAGAGTTAATACTTCAAATACTAGCCCGCTGAAAGATTGTTGTAAAGTTCTATGTTCCTTAGCCATAGTTTCTACAAACATTACTTCCTTTTCTATAGGTATAAGCTCAGTATCTTCAATACAAAATTCGCCTCCAGTATCAACTAAATAGCTTCCCATTTCATAATCCTCTTCAAGAATAACCCCTTCATAGCTATATTTAGCTCTAGTTTTTTCTACTTCATCATGTAATACTTCGACAATTTTTACTCCTAATTCAATAGAACACTCATTTCTTGCATCGTAGTATTTGTTGTCTTTTAAGAATTCTAATTTTATTAGCCAAAGTAATAGAACATCTAGTATTTTTTCTTTATCTTTTGCTTCTTTTACTCCATCAATAAAACCTTTTTTGTCGAAGCTAAAGCAGTTAACAAAATCTCCCACTATATTCCCCAGCTTTTTCCCATCATAATCCTCAAAGAATTTTTTAGCAATAACCTTGCCATCCCTAATCATATTAAAACTCCTCCTTTTATAAGTATTCCTACACAATACAGGAATCCTTCTTATTGTTTTTATATATAATACATTTATTTCTGTTGAATAATAACTATTGGCTTTGCTATGTAATAAAGCGATAATTATAAAAATACATAAAAAAAGAGCTGGATACATTTAAACCAACTCTCCTAAGCATTGTCTAAAGACGAGTACCATTATATAATTTAAAACACTTCCCACCAATAATCATGTACTTTTCTATAACCTGCTCCTTTTAAGGAAAAGTCATTTCTTTTTCTTACTTTTTTGTTAGTTTGCCTTTTGGCCATTTTTCTTCTTCCTGTAAGGTAGAATTTATATGGATATTCTTTTCCAGTGTCCTTATTTGCTGCTTTATATACAGTATAGACACCTTGTTTATGAAGTCTTTTTAATCTTTCTTTTGCCTTTTTATTTAAATAGTGTTTATTTTTTCTTCTAGTCTTTTTTGTTTTGTGTTTATTATTCCTAATTTTTTTCTTTTCTTTTTCTATTTCTTTAATAATTTTTTCCTCTTGCATTTTATAATAATCATCTTCAATACCATTATTGTTATTTTCTATCAAACCACTACCAAAATCAAAAGATTCATTTTGAAGTGCTCTATATGCTCTAATTTCAATTAAATCTCCTCTTAATTCTTCTAACCTTTTCATAAATACAACTCCCCTTTTCTTAATGTATTATGAAAAATAAATTTTTTAGCTTTAGCTATCCTAATATTTGTTTCTTAAAATATAATAATATTTTAGTTTCCAAATTATAAATAAAGACATAAAGTTAATTGGTTAACTTTATGCTTAAAAATAAAACAAGGAAGGCTTCGCTGCCTTCCCTGTTGGTTGTTTATTAGTTAAAAAAATCAATAGCATTTAGAATATCATCATCTAATACAACACCATCACTGCTTTGCTCTTTTACTTCTTCAATCTTTTCCTCTTCAGATTCTTCAAGCACTTTGTTTTCTTCAGTTTCTAATATTTCTTTGCGTTCTTCTCTATTAAAATTATATTGAAATTTTTCTGTTTGGCTAGGTTCTTCTTGTTTATCCTTACCATTAATATTTATTGATAATACTTTTTCTAAATAATCTATTCTACTTTCTAATTCTTCTACTATGCTTTCTATTTTACTTTCTTTCTGTGTTCTATCAATCTTTTCTCTTATAGCTTCTCTTATAAACTCAGAAGCCTTATTTGATTTCTTTAGCTCTCTTACATATTCAATAATATCGCTATCTGCTTCAGTAAAACTTATTGTTATTTTTTCGTATTTCTTACTTGTTTTGTTCCCTCTCATATTTTAACCTCCCAAACTTATGGAATCCAATGACATTTGCCCATTGGGGGTTTTTAGGAATTATTGCATGAGGCAGATATTCTTTAATCTTCTTTTCCAAGAAAAGTGAAGTTCCTCCTGTAAATACTACATCCATTAATTCAAGATTAAAATTATTTTTCTTTACTTCTTGTATTAATTTTACCATATATTGCTCCAATATTGTATTGATTATTCTAGTACTTTCCCTATCAATTTCTCCTTTTACCTTAACACCACCTTGTTTGATGATGTGTTGTATATCTGAAGATGTAAATGACATACCGTACTTAATATTTAGCTCATTAATAAGTGTTGTTTCTAATTCATTGCTGCCTAAATTGGAAGTGAACATGGAACTGATTTCAGGTATTAAATTGTCGTAAACTGCGAAATTACAGTTAAGCCCTCCTAAGTCAACAACAGCAACTCTATTATTTTTAAATATTTCTGGTTCTAAAAATACAATTCCATACCCTTCAGGAAGAATTAATATGTTTTCGATATCAAATCTGTAATTTTTATTGTTTACCGTAATATCTACTAATCCTCCATTTAAAATATAGTTTTTGTATTCTTCTCTCATTTCTTTATTCTTATATATGCTAGTAGGACATCCTAATACAAGTTTTACACTATTGTTGTTATCTAAAAGTTGTGTAATAGCTGTATATGTTGCTAATTTGTGATTAATAGTTGCTTTATTTACTGAATAGTTAACTTCTTCTCCTTGGTCTCCAAGAATATAAGTTTCTCCATCGTAACCTATCTTAAAGCTATTACCTTGTATGTCTAAATCTACTCCTTCTCTCAGCTTGAAGGTTTTAGTTCTAAAACACACTCTTTTTCCGTTCCCATCTTTGCCAGTTACAGATTTTGTAGCGTACTTACCAGGGTCAACAGTTATAACTGTACTATTTTTCAAAATAACCACTCCTTTTTATAAAAATATTTTATAGTCGTCATTTTTATATTCCGTTGCCTATATTATATATTAACTTGTAAGAAATTGCAAGTATTTATAAGAATAATATTTAGTAAAAAAGAAATACTTTGTAAGAATTTATAGGAATTTATAGGAACTGTGTAGGTGTTGTATATGAAGTTATAGGAAATTATAAGAATAAGTAATTCTGGTATGTATAGTGTGAAAAAACATAAAAGAAGCCCCTACTTAAGTAGGAGCTTACTTTGTTGCAGAATATTTCCTTTATTATATTTTTTTAATTTCTCTTTTAAATTATTAATTTCTCGTTTGTATTCATTTATTTTTTCTTTGTTATTATGTTTTTTTGCTGTTGCTAAGGCTTTTGTGTAGATATCTAAGGACCTGCAAAGCCATGTAAAATCAGCAATATCCTTTTCTGGAATTCCATATTTTCTAGCAATTTTTTTGTAATCTCTCATGTTGTCTAATGCTCCTTCCTATTTTTCAGGAATAAACTCATACATCAACTCTGCCTCTCCATCTGGATGGCTTCTATATACTACTATTTGAGATATTCCTTCATCCTTATAGTTAAGTTTTGAGTATTCTCCATGTTCCATTGCTTTCCTTTCATCTTGAGTGGCTAAAACATTTACCACTTTGCCTTCTTTAATAGTAACACAAGCATAATAATATTTATTGTTGTTATATCTCTCCCAAAACCATTCTAATTCATCTTTGGTTAGAGAGATATCAACATTCAAGGCCTGTAGGTATCTACCTAATTCAAGTAATTGGTTATGTTCTTCTTCCTCTATGTGTTTTTCATCAGAATCTGAATCTATTCCCCAGATTCCACCACTAGAGATTTTTTCTATTTTAAAATTCCAGTCTAGTTTATGTTTACTATTATAAACTTGGAATGGAATTAAAATAGTAGCTTCTGCAATTATTCCCAATGAATACCAGCCTATTCCATAATCCTCATATCTCTCAATATCTTCCTCTACCCATCTCTTAACAGTTTTCCATCCAAATCTCTCTATATCTCTATTAGAATATCTATCTGATTTTATTACTTTTTTGTTTATATAGTCTAATTCTGTTAAGAGATAGTTGCAGCTGCTAATATCATCTGGCATATACTTTATTACTACTTCGGTTAATATTGCCCTGCCTTTATTTTTATCGGCTAACATTTTGATTTCCTCATAATTATCAAAGTCAAAAATTGTTTTTACATCCATTCGATTTCCCCCTTTTTAATTCTTCATGAATTCTTTAATTCCTTTATTATTTACTCACAGCCTATTACTTTCTACCTCCTTAAATATATTTGCAAAGTAATATGAACCTTGCATCCTTTTATTTTTTGCTTAATATATGATACAAAAAATAAGCTATAAATATAAAAATATAGTGCTTACTTATTTAAAACTTGTTTTTATGGAATACTTTCATTTATAATTGATACAAGGAGTGAAGTGTATGGATTATTTATCTGAAATAGAAATATATAAGACAATAATTTGTTAGGTATGCTTAGAATAGCCTTTAACTCTGATATGTTTGCAGCTTTAGATTGTATATATCCTGGAGTTTTTAAAAGATGGGAATTGGGAAAGCATGTTAGAAATAATTACTGGACAGAAAAAGAAGGGATATTGAAATTCATACTAAAGTATTTCCTATTTAGCTTGTTTCTTTAAAAGAAACTCCTCTTGTAAAATTTTTTACTACCATAACCTATAAGTTTATAAAACAAAAAGAGGGAGATATTATACAAACATATATAATATCTCCCTTATTTTCTATTTCATTTAATATTATCTGCTTTTAATCATAATTCTTATGCTTAAAAAAGCCATTATTGTCATCAGAATAATTGCTGCTAACGCAGTCCAAAATACAAGCATCTTTTGTATCGCTCCTTTATGGTTTCTATTTAAAAACTTTATGTTTATTTTTCTTAAAATTATGATATAATAAGAGTAAGAAGAGGTTGTTGAAGCTTTTTCTAAATATGGTTGTTAAGAAAATGATAGGTTAGTTGAGGGAATACCTATCATTTTTTTCGTTTTTTGTTCTGATGCTTCTATTTTCAAATCTGTTTCTGTTTTTGTATTATCTTTTTCGGTTTTAAGTTTGAGACCAGCAATTATTTTTTTCTCTGTGAAATATATTATCAAAGCAACTATAGCTACAAAAGCTATTAAAGCTATAGCTACAATTGCCACAATTGCTAAAACTATAATCAAGCTTTCATTCATCATGCATCAACCTCCTCTTCTGTGCTTCAAAGCTCTACCTCTTCTTACTCATGTTAAGGGGACAGAAGAGAAGGTAACTAAACCCATATTTAGTTATCCCCGTTACTTGCTTTGCTTATATTATACCACTAAAAGCCAGTTATCTCAATAATTAGAATTTTTCTTTACTGTATTTTTAATATTTTCTATAAATCCTATCTCTATTAATAGAGTCTTTACTAAAATACTTATATATAGAAGTTAATGGAATAACTTCATACCTATTAGTATGGGCACAAGGGTCCTCTTCCAGTGTTTTTTTAACTAATTCCCATTCATCGATGGTTTTCTTTTATAATACTAGCATCAAATTTTTTACTAATCACACGCAAATTTAATTCATTATCCAATACAAAATCATCATAATAATCTTGTTTCTCATCTATAACTCCACCAATAAACCTTACATAGCTATCATAGACTTCTTTAATAACAGGGCCATGCTTCCACTTTACAATTTCATCCTTGAAGCAGGGCTTTCCTTCTTCTAATAAGAAAGCAGCCTGAACATAATATAGTATTTTCTGTAGCTTTAAATTGCTTATAGGATTATGTGAATCTATGCAAAAATTGATAATATATCTAGCTACATCCTCAGCTGAATATATATATACCTCCTATCTATGAAATCATTCCAAATATAGAAAATGGATGAAAGTAGAGATGATGTTTATACCACCTCTATTTCAGGGACTTCAATTAGTTTTGCTAATCTTCCTTCATGGAAAAACACTTTATCTTCCTCTTTCACTTTTTCATTTTTATATACTCTTAATACAAAAGGCATTGTTAATGAGTCCAAACATTTAAATTCATATCCTTTCCCATTTCCATTTCCTATAAATTTTTTTATATAACCTTCTTTGGTTCCTGGAATTTTTCTAAGCCTAAATAGTTCCTGTGTTAATTTGATACCTAATCCTTTTTCTATGTTCAAAATTAAGTTCCTTATATCTTTTATATAGTTATGGTCCAATTCCTCTTTCATTTCTATAACTATTTCATCGTTTGAAAAGAAAACTATGTCTTCTTTTGGAACAATAGTTAAAATACCAGTAAGGACATTATCCATAAGATATCTTTCGTAAGTTACTTGTCGCTTTGGGTTGTGATTACCAAAGACAACTTGCCTCAAATATTTACTGCTTTTGAAATAATCATATTCAGTAAACATACTGATAAACTCTTCGTATGTCTCTGCTCCACCTACTATATCTTTGTCATAATGTTTCAAAGCAGTAAAATTTGCTTTAACCATGTCGATACTTAAAAATATTTTACCATCAAAAGTTTCCTTATATATATCCTTCTTAGGAAAACCAGTGTTAACAATGCTAAATTCATTCATATTTTCTTCTTTGAATCTCTTCATTCCCTCTCTAGAGCCTAAATATTTTATAATATTGTCTTTTAGCTTATTGTAGTATTCAAAGTAATCTTGCTCTGATTTAAAGTTACTTAGTAGCTCTAAAAAGGTTTTATATTTCTCTATGCTGTTATATTGAGAATCATACAATCTAAGCCTACTTTCAAAATAGGGTTCATGAAATATTTTAATCGGTATTCCCATATCCTTGTAAAACCTTTGCTTTAACTTTGTAGTAATATTAAAGTCTAAAGGCTCTTTTTCTTTTGGCTCATTAGTCATTTCTGTTTGAAGCCATTCATAATATCCTTTTGTTATAACATATTTTGATTCATTTAATTTCTCAATACAATCACTATCTACGAAAAATTTGATAGCTCCATGTATTTCTGGAATCTTCATGGCTTCTTCAGTGCATTGAGTTATGATAATCTTTTCCCTGCTTTCTCCTTTCTTTACCATTTCTTTAAAATAATCCTTAATCATATCTTGAAGTGCCCATTTAAGATGATTATTCATAATAGTTCCTCCTTTTCTCATTTTGCCTATGTATTTTTAGGCATCCTTGTTTTTTATTTGTTGTATAATACAGATTTGGTGATTAACTTATGAACCTCTCCCACTTTCACTGCGTTTAGAAGTGGGAGTTTCTTGCGTATCGAATATTAGCTATTTTCTAATACACGCTTAACACAAGTGGGTTGGCCACAAACCTCACCCAATCCTTCGGATTGTTTGCAAAAACCCTCTAT
>Ga0208938_1000217_pt1 | contig 50653 bp, 54 predicted proteins | sample AD_UKC125_MetaG_FD_184434 | JGI IMG/M metagenome (GOLD analysis project Ga0208938, IMG submission 184434) | Active sludge microbial communities of municipal wastewater-treating anaerobic digesters from USA - AD_UKC125_MetaG (SPAdes) (version 2) | ecosystem: Engineered > Bioreactor > Anaerobic >... | reverse complement strand
CCAGTCGTGAGCCGTCCGCCGACTCACCCAGCGGCCGCCACAGCTCGAAGCCCTGGGCAAAGTCCATCGGCGGCCACCAGCTGCCCTGGCACATCGGGAAGGTGTTGCACACCAGCACGGCGTAGTTGGTGCTGACCCAGCCGCCCAGCGCGACTTGCAGCGCCACCGCGACGGCGGCCAGCCACAGCAGGGCGCGCAGGCCGGCGGCAAGCGGCTCGGGCGCGGCGCCGGCGCTGCGGCGGTAGCTTTCGGCCTGCACCACCAGCAGCACCAGCAGGCCCACGCCGCCCAGCAGGTGCAGGGTGACGATGGCCGGAAACAGCTTCATGGTCACCGTCAGCGCGCCGAAGGCGCCCTGGGCGCAGACCCACAGCAAGGTCAGCAGCGGCCAGCCCGGGTGCACGATGTCGGTCGTCGCGCCGGCGCGCTGGCGCCGCCATTGGCGCCAGGTGGCCAGCGTCAGCACCAGGATCAGCACGCCCACGCCGGTGGCCAGGTAGCGGTGGATCATCTCGACCCAGGCCTTGCCGTGCGTGACGGGCCCCGTTGGCATCACCTCCTCGGCGGCGGCAATGTGGGCGCGCGCGCCCACCGGGCTGGCCTGGCCGTAGCAGCCGGGCCAGTCGGGGCAGCCCAGGCCGGAATCGGTCAGGCGCGTGAAGGCGCCGAACATCACCAGATCGAAGGTCAGGAACAGCGTCAGCAACGTCAGCGCCTGCAGGCGGCGCGCCGGGCTGGCGCCCTGGTGGCGCAGCCACAGCCAGGCCAGCGGGCCCAGGGCCACCACCAGGCCCATGCCCATCAGGCGCAGCGCCGGGCTGAGGTTGTACAGCGGCGTGGCGTCCATCAGCGGCGCTCCTGCCCGGTGGCGCGGCTTGGCACGGCGGTGCGTTCCATGGTCATCGCCCGGCCTGGTCCCAACTGGACGAGGCGCGCATCAGGCGCTCCAGATCGCGCTTGGCGCGGCCGGCGCCGGCCTTGTCCAGCCCGGCCGGAAAACGCATCATCCAGTGCCCCATGGGATCGACCACGTACAGGTGCTCGGGCAGCGCCTGGCCGGCCGCTGGCGCCAGCCAGTCGGCCAGCACGGCCGGGGGCACGCGCAGCACGGTGGCCTGGCCAAGCGCGGGCAGCAGGGCCTCGGGCAGGCGGGCATCGTCGCTCACCAGCCAGACCCAGTCCAGCCGGTCCTTGTCCTTGCCCAGGCCCTCGCGCAGCTGGCGCTGCAGGTAGAGGTTGTTCTCGCACGCCGCATCACACGCGCCGCCGGCCACGCTGAGCAGCAGCCACTGGCCCTTGAGGGAGGTCAGCTCGACCGGGCGCCCGCTCAGGTCGGTGGCGCTGGCGGCCGGCAGCGGGCGCTGCGGCTCGATCAGCTCGCCGAAGCTGCGCCGTGCCTGCGGCCGCGCCACGTAGTAGCTGTAGTACGACGCGATGACCGGCGCCGCGCACACCAGCGCCAGCAGCAGCATCTGCCAGCGGCCGGCGCGCGTGCGCCGCGCCTGCCGGGCCAGCACGGCGTCGGGCGCGGGCAGGTTGTGCACGGTGAATCCGAGCGCTTCGTCGCGTCGGCTGGCCTCAGGCCTGTCGGGAACGGTAGAAAGGTCTGACAACTTGAAACCACAGGAAAAGCACGCCGATCAGCGCGCACAGGCCGAACCACTGGAACGCATAGCCGTAGTGCTTGTCGACGCCGCTGTCGGCCTCGGGCCAGTCGCGGCGCAGGCCCTCGGACGCGGCGCCAGTCTGCCACACCATCAGGCCGGCCAGCGGCAGGCCGGTTTCCGCCCGGAAGGCGTCCAGGTCGAGATTCTGCCGGATCGCCCCCTGCCCTTCCCGGCCCAGCTGATAAACCCTGGGGGGATGTTCGGCGATGCGGCCGCTGATCCGCACCTCGCCGCCCGGGGTCTGCACCGGCGGCAGCGTCTCGCGCTCGCTGCGGTGGCGCGGCGCCCAGCCGCGCTGCACCAGCACCACCGCGTCGCTGCCGGCCAGGCGCAGCGGCGTCAGCACATAGAAACCGGTGTGCCGCCCCATGGGGCGGTTGTCCAGATAGATGCTGCGCTCGGGCAGCCACTGGCCGCGCAGCGTGATGCCGCGGTGCAGCAGCGCCTGCGCCTGCCCGGGCGCCAACGGCCTTGCCAGGGTCAGGCCATCGAGCGCCGGCAGCGCCTGGCGCGCGGCCATGGCGGCGTGCAGCGCCTGCTTTTCAGCGGCGCGCGACAACTGCCAGCGCCCGAGTGAAAACGTCACCGCCACGCCCAGCAGCGCGGTCAGCACCACGACCAGGGCGCGCCAGCCGGTCACCGGATAATCCATCCCATGAAACAAGTGTTCGTGGCGCTGGCGTTCGTCGGCATTCTGGTCAGCCTGGGGTCGGCGCTGGTGTTCATGCTCAAGCGCGATCCGCAGGGCGATGCCGGCGACAGCCGGCGCGCCGGCCGCATGATGCGCTCGCTGGCGCTGCGCGTGGGGCTGTCGATCGTGCTGTTCCTGTGCATCCTGCTGGCCTGGAAGCTGGGCTACATCCAGCCCTCGGGGATTTCATCACAGCCTTGAGCGGCGCGGCGCCGACCAGCACAGCAAAAAGAGCGCCGCGAGGCGCTCTTTGCCATGGGGCCGGTCGGCCGCTTACATCCAGTACACCAGGATGTACAGGCCGAGCCACACCACGTCGACGAAGTGCCAGTACCAGGCCGCGCCCTCGAAGCCGAAATGGCGCTCGGGGGTGAAGTGGCCCTTCATCAGGCGCAGGGTGATGAACAGCAGCATCAGCATGCCGACCAGCACGTGGAAGCCGTGAAAGCCGGTCAGCATGAAGAAGGTGGAGCCGTAGACGCCGGAGCTGAGCTTGAGGTTCAGCTCGGCATAGGCATGGTAGTACTCGTAGCCCTGCACGCACAGGAAGGTCACGCCCAGCAGCACGGTGACCCACATGAAGGCGATGGTGCGCGCGCGCTGGCCCGCCAGCAGGGCATGGTGGGCGATGGTCAGCGTGACGCCGGAGCTCAGCAGCAGCGCGGTGTTGATGGTGGGCAGCCAGAACGGACCCATGGTCTGGAACGGCTGCACGGTGCCGGCGGGCGAGGCCGTGGCGCCAGCCGCCACGCTGGGCCAGACGGCCTTGAAGTCGGGCCACAGCAGCGCGTTCTCCAGACTGCCCAGCGCCGGCACCGAGTGGGCGCGCGCCCACCACAGGGCGGTGAAGAAGGCTCCGAAGAACATCACCTCGGAAAAGATGAACCAGCTCATGCTCCAGCGGAAGGACAGGTCGATCTTGCGGCCGTACAGCCCGCCTTCGCTCTCGCCCACGGCCTCGCTGAACCACTGGAACAGCACGAACAGCCACCACAGCAGGCCGGCCAGCAGCAGCCAGCCACCCCAGGCGGCGTCGTTCATCCACTGGCTGGCGCCGATGATCATCAGCAGCAGGCCGAAGGCCGCCATCACGGGGTGCCGCGATTCGGCGGGGACGTAGTAGTACGGCGTCTGACCGTGGGTGGCGCTGGACATGTTCACTTCACTCCTGTACTCTCGAATTTATAGCTGCTGTCGCTTGTCCTGCCTGCGCTGGACGGTGTTTGAATATTCAATCGTTGCTCAACCCGCCGCTGCCGGCCCGGACACCACCCAACGGATGATGCCCAGCAGCAGCAGCACGAACAACAGCACGCCGACCAGCCCGGCCAGCATGATGTGCAAGGGATTGACCTGCCCCAGGTCGCGCTGGTATTCGCTGCGCCGGCGCACGCCCAGAAAGCCCCAGCCCACCATGCGCAGCGTGCGCCAGAACGCGCTGCCCGCGGGGCGTGCAGCCGCCGGCGGCTCCGTTGGCACGGCGACTGGAAGCGGAACTTGGGGCTCGCTCATGCGCCGGCTCCGGTCTGGCGCACCAGCGCCGCGCTGGCTTGCGGCGGCGCCGGGGTCTTGCCACCGACTTCGAAGAAGGTGTAGGACAGCGTGATGGTGGTCACGTCCTTGGGCAGCCGCGGGTCGATGACGAAGGCCACCGGCCACTGCTTTTTCTCGCCGGGGGCCAGGGTGTACTGGTTGAAGCAGAAGCACTCCAGCTTGTTGAAATGCGGCGCCGCCTGGCGCGGCGCGTAGCTGGGGATGGCCTGCGCCGACATGCGGCGATCCTGCACGTTCTGGAACTCGTACATGACGGTGGCCAGTTCGCCCGGATGCACCTGCAGCGTGCGCTGCGCCGGCCGGAATTCCCACGGCCCGCGCGAATTGGCGTCGAACTCGACCGTGATGACGCGGTTGCGATCGACCTGCGAATTGCGGCTGGCCGTGCGCGCCGCATCACCGGCCACGCCGTTGCCGGGCACCTGGCGCTCCGACAGCGACAGGATGTTGATGCCGGTGACTTCGCAGATCGCGCGGTAGACCGGGATCAGCGTGTAGCCGAAGGCGAACATGCCGCAGGCCACCACGGCCAGCTTGCCCAGCATCTTCAGGTTCTCGGAGCGCACGCGCATGACCATCCGCGCCCGTCAGCCGCCCAGCACCACCATGCGGACGATGAAGCCGACGAAGAACGCCAGCGCGATGCCACCCAGGATCAGGCCCAGGCGGACGTTGCGCTTGCGCTGCTCTTCGGTGCTCACGGGCATCATCCCTTGATCGCCCTGCATCAGCCGATCACGCGGGTGGCGCTGGCGTCCAGCCTGGGCGGCGTTTCGTAGGTGTGGAAGGGGGCCGGCGAGGGCACTTCCCACTCCAGGCCCTCGGCGCCTTCCCAGGGGCGCTGCGGCGCCTTGGCGCCCTGCCCGCGCATCACGGGCAGCACCACGAACAGGAAGAAATACAGCTGCGCGAAACCGAAGAAGAAGGCGCCGACCGAGGCGATCAGGTTGAAGTCGGCGAACTGCATCGGGTAGTCGGCATAGCGGCGCGGCATGCCGGCCAGGCCGAGGAAGTGCATCGGGAAGAAGGTGATGTTGAACGAGATCATCGACCACCAGAAGTGGATCTTGCCGCGCGTCTCGTTGTACATCACGCCGGTCCACTTGGGTGCCCAGTAGTAGAAGCCGCCGTACAACGCGAACAGCGAGCCGGCCACCAGCACGTAATGGAAGTGGGCGATGATGTAGTAGGTGTCCTGGATCTGGGTGTCCACCGGCACCACGGCCGGGATCACGCCGGTGAAGCCGCCGATGGTGAACACGAAGATGAAGCCCACGGCCCACAGCATCGGGGTCTCGAAGGTCATCGAGCCGCGCCACATGGTGGCCACCCAGTTGAAGATCTTCACCCCCGTGGGGATGGCGATCAGCATGGTGCCGTACATGAAGAACAGCTGGCCCGTCACCGGCATGCCGGTGGTGAACATGTGGTGCGCCCACACGATCAGCGACAGGATGGCGATGGCGGCCACCGCGTACACCATGGAGGCGTAGCCGAACAGCTTCTTGCGCGCGAACGCCGGCACCACCTGGCTGATGATGCCGAAGGCCGGCAGGATCATGATGTAGACCTCGGGGTGGCCGAAGAACCAGAAGATGTGCTGGTACATCACCGGGTCGCCGCCGCCGGCGGGGTTGAAGAAGCTGGTGCCGAAGTGGCGGTCGGTCAGCGTCATGGTGATGGCGCCGGCCAGCACCGGCATGACGGCGATCAGCAGGTAGGCGGTGATCAGCCAGGTCCAGCAGAACATGGGCATCTTCATCAGCGTCAGGCCGGGCGCGCGCATGTTCAGGATGGTGACGATGATGTTGATGGCGCCCATGATGGAGCTGGCGCCCATGATGTGCATGGCCAGGATGCTGCTGTCCATCGACATGCCCATCTGCAGCGTCAGCGGCGCGTACAGCGTCCAGCCGGCGGCCGGGGCGCCGCCGGGCATGAAGAAGGAGCCGATCAGCATGATGGCGGCCGGAATCAGCAGCCAGAAGCTGAAGTTGTTCATGCGCGCGAAGGCCATGTCGCTGGCGCCGATCTGCAGCGGGATCATCCAGTTGGCGAAGCCCACGAAGGCCGGCATGATGGCGCCGAACACCATGATCAGCCCGTGCATGGTGGTCAGCTGGTTGAACAGCTCGGGGTTGACCACCTGCAGGCCGGGCTGGAACAGCTCGGCGCGGATCAGCAGCGCCAGCACCCCGCCGACCATCAGCATGAAGAAGGAAAACAGCATGTACAGCGTGCCGATGTCCTTGTGGTTGGTGGCGAACACCCAGCGGCGCCAGCCCGAGGGCGCGTGGTGGTGGTCGTGCGCGTGGTCATCGTGACCGGCGTGGGAGGTGGGCAGTACGGCGCTCATGGAGGGTTCTCCGGATTTCTGAATCTTGGACGGGCGGGACAGGGCTGGCAGGCTCGCTCAACCCCCGGCGGGGAACTTGCCCGCGCGCGCGGCCTTGAACTCGGACGGCTGCACCAGCGTGCCGGTCTTGTTGGTCCAGTGGTTCTTGGTGTAGGTGACGACCGCCGCCAGCTCGACGTCGGACAGCTGCTTCCACGCCGGCATGGTGCCGTTGTTGCGCCCCTCCAGCACCACGTGCATCTGCTCGGCCGACGGACCCTTGACGATGGCGCTGCCGTCCAGCGGCTTGATGGCGCCGCTGCCGCGGCCGCTTTCCAGGTGGCAGGCGGCGCAGTTGGCGGCATAGACCTTCTGGCCACGCGCCACCAGCTCGGCCAGCGTCCACTGCTTGTTGGGGTCGTCGGCCAGCGCGGCCTGGCGCTTTTGCTCCTGCTCGACCCAGGCGGTGTATTCGTGCTGTGGCAGCACCTTGACGTGGATCGGCATGTAGGCGTGCTCCTTGCCGCACAGCTCGGCGCACTGACCGTAGAAGTCGCCGGTCTGCTCGGCGCGGAACCAGGTGTCGCGCACGAAGCCGGGAATGGCGTCCTGCTTGACGCCGAAGGCCGGCACCATCCAGGAGTGGATGACGTCGTTGGCGGTGGTGATGATGCGCACCTTCTTGCCGACCGGCACCACCAGCGGATGGTCGACCTTCAGCAGGTAGTCGTCACCGGCCGGCTTGCCGGCGTCGGACATGGCGCGGTGCGAGGAGTCCAGCGTGGACAGGAAGCCGATGCCCGCGCCCTCGCCGTTGAGGTAGTCGTAGCCCCACTTCCACTGGTAGCCGGTGGCCTTGATGGTCAGGTCGGCGTTGGTGGTGTCCTTTTGCGCCACCACCACCTTGGTGGCCGGCAGGGCCATGCCGATCACGATCAGGAACGGGATCACCGTCCAGGTCACCTCGATCGCCACCGACTCGTGGAAGCTCGCCGGCTTGGCGCCCTGCGACTTGCGGTGCTTCCAGATGGAATAGAACATCACGCCGAACACGCCGATGAAGATGATCGTGCAGACGATCAGCAGCATCCAGTGCAGGCTGTGCTGCGCCTCGGCGATCTTGGTGACCGGCGGATGCAGGTTGAGCTGCCGCACGGCCGGGCCGCCCGGCAAGTCCTTGACCTGCGCCTGGGCGGCGCCGGCCAGCCATGCCGCGCCCCAGAAGGTTGCCTGGACCGCGCTGCCGGTCAGCTTGCTTGCAATGCGTTTCATCGTGCCCACGTTGTTCACTGCCTCAACCATTGAAATCAAATTCCCTGTCCGTGCAGGCCACCGGCCTGCAACGCCCTGCGCATTTCGCCGGCCAGCGCGCGGCGCCACTGCGGCCGCACGTGGCGGCCGACGCTGAGCCGCCGCCCGGGCGCCTGGAGCTCGATCAAGTCGTGCTCGTGCGCCAGCGTGCGGATGCGCACCCGCGGCGCGCCGCCGAATTCCAGCGTTTCCCGACGGCCGGCGCACTCGCGCTCGACGCTCAGGCGCCCGCCTTGCAGCCGCACCGTCTCGCCATCGAGCGCGTGCCGCGCATAAACCAGCAGCGCGGCACCCACCGCCAGCAGTTCCAGGCCGGCGAACGCCAGCACCAGGGGCATGCCGAGCACCCAGAAACCGCTGCCAATGAGCAGCGACAGCAGGCACAGCGTCGCGTACCACCCGCCCAACTGGCGCGGCGTGACGCTGCAGTTGCGCCGCAGGTGCCAGGCCAGCGCCTGCTCGCTGACGCGAGCCCACCGGTAAGTCGACGTTTGCTGCAAGACGAGGTTCTCCGCACCACCGCGAAGCGCGCTCGCTTCGCCATGAATGCAAACGAGTTTAACCGAGTCGCTGTGTGTCTTTGATACAACTCAAACAGAGGGCAAGTTCCTATTGCGTTGCCGCAATGAAACCTTTAGGTCGTCCAGGGAAATCGTGGTTTGCGCCGCGATCGTGTGGCGCGGCGGCGGCTTGACCGCGTGGCCATAGATGACCTCGAAGCTGAGCGTGAGCGCGCCGCCATCGGCGGCAGAGGCCAGCCGGCGCGCCATGGCCGCGTGCAGCCGCTCGCGCCAGGCCGGGGTGCGCAGGCCCGCAAAACGCTGCGCGTGCAGGTTGCGCCCCAGGCCGCGCAGCTCCTGCAACAGACGCTCGGGCGAGGCAAAGCTGAGCGTGATGCGCTCCATGTCCATCACCGGGTCGGCAAAGCCGGCGCCCAGCAGCTGGTCGCCCCAGTCGTGCAGGTCGGTGAATTCGTGTGCCGGCGGTGGCCAGCCCAGATCGGCGTAGAGGGCGCGCAGCTCCCGCAGCGTGTCCGGCCCCAGGCAGGAAAACATGACGAAGCCGTCGACCGCCAGCGCGCGCAGCCAGTCGGCCATCAGCGCGGCCGGCTCGGCCACCTGATGCGCCAGCATGTTGGCCCACACCAGCTGCACCGAGGCATCGGGCGGCTGAACCACGTCGGTGGCGCCCGCGCGGGCGCCCCGCAGCCGCTGCCACCAGCCGGATGCTATGTTTTTAGTAGCTATTGGCGCTTGCTGGTGCTGCGCTGAAACCCGAAAACATTGCGCATCCGGATACTGGACCGCCACCCGCTCATGGCCCTGCAGGCCGCCGCACGCCGGCTCCCAGTCGGCCCAGGCGCGCACCGGCAGGCGGATCGCATCCAGCCGCTCGGCCATGCGCCGCGCCACCTCCTCGTGCAGCCAGGGTGAGCTGTCGTGCGGCCGCGCGGCCCAGCGGCGCGCGGCCACGGGATCGATGCTGGGCGGACGGTGGTCGGCGGCGGGTGACATGGGCGGCCAGTATATTGAGCGTCGCCCATGCGCCTGATGACCCTGTTGCGACCGCTGCTGCCCCGCCCGGCGGGCGCCGCGCACTGGCCCAGCCAGTGCCTGGTGTGCCGCGCCTGGCCGGCACAGACGCTGTGCATCGACTGCCGCTCGCGCTTTGCGCCGCCAACCACCCGCTGCCAGCGCTGCGCGCTGCCGGTGCCGGCGGGCGTGGCGGTGTGCGGCGCCTGCCTGCGCGAGCCGCCACCGATGGCGCAGTGCCTGGCCGCCGTGCCCTGGCAGTGGCCCTGGTCCCTGTGCATCGGACGCTGGAAGTTCGACGGCGACACCGGCCTGAGCACCCCGCTGGCGGCGCTGTTGCAGACGACGCCCGGCGTGACCGAGGCGCTGGCCGCCGCCGATCTGGTGCTGCCGATGCCCATGTCGCCCCAGCGCCTGGCCGAGCGCGGCTACAACCCGGCCCTGCTGCTGGCGCGGCAGCTGGCGCCCGGGCGGGTGCGCCCCGACCTGCTGCTGCGCACGCGCCACACGCCGCCGCAGCGCGGCCTGCCGCGCGCCGAGCGCCTGCGCAACGTGCGCGGCGCCTTCCAGGTCGATCCACTGGCCGCGCCCGCCTTGCGTGACCGCCACGTGCTGCTGGTGGACGACGTCATGACCACCGGCGCCAGCGTGCGCGAGGCCGCCGCCGCCCTGCGGGCAGCCGGCGCCGAGCCGGTCGGCGTGCTGGTGCTGGCACGCACCGACACGCCGACCGACCGCTGAAAGGCCGGGCCCGCCGCACAATCGCCCCATGTTCCACATCGTCCTGGTCGAGCCCGAGATCCCGCCCAACACCGGCAACGTGATCCGGCTGGCGGCCAACACCGGCTGCACGCTGCACCTGATCGAGCCGCTGGGCTTTTCGATGGACGACCGACAACTGCGCCGTGCCGGGCTGGACTACCACGAGTACGCGCCGGTGCGCCGCCACGCCAATTGGGACGCCTTCACGGCCAGCCAGGCGCCCGATCCCGCGCGCCTGTTCGCCCTGACCACGCGCGGCACGCGGCGCGTGCACGAAGTGGCCTTCGCAGCCGGCGACTGGCTGGTGTTCGGCGCCGAAACCCGCGGCCTGCCGCCGGCCGTGCGCCAGCAGCTGGCCCCCGCGCAGCAGCTGCGCCTGCCCATGCGGCCCGACCAACGCAGCCTGAACCTGTCCAACGCGGTGGCGGTGACGGTGTTCGAGGCCTGGCGGCAGAACGGCTTTGCCGGCGCCTGAGAGGCGCTCAGCCTCTGAGCTTCAGCCCGGCCCGCGGCTGCACAGCGCCTGCAGCGCGTCGGCGCTGCGCTCGGCCGCGCCGCGGTGGGCCCGGGCAAAGTCCTGCGCGGCGCGGCGCATGGCGGCCAGCGCGGGCGCGTCGGCCAGCAACTGGTGCGCGGCCGCCAGCGCCGCCGCCAGGTCGTCCACGCGCCGCGCGGCGCCGGCGGCCTGGGCCAGTTCGGCCGCCTGGGCGAAATTGAAGGTGTGCGGCCCCATCAGCACCGGGCAGCCGCAGGCGGCGGCCTCGATCAGGTTCTGCCCGCCCAGCGGCGCGAAGCTGCCGCCCAGCAGCGCCACGTCGGCCAGCGCGTAGTAGGCGGCCATCTCGCCCAGGCTGTCGCCCAGCCAGACGTCGGCCGGCTCGGGCGCGGCGGCCCAGGCGCTGCGCCGGCTGACGCTCAGGCCGGCGGCGGCAATGGCGTCGGCGACGGCGTCGAAACGCTGCGGGTGGCGCGGCACGATCAGCCACTGCACGGCGGGCGATGGCGCGCCAGTCACTTCATTTTTTGTAGCTGCTGGCGCACGCCCAACAAGCGCCAGTGCCTGGATTTGCTTGAGGAATTCGGCCTCCTCGCCCTCGCGCGAGCTGGCCAGCATGACCACCGGCCGACGGCTTTCGGCGCGCCACGCCCGCCCGCGCGCCAGCAGTTCGGGCGCGGGCCGGGCGTCGAACTTCAGGTTGCCCAGCACGGTGACCGGGCCGGCGCCGATGGCGCGCAGGCGCACCGCGTCGGCCTCGGTCTGCGCCCACACGGCCGACAGCGCGCGGTAGGCCGGCCGCAGCAGCCCGCCGGCGCGCCGGGCGCCGCGCAGCGATTTTTCGGACAGGCGGGCATTGGCCAGCGCCAGCGGCACGCCCCGCGCGCTGGCTTGCAGGATCAGGTTGGGCCAGATCTCGGTTTCCATCAGCACGCCGACGTCGGGCCGGTACTGCGCCAGAAAGCGCCGCACGGCGCCGGGCGAGTCCCAGGGCTGCCAGACCTGCACGTCGCCCGGCTGCAGCAGGCCGACGCCCTCGGCGCGTCCGGTGGCCGTGCCGTGGGTCAGCAGCAGGCGCATGCCGGGCAGGCGCGGGCGCAGCGCGGCCAGCAGGATGGCGGCGGCGCGCGTCTCGCCCAACGACACGGCGTGGATCCACACCAGCGGCGCGGCGCCCGCCGGGCGGGGCTGGCTGTAGTGGCCAAAGCGCTCGTCCACCGCGTGCAGATAGCCCGGCTCAGCCGCGCCGCGGCGGCGCAGCTTGCGCCGCAGCAGCGGCTGGGCCAGCCAGGTGGCCAGGTCGTAGAGCACGCGGCTGGCCGACGGCATGACTATGAATTCAGGAGCTGCTGGCGCAGTCTGGACAAGCGCTGGCGCCGCAAAACATCTGAATCAATGGGCGGCGGCGCCCAGCTGCGCATCAGGCTTGACGCGGCGCAGCAGCGCCAGCATGTCGGCCTGGATGCGCGCCAGCGCCGCCGGCGTCTGGCCCTCGAAGCGCAGCACCAGCACCGGCGTGGTGTTGCTGGCGCGGATCAGGCCAAAGCCGTCGGGCCAGTCGACGCGCAGGCCGTCGATGGTCGACACCTGGGCCGGCGACGCGAAGACCTCACCCGCCAGCGCCTGCAGCCGCGCCGCCAGCCGGTGTGCCTCGCCTTCGGCGCAGGCCACGTTCAGCTCGGGCGTCGAGCAGCTGGTGGGCAGGGCGTTCAGCACCGCGCTGGGGTCCGGGTGGCGGCTGAGGATCTCCAGCAGGCGGCAGCCGGCGTAGGTGCCGTCGTCGAAGCCGAACCAGCGCTCCTTGAAGAAGATGTGGCCGCTCATCTCGCCGCCCAGGGGCGCGCTGACCTCCTTCATGCGCGCCTTGATCAGCGAGTGGCCGGTCTGGTGCATCAGCGGCACGCCACCGGCGGCGCGAATGGCGGGCGCCAGCTGCTGCGAGCATTTGACGTCGAACACGATGGGCGCGCCCGGCACGCGCGCCAGCACGTCCCGCGCGAACAGCACCAGCTGGCGGTCGGGGAAGATGTTCTGGCCGTCGCGCGTGACGATGCCCAGGCGGTCGCCGTCACCGTCGAAGGCCAGGCCCAGCTCGGCGTCGGACGCCTGCAGGGCGGCGATGACGTCGCGCAGGTTGTCGGGCTTGCTGGGGTCGGGGTGGTGGTTGGGAAAGCGCCCATCCACCTCGGTGAACAGCTCGATCACCTCGCAGCCAATGGCCCGAAACACCTGCGGCGCGCTGGCGCCGGCCACGCCGTTGCCGCAGTCGACCACGATCTTCATCGGTCGCGCCAGCCGGATGTCGCCCTGGATGCGCGCGAGATACGCCGCAAACACGTCGTGCCGGCGCACCGAGCCACCCGCGCGGCGCTCGCCGTCGCCGGCCTCCATCGCGCGGCGCAGGGCCTGGATGTCCTCGCCATGGATGGCGCGGCCGGCCAGCACCATCTTGAAGCCGTTGTCGTCGCGCGGGTTGTGGCTGCCCGTCACCTGGATGCCGCTGGCGCACAGCGTGCTGGCGGCAAAGTACAGCAGGGGCGTGGTGGCCAGGCCGATGTCGATCACCTCGACGCCGGCGGCTACCAGGCCGCGCATCAGCGCCTCGGCCAGCGCCGGGCCCGACAGGCGGCCGTCGCGCCCCACGGCCACCACCCGCTCGCCCAACGCCAGCGCGCGCTGGCCAAAGGCCAGGCCCAGGCGCTCGGCGACGGCCTCGTTCAGCGTGGTCGGCGTGGTGCCGCGGATGTCGTAGGCCTTGAAGATGGCAGGGTTCAGTGACATGGACGCCGATTGTAGGGAGCCGCGAATATTCCTGATTTCATAGCTGCTGGCGCCGACCCACATTGCCGCAAGGCCTGATCAGGCATTGAAGTCATGGCGGCGCGCGCATCCGCCTGCCTTGTCCCGTGCCCGGCGTCGGGATTGGCGCTGCGGCGATACTCGCGCCCCATGACCGCCCTCGCCGCCGAACGCCCGGCCACCGCCCCCGCCACGCTGGGGCTGTTCTATCTGGTGCTGGCGGCCAGTTGGGGCGCCTCGTTCCTGTTCATGCGCCAGGCCACGCTGGAGTTCGGCCCGCTGCCCACGGCCGCGGTGCGCGTGACGGTGGCGACGCTGTTCCTGCTGCCGCTGATGCTGGCGCGCGGCCAGTGGCCGGCGCTGCGGCGCCACTGGCGCCCGGTGCTGCTGTGCGGCCTGCTCAATTCCGGCATTCCGTTCGCGCTGTTCAGCTTCGCGCTGCTGCACATCTCCACCGGCCTGTCCTCGATCCTCAACGCCACCGTGCCGCTGTTCGGCGCGCTGGTGGCCTGGGCCTGGCTGGGACAGCGGCCGGGCGCCTCGCGCGGCATCGGGCTGGTGGTGGGCTTCGTCGGCGTGGCCCTGCTGGCCTGGGACAAGATCGGCCTGCGCGCGGGCGCGCCGGCGGCGCTGGCCGCCTGGGCCGTGGCCGCCTGCCTGGGCGCCACGCTGTGCTACGCGGTGGCCGCCAGCTTCACGCACCGCTACCTGAGCGGCCTGCCGTCCCTGATGACCGCCACCGGCAGCCAGATCGGCGCCACCCTGGGCCTGGCGCTGCCCGCCCTGGCGGCATGGCCGGCGCAAATGCCCGGGCCCGCGGCCTGGGCCTCGGTGGTGGCGCTGGGCGTGCTGTGCACCGGCGTGGCCTACGTGCTGTACTTTCGCCTGATCGAGGAGCTGGGCCCAGCGCGCGCGCTGACCGTGACCTTCACCGTGCCGGTGTTCGCCATCGTCTATGGCAGCACCCTGCTGGGCGAGGCCGTCACGCCCTGGATGCTGCTGTGCGGCGCCATCGTGCTGTGCGGCACGGCGCTCGCCACAGGGTTCATCAAGCTACGGATTTAAGAGCTGCTGGCGCTTGCCGGACGGGCGCTGGACAGCATTCGCTCCACATACCGTGCGATCAGGTCGATCTCCAGGTTGACGGCGCTGCCGGCCGTCAGCGTGTGCAGCGCGGTGTTCTGCACGGTGTGCGGGATCAGGTTGATGCGGATCTCGCAGCCGCCCGGCTGGTCGCCCACCTGGTTGACCGTCAGGCTGACGCCGTTGACCGTGACCGAGCCCTTGTAGGCCAGGTAGCGCGCCAGCTCGCGCGGCGCCAGGATGTGCAGCGCCCAGCTCTCGCCCACCGGCGCGAATTGCGTGACCTGGCCGATGCCGTCCACGTGCCCCGACACGATGTGCCCGCCCAGTCGGTCATGCGCGCGCAGCGCCTTTTCCAGGTTGACCGGGCCCGGCCGGTCGAGCCCCGTCGTGCGCGCCAGCGACTCGGCCGAGATGTCGATGGCAAAGCGCCCCGCCTGCGCGTCGATGGCGGTGGCCGTCATGCAGGCGCCGTTGAGCGCGATGCTGTCACCCAGACCCACGTCGTCCAGATAGCCAGGCGGCGTCTCGATGACGAGCTGCTTGCCATGCGCGCTGCTGGCGCCCAGCGCGCGCACCTCGGCAACGCGGCCGACGGCGGTGATGATGCCGGTGAACATGCGATCGGACCCCAAAATGGGAAAGCCCCGCAAACCATGGATTTGCGGGGCTTTCGGTACGGGTTGGCGCGGCTGGCAGGATTCGAACCCACGACCCCTTGGTTCGTAGCCAAGTACTCTATCCAACTGAGCTACAGCCGCGCGAAGCAAAAAATTATATCACGACAATTTTGGTAGGCCGTGCAGGACTTGAACCTGCGACCAAGGGATTATGAGTCCCCTGCTCTAACCACTGAGCTAACGGCCCGCCAGCGGGGATTCTAGGTGCTGCCCGGTCGCCCCTGGCTGAGCGCGTTGCTCACCAGGCGCGCCGTGATGTCGACGATCTGGATCATGCGGTCGTAGGGCATGCGGGTGGGGCCGATCACGCCCAGCGTGCCCACCACTTGGCCGTCCACCTCGTAGGGCGCGCTGACCACCGACAGGTCTTCCACCGGCACGGTCTGGCTTTCGCCGCCGATGAAGATGCGCACCCCCTCAGCCTGGCTGGACATGTCCAGCAGGCGCATCAGCTGGGCCTTCTGCTCGAACAGCTCGAAGGCGCGGCGCAGCTGGTTCATGTCGCCCGAGAAGTCACTCACCGCCAGCAGGTTGCGCTCGCCCGAGATGACCACCTCGTCCTGCGCCTGCGTCATGGCCTCGCTGCCCAGCTGCACGGCGGCGTGCATCAGCTTGGCGATCTCGCCGCGCAGGCTGTCGACTTCCTGGCGCAGGCGCAGGCGCACCTGCTCGATGTCCAGGCCCGAGAAATGGGCGTTGAGGTAGTTGGAGGCCTGCTGCAGCTCCGACGCCGTGTAGTCGGTGTCGGTGAACAGCACGCGGTTCTGCACGTCGCCGTCGGGCGCGACGATGATGAGCAGCAGCCGCCGCTCGGACAGGCGCAGGAATTCGATGTGCCGGAACGCCGACGAGCGCCGCGGCGCCATCACCACGCCAACGAACTGCGACAGGTTGGACAGCAGCTGCGCCGCGTGGGCAATGACCCGCTGCGGCTGTTCGGCGGGCAGCTGGGGCGCCTCGAAGTCGGCGCGCTGGGCGGTGAGCATGGTGTCGACGAACAGCCGATAGCCGCGCGCCGTCGGCACCCGCCCGGCCGAGGTGTGGGGGCTGACGATCAGGCCCAGCGCCTCCAGGTCCGACATGACGTTGCGGATGGTGGCGGGCGACAGCTCCAGCCCCGGGGCGCGCGACAGCGTGCGCGAGCCCACCGGCTGACCCTCGGCGATGTAGCGCTCGATCAGCGTCTTCAGCAGCAGGCGTGCGCGGTCGTCCAGCATTCAAAATCATTATGATGTAATTTGCTCATGAGCCTTCACTTCCACCGTGTCGCGCTGGTCGGCAAATACCAGGATGCGGCTTCCGGCAGCGCGCCGGAATCGACCCGCCAGGTCATCGCCGACATCGCCGGCTTTCTGGTGGAACAGGGCTGCGAGGTGGCGCTGGCCGAGCGCACCGCCGCGTCCACCGGACTGCACCAGTACCCGGTGCTGGACGTGGCGCGGATCGGCACCGACAGCGACCTGGCGGTGGTGGTGGGCGGCGACGGCACCATGCTGGGCATCGGCCGCCAGCTGGCGCCGCACGGCACGCCGCTGATCGGCATCAACCAGGGTCGCCTGGGCTTCGTCACCGACATCCCGCTGGGCGACTACCGCCGCGTGCTGCCCACCATGCTGGCCGGCGGCTACGAAGAGGATTCGCGCAGCCTGATGCATGGCCGGGTCATGCGCGGCGACGACTGCGTGTTCGAGGCGCTGGCCATGAACGACGTGGTGGTCAACCGCGGCGCCGTGGCCAGCATGGTCGAGCTGCGGGTGGAGGTCAACGGGCGCTTCGTCGCCAACCACCGCGCCGACGGCATCATCGTCGCCACGCCCACCGGCTCGACCGCCTACGCCCTGTCGGCCGGCGGACCGCTGCTGCACCCCATGGTGCCGGCCTGGGCGCTGGTGCCGATTGCCCCGCACACGCTGTCCAACCGGCCGATCGTGCTGGCCGATTCGGTGGAGATCGCCATCGAGGTGGTCGCGGGGCGCGACGCCAGCGCCAGCTTCGACATGCAGTCGATCACCTCGCTGCACCACGGCGACCGCATCGTGGTGCGGCGCTCGGACCACCGCATGCGCTTTCTGCACCCGCGGGGCTGGAGCTACTTCGACACCCTGCGCGGCAAGCTGCACTGGAACACCGGAGGCGTCTGACCCATGGCACTGCGCCACCTCAGTCTGCGCGACTTCGTCATCGTCCCGGCGCTGGAGCTGGCGCTGACGGGCGGCTTCACGGCGTTGACCGGCGAGACCGGTGCCGGCAAGTCGATCCTGGTCGACGCACTGCAGCTGGTGCTGGGTGGGCGCGGCGACGCCCTGTGGGTGCGCGAGGGCCAGCCGCGCTGCGAGATCGCCGCCGAGTTCGATCTGCCCGACGCCGCCCGCCCCTGGCTGGCCGAGCACGGCTTCGACACCGACACCGACGCCCTGCTGCTGCGCCGCGCCATCGACGCCGCCGGCAAGAGCCGCGCCTGGATCAACGGCTCGCCGGCCACGCTGGCACAGCTGCGCACGCTGGGCGAATGGCTGGTCGACATCCACGGCCAGCACGCCTGGCAGAGCCTGACGCGAGCGGCCGCCGTGCGCCAGCTGCTGGACGCCTACGCCGGCATCGACACCGGCCCGCTGGCCACCGCCTGGCAGGCCTGGCGCCAGACCGAGGCCGCGCTGGCGACCGCGCGCGCCGCGCAGGACAGCCTGGCGCAGGAGCGCGAGCGCCTGCTGTGGCAGATCGGCGAACTCGACAAGCTGGCTCCCGGCGACGGCGAATGGGACGAGCTGAACCAGCGCCACGCCCGCCTGTCACACGCGCAGGCGCTGATCGACGCCGCCCGGGCCGCCGGCGCCGCGCTGGAAGGCGACGACGGCGACGGCGGCGCCCTGCCCGCGCTGACGCAGGCGCACGACGCGCTGGCCGCGCAGCGCGACATCGAGCCCGCATTCGCCGCCCTGGCCGAGCTGCTCGAATCGTGCATCGCCCAGGCACGCGACGCCGCGCACAGCCTGCACGGCTACCTGCGCCGCGCCGACCTGGACCCCGAGCAGCTGGCCGCGCTGGACGAGCGCCTGGGCCAGTGGATGGGCCTGGCGCGACGCTTTCGCCGCCCGCCGCAAGAGCTGCACGCGGTGCTGGCGCAGTGGCGCACCGAACTGGCGGCGCTCGAATCCGCCGCCGATCTGGCGCAACTGCAGGCCCGGGCCGACGCGGCCCAACAGGCGCTGCAGCAGGCCGCGCGCGCCGTCTCGCGCCAGCGCGCCCAGGCCGCGCCGCGCCTGGCCGCCGCCGTGACCGAGGCCATGCAGGCGCTGGGCATGGCGGGCGGGCGCTTCGAGGTGCAGCTCGATCCGCTCGCCGAGCCGGCCCCGCACGGGCTGGAAAACGTGGCTTTCCTGGTCGCGGCGCACGCCGGATCAGCGCCAAGAGCTATTGAAAGAGTAGCGTCCGGGGGTGAGCTGTCGCGCCTGGCACTGGCCATCGCCGTCACCACCAGCCAGCTGGGCACGGCCGGCACGCTGGTGTTCGACGAGGTCGACGCCGGTGTCGGCGGCGCCGTGGCGGCCACGGTGGGCCGCCTGCTGCAGCGCCTGGGCCGCGACCGCCAGGTGCTGTGCGTGACCCACCTGCCGCAGGTGGCGGCCTGCGCCGACCAGCACTTGCAGGTCAGCAAGCAGGCCGCCGGCAACGCGGCGCCGACCAGCCAGGTGGCGCCGATCAGCGGCGAGGCGCGCACGCGCGAGATCGCCCGCATGCTGGGTGGCGAGCACCTGTCGGACGCCACGCTGGCCCATGCGCGGGAAATGCTGACGCCACCGGCCGCCGCACCGGCTGCGGCGGGCGGTATGCGAAAGGCGCGGGCGTGATACCCGCCCCGCCCCCGGCGGCCGCGGCCGAGCCGCCCATCGGCACCGAGCTGGTGGTGATCACCGGCATGTCCGGCTCCGGCAAGTCGATCGCGCTGCGCGCGCTGGAGGACGCCGGCTACTACTGCGTCGACAACCTGCCGCCCGAGCTGCTGCGCCCCTTCATCGCGCTGGAAGACCGGCGCCAGGCGCGCCGCCTGGCCATCGCCATGGACGCGCGCAGCGGCGAATCGCTGCCACAGCTGCCGCCGCTGCTCGACGGCCTGGCAGAGCAGGGGGTGCACCTGCGCCAGATCTTCCTGGAAGCCAACGACCACACCCTGGTGCGGCGGTTTTCCGAGACCCGGCGACGCCACCCGCTGTCGCAGGCCGACGAAGGCGACGTGCAGCAGGCGCTGCTGCAGGCGATCGGGCGCGAGCGCGAGCAGATGGCCGACCTGCGCGAGCGCTCGCTGGTGATCGACACCAGCGTGCTGCTGCCCTCGCAGCTGCTGGCCAGCGTCAAGGCCTTGATCGCCGCGCCGCTGGCGCACCTGACGCTGGTGTTCGAATCCTTCGCCTTCAAGCGCGGCATCACGCTGGACGCGGACTACGTGTTCGACGTGCGCATGCTGCCCAACCCGTACTACGTAGCCGCGCTGCGCCCGCTCACCGGACGCGACCAGCCGGTGATCGACTACCTGGCGCGGCAGCCCGACGTGCGGCGCATGCAGGATCAGATCGCCGGCTTTCTGCGCGCCTGGCTGCCGGCGCTGGTGCATGACCACCGCAGCTACGTCACCGTGGCCATTGGCTGCACCGGCGGCCAGCACCGCTCGGTGTACCTGGTGGAGCAGCTGGCGGCCCAGCTCGGGCAGGACTGGCCCACGCTGCGCCGCCACCGCGAGCTGGACGGGCTGTAGCGGCAGTAAATCACGCTCCAGCGCCCATCTAACAAGCGCAAGGAGCTATCAAAATTGCAGCTATCGGAGGCCTGGAATCGCGCCGGCCTCAGGCGGTCAGGAACTCACGCAGCGCGTCCAGCACCTCGCCCGGCGCTTCGGTCATCAGCGCGTGGCCGGCCTCGACCTCAACCACCCTGGCCTGGCGCCCGTGCGCGGCCAGGGCGCGCGCGGCGCGCGGCGGGGTCATCTGGTCGTGGCGTCCCACCAGAAACAGCGTCGGGCACTGCACCGCCGCCATCGCCTGCTCGCCGCCGGCGTAGCGGTCGCAGGCCTGAAAGCCGGTGTGGAACACGTTGACCGCCGGGTTGCTGGCCAGCACGCGCCGCATCAGGGCGCGCGAGCTGCCGTACAGCCAGGTGCCCGGTCCCAGGGCCGAGGGCGGCGGGCACAGCGTGCTGTGCGAGAACACGTTGACCATGTGGATGGCCTTCTCGGGCGCGCTGACCGAGGCTTGCAGCAGCGCGGGCGAGACCTTCATGGGAAAGGCCGTGCCCACCAGCACCAGGTGGCTGACCTGTGCCGGCGCGCGCGCGGCGGCCTCCAGCGCGATCAGCGAGCCGAAGCTGTGGCCCACCAGCGCCGCGCGCGCCACGCCGGCCGCGCGCAACAGGGCCAGCACGCCGTCGGCCGCCTGCTCCACCGATGCGGGCGGCTGGCCGCCGCTGCGCCCGTGGCCGGGCAGGTCGATGGCCAGCACGTTCCAGCCGTGGTGCGCCAGGTGGCGCGACTGCAGGATCCACACGCTGTGGTCATTGAGCACGCCGTGGATGAACACCACGGTGGGCCGCGCCGCATCGAAGGGCCGGCCGCCGGTGTAGGCGTAGAGGGGTGCGCCGTGGACGTCGATGAACATGCTCAGGCCCCCGCTTTCTCGGCCGCCTTCAGCGCCCGTTTCAGGTCGTCGATCAGATCCTGCGGATCTTCCAGCCCGATCGACAGGCGGATGGTGCCCGGCCCGATGCCGGCGGCCGCCAGCGCCTCGTCGTTCATGCGGAAGTGGGTGGTACTGGCCGGGTGGATCACCAGGCTGCGGCAGTCGCCCACGTTGGCCAGGTGGCTGAACAGCTTGAGCGTGTCGATGAACGCCTTGCCCTGCGCACGCGAACCCTTGATGTCGAAGCTGAACACACTGCCGGCGCCACGCGCGCCGTGCTTGAGCAGCCGCTCGGCCAGCGCGTGGCTGGGGTGCGATTCGAGCAGCGGATGGCCGACGCGCGCCACGAACGGGTGCTCGGCCAGCAAGCGCACCACCTGCTCGGTGTTGGCGATGTGCCGCTCCATGCGCAGCGGCAGGGTCTCGATGCCCTGCAGGATCAGCCAGGCGCTGTGCGGCGACAGCGCGGCGCCGAAGTCGCGCAGGCCCTCGCGCCGCGCGCGCAGCAAAAAGGCGCCGACGGTGCTCTCCTCGGAAAACACCATGCCGTGAAAGCCGTCGTAGGGCGTGGTCAGCTCGGGAAAACGGCCGGAGCGCTCCCAGTCGAAGCTGCCGCCGTCGACCAGCACGCCGCCGATCACCGTGCCGTGGCCCGACAGGAACTTGGTGGCCGAGTGGTAGACCAGGTCGGCGCCATGCTCCAGGGGCTTGAGCAGGTACGGCGTGGTGAAGGTCGAATCCACCAGCAGCGGCACGCCGGCCTCGTGCGCGATCCGCGCCACGGCGGGGATGTCCAGCACCTCCAGCCCCGGGTTGCCCAGCGTCTCGCCCAGCAGCAGGCGCGTGGTCGGGCGGATGGCGGCGCGCCAGCCGTCCAGGTCGCCCGGCCTGACGAAGGTGGTGTCGATGCCGAAGCGCCGCAGCGTGTAGTGCAGCAGGTTCTGGCTGCCGCCGTACAGCGCCGAGCTGGCGACGATGTGGCCGCCGGCGCCCATCAGGGTGACGATGGCCAGGTGCAGCGCCGCCTGGCCGCTGGCGGTGGCGATGGCGCCAATGCCGCCTTCCAGCGCCGCCACGCGCTGCTCCAGCACCGCGTTGGTCGGGTTGCTGATGCGGCTGTAGACGTGGCCGGCACGCTCCATGTTGAAGAGCTGGGCGGCCTGGTCGCTCGACTCGAACACGAACGAGGTGGACAGGTGGATCGGCACGGCGCGCGCGCCGGTGGCGGGGTCGGGCCGGGCGCCCGCGTGGATGGCGAGCGTGTCGAAGCCGGGGTCGGCGTAGCCGGGCATGGGGTCTCCTGGTCAAGGGCGGGGTGGCCGGCGCCGGGGCCGGGCCGCGCTGTATTGTGGGCTATATTCCCTGCGATCCACGCCCGCCGACGACACCGAAAGAACACCCATGAGAGTCCGCGACATCCTGCGCCTGAAGGGCAACGTCCTGTACACCATCACGCCCGAGGACAGCCTGGCCGACGCCGCGCAGGTGATGTCCGACAGGGACATCGGCTCGCTGGTGGTGATGTCGCACGAGCGCGTGGTGGGCATGCTGACCTTCCGCGAGGTGATCCAGGCGGCGGTGAAGAACGGCGGCTCGTTCGCCGGCTTGTCGGTGTACCGCAGCATGGACGCGGGGCCGCTGATCTGCACCCTGGAGACCGAGCTGGACGAGGTGCGCCGCATGATGCTGGAGCACCACACGCGCTACCTGCCGGTGATCGACAACCGCCAGTTGATGGGCGTGATCAGCTTCTACGACGTGGCCAAGGCGGTGGTGGACGCGCAGGACTTCGAGAACCAGATGCTGAAGGCCTACATCCGCGACTGGCCCGAGGAAGGCGCCGAGCCGGCGGCGGCCGACCGCGCCTGAATCGCCACGATTGCTCCGTTTTCGGGAGCTGCTGGCGCTCGCCACGCAACGGTTTCAACCCGAAATCAAGGCAAATCCGCGGCGCTGACGGCGCGGTCCGTGACCGCCACGCCAGCGGCGATAATTTCGCCCCATGAGCGGCAACACCCTTGGCAACCTGTTTGCCGTCACGAACTTCGGTGAATCCCACGGCCCGGCCATCGGCTGCGTGATCGACGGCTGCCCGCCCGGCATGGCGCTGTCCGAGGCCGACATCCAGCCCGAGCTGGACCGGCGCCGCCCGGGCACCAGCAAATTCGTCACCCAGCGCGCCGAGCCCGACCAGGTGGAGATCCTGTCCGGCACCTACGAAGGCCGCACCACCGGCACGCCGATCTGCCTGCTGATCCGCAACCAGGACCAGCGCAGCAAGGACTACGGCGACATCGTCCAGACCTTCCGCCCAGGCCACGCCGACTACACCTACTGGAAGAAGTACGGCATCCGCGACCCGCGCGGCGGCGGCCGCTCGTCCGCGCGCCTGACCGCGCCCACCGTGGCCGCCGGCGCGGTGGCGCGCAAGTGGCTGCGCGAGCAGCACGGCACCACCTTCATCGGCTGCATGACGCACATCGGCGAGCTGGCCATCGGCTTCGAGGACTGGGCGCACGTGCCCGCCAACCCCTTCTTCGCCCCGGTGGCCGACGTGTCGGCGCTGGAGGACTACATGAACGCGCTGCGCAAGTCGGGCGATTCGTGCGGCGCGCGGCTGCGCGTGGTGGCGCGCGGCGTGCCCGCGGGCCTGGGCCAGCCGATCTACGACCGGCTGGACGCCGACATCGCCAAGGCCATGATGGGCCTGAACGCGGTCAAGGGCGTGGAGATCGGCGACGGCTTTGCCAGCGTGGCGCACCGGGGCAGCCAGCATGGCGATTCGCTGCTGCCCGGCGGCGGCTTTGCCAGCAACCACGACGGCGGCGTGCTGGGCGGCATCAGCAACGGGCAGGACATCGAGGTGGCGGTGGCCATCAAGCCGACCAGCTCGATCCTGGTGCCGCGTGCCTCGGTCAACCTGGCGGGTGAAGCGGTGGAGGTCATCACCAAGGGCCGCCATGACCCCTGCGTCGGCATCCGCGCCACCCCGATCCTGGAGGCCCTGCTGGCGCTGGTGGTGATGGAGCACGCGCTGCGCCAGCGCGCGCAGTGCGGCGGGTCTTGAGCCCAAAACCGGCTGTCGGGCTTGTCCAGCGGGCGCCAGCAGCTACATGAGCAATAGCTGACGTGAGCACCATCGCGGCCCCCGCCCCGGACCCGGCCAGCCGCGCCGAATGGATCGAGGCGCGCCAGTTCGCCATCCTGATGGACGGCTGGCTGCCCGCGCAGCTGGCGGTGCTGGCCCTGTGGGCGCTGCTGGGCGGGCTGCTGCTCTGGCACGCGCCCGGCCTGCCCAGCGCGCTGTGGGTCGGCGGCTCGCTGGGCGTCATCGCCTGGGGCTGGCGCGGCTGGCGGGCCTACCGCCAGCAGCTGGCCTGGGCGCCGGTGGCCGCGCAACTGGCGCGGCTGCGCCGCCAGCGCGCCGGCTGGCTGGTGCAGGCGCTGGTCTGGGGCATGGCGCCGCTGTGCTACGCCCAGCGCGTGTCGCCCGAGGTCGAGGCCGTGTGCTGGGCCCTCACCCTGGGCGTGGGCGTGCTGCTGGTGTCCTGGGCGTCGGCCCACCTGCGGCTGGCCCGGGGCTTTGGCGCCGTGTTCGTGCCGGCGCTGCTGGCCAGCCTGTGGCTGCGCCTGAGCACCACGCCGCAGCGGGTCGATTCGCCTGGCCTGCTGTGGCAGGCCCTGCTGCTGCTGGTGTATGCCGGCATCCTGTGGCGCATCGCCCAGGGGCAGCACCAGCGGGTGACCGAGAGCATCGAGCTGAGCCTGCGCAACACGCGCCTGATCGAGTCGCTTCGCGAGCAGACCCGCGTGGCGCAGGAGGCGGCGCGCTTTCGCACCCGCTTTCTGGCCGGCGCGGCGCACGACCTGAAGCAGCCGGTCAACGCCGTCGGCCTGTACGCCGACTGGCTGAGCAACGAGCCGGAGCTGGTGGACGAACTGGCGCCCAAGATCCTGCAATCCACGGTGGCCATCCACAGCCTGTTTGATTCGCTGTTCGACTGGGTCCGGCTGGACGCCGGGCAGTACGAGCTGCGCGAGCGCCCGCTCGCCGCGCGGGCGCTGCTGGACGACCTGCAGGTGCAGTTCGGCCCCGAGGCGCGGCTCAAGGGCCTGCGGCTGCGCGTGCGCCCGGCCGACGCCGAGCTGCGCACCGACCCGGTGATGCTGCGCCGCGTGATCGGCAACCTGCTGGCCAACGCCATCCGCTACACGCAGCGCGGCGGCGTGCTGCTGGCGGCGCGCGTGCGCGCCGGCGGCGTCAGCCTGGAGGTGTGGGACACCGGCATCGGCATGGCCGAAAGCGAGCTGGGGCAGATCTTCGGCGAGTTCTACAAGGTGCCGACCGCCGGCACCGAGGACGGCTTCGGCCTCGGCCTGGCCATCGTGCAGGGACTGGCGCAGCGGCTGGGCTACCGGGTGACGGTGCGCTCGCGCCCCGGGCGCGGCACGGTGTTCCGGGTCTGGGTGCCGACGGCGCCGGTCGTCACGGGCCCAGCAGGCCGTGCGTCCGCGCAAAGTGCAGGGTCTGGGTCCGGCTCTTGACGCCCAGGCGGCGGAACAGCCGCCACAGGTGCACCTTGACGGTGTGCTCGCTGATGCCCAGGCGCTCGGCGATGTCGCGATTGGACAGGCCTTCGTCCAGCATCACGATCAGCTGCTTCTGGCGCTTGGACAGCTTGGTTTCGGTCTGGCTGTCGCCGTATTCGAGGTCGGCGAATTCGCTGTCGGCGTGCAGCATGGCGCGCAGGGCGGCGGCGATCTCGCTGGCGCCGGCGGACTTCTCGATGTAGACGTCGGCACCGGCCTCGATGCACCACTCCTCGACATCGGCGGCCGGCGTGGCCGAGATGACGGCCAGCGGCACGTCGGGATACAGCCGCTTGAGCAGCTTGACGCCCGAGATGCCCACGGTGTCGGGCAGCTTCAGGTCCAGGCAGAACAGCTCGGGCGCGCCGCGGGTTTCGACCGCGCGGTCCAGGTCCGACAGCTGCGACAGTTCGACCACCTCCGAACCCGGCCGAACCCGTCGCAGCAGCATCACCACCGCCTCGCGCATCAGGGGATGGTCGTCGATGACGTAAATGGTCACGATCGCTGCTCCTAAACCTTTTTGTGTATAGCTCGCGATTGTGCACCACGGCGGCCCGTGGGCACGGCGTGGCCGGGTCAGTGGGCCTTCGGCCGACGCATGCCGTCAGCCTTGCTGTGCGATTTGCAAGGCCTGCAGCGCGTCGGCCAGGGCCGGTGACACCGTGTCGGCCACCGGCTCCAGCCGGTCGGCCAGCGCGGCCAGCGCCGCCCCGCCTTCGGTCTGCAGGCGCTTGACCGCCTGGCCGGCGTCGCGCGGCGACTCGAAGCCCCTGCTTTGCAGCAGCACCTGGCCGCCGACGCCGGTGAGCTTGAAGTAAAAGCGCCCGTCCGGCTCGCGGTACTGCTTGAAGCTGGGCAGACCGACCTTGGCCTGATCGCCGCCGCGCACGGCCACCACCTGCGCGTCCAGCGCCCGCAGGCCCACGGCCTGGCGCAGCTCGCGCATCAGCGAGGTGGCCAGCGCGCGCGCCTTGTCGGCGCCGCGCCGCAGCAGGGTCTCGACCTCGCCCGGGTGCGCCATCAGGTGCTGGTAGCGCTCGCGCATGGGCCCCATCTCGGCGTCGATGCGCTCGAACAGCCGCTGCTTGGCGTCGCCCCAACCGATGCCGTCGGCAAAGGCGCGGGCGAAGTCGGCGGCCTCGGCGTCGTCGGCGAAGGCACGGTAGATGGCGTACAGCGCCGAGCCCTCGGTGTCCTTGGGCTCGCCCGGCGCGCGCGAGTCGGTAACGATGGACATGATCTGCCGGCGCAGCTGCTCGCGCGGGCCGAACAGGGCGATCACGTTGTCGTAGCTCTTGCTCATCTTGCGGCCATCCAGGCCGGGCAGCAGCGCCACGTGCTCGTCGATCAGCGCCTCGGGCGGCACCAGGTGCTCACCGTACAGGTGGTTGAAGCTGGCGGCGATGTCGCGCGCCATCTCGATGTGCTGGATCTGGTCGCGCCCCACCGGCACCTGGTGCGCCTTGAACATCAGGATGTCGGCCGCCATCAGCACCGGGTACATGAACAGGCCGGCCGTCACGTCGCTGTCCGGGTCGGCGCCGGCGGCCGCGTTCTTGTCCAGCATGGCCTTGTAGGCGTGGGCGCGGTTGAGCAGGCCCTTGCCGGTGACGCAGGTCAGCAGCCAGGTCAGCTCGGGGATCTCGGGGATGTCGGACTGGCGGTAGAAGGTGACGTGCTCCGGGTCCAGCCCGGCGGCCAGCCAGCTGGCGGCGATCTCCAGCGTGCTGCGCTGCACGCGCGCCGGATCGTCGCACTTGATCAGCGCGTGGTAGTCGGCCAGGAAGTAGAAGCTCTGCACGCCGGGCTGGCGGCTGGCACGCACCGCCGGGCGAATGGCGCCGACGTAGTTGCCCAGGTGCGGCGTGCCGCTGGTGGTGATGCCGGTCAGGACCCGGCGCGCGGAAGGGGAAGTCATGCGATCAGCCGATAAGCGCCTGCAGCGGCGCGAGAACGAAGTCAAGCAGGTGGAAGGTGAACCCCATCAACGGCCGCATCCACAGGTCGCTGACGACGCCCGCCACCACCAGCCCCATGACGATGAAAAAGCCCCAGGGCTCGATGCGGCTGACCGCCAGCGCCGCCCCGCGCGGCAGCAGGCCGACCAGCACGCGCCCGCCATCCAGCGGTGGCAGCGGAAACAGGTTGAACACGCCGATCACCACATTGACCAGCACCCCGGCCTGGCACATCTTGAGGAAGAACGGCTCGGTCACGCCGACGCCGTCCAGCACGATCAGCAGCGCGCCCCAGACCAGTGCCATCGCCAGGTTGGAGGCCGGCCCGGCCAGCGCCACCCACACCATGTCGCGCTTGGGGTGGCGCAGCTGCCCGAAGTTGACCGGCACCGGCTTGGCGTAGCCGAACACGAAGGCGCCGCCGGTGGCGATGTACAGGAACAGCGGCATGGCGATGGTGCCGATGGGGTCGATGTGCCGCACCGGGTTGAGCGTGACGCGGCCCAGGAAGGCCGCCGTGCCGTCGCCGAAATGGCGCGCCGCGTAGCCGTGCGCCGCCTCGTGCACGGTGATGGCAAACAGCACCGGCAGGGCGTAGAGGGCGATGGTCTGGATGATGTTGGCGAAGTCCACGGCGCGGATTGTCTCAGAGGCTGCGCGGGCGCCGGCGGCTCACAGGCCCAGCCGGGCGGCGTCGCCCCGGCCGTGGCGCAGCACCTCCGGCGCGTCACCGCTCAGGTCGACCACCGTGGTGGGCGCCAGCGGGCAGGCGCCGGCGTCGATCACGCCGGCGATCTGGTGGCCCAGTTGCTCGACGATGGCTTCGGCGTCGTTCAGCGGCTCGTCCTCGCCCGGCAGGATCAGCGTGGTGCCCAGCAGCGGCGCGCCGTGCAGCGCCAGCAGCTCGCGCAGCGCCGGGTGGTCGGGCACGCGCAGGCCGATGGTCTTGCGCTGCGGGTGGCTGACGCGCCGCGGCACCTCCTTGCTGGCCTCCAGGATGAAGGTGAACGGCCCCGGCGTGCCGGCCTTCAGGCGGCGGAACTGGGCGTTGTCCACGCGCGCATGGCTGGCCAGCTCGCTCAGGTCGCGGCACAGCAGGGTCAGGTGGTGGCGCTCGTCGACCTGGCGGATGCGGCGCAACTGGTCGACCGCCGCCTTGTCGTCGAGGTGGCAGACCAGGGCGTAGCTGGAATCGGTGGGCACGGCCAGCACGCCGCCGCCATGCAGCAGCGCCGCGGCCTGCTTGAGCAGGCGCGGCTGCGGGTTGTCCGGGTGTACGACGAAAAGCTGGGCCATGGGCGAGTTTACTATGATTTCAGGAGCTGTCAGCGCTTGCCAGACAAGCGTCAGGGCCTGAAAACCTAATGAATCCGGTCGGCCAGCAGGGCCCAGACCGGCGTCAGGTCGGCGGGCAGCGGGGCCAGTCGGCCGAGGTCGACATGGCTCTCGTCGGGGCTGTGGAAGTCGCTGCCGCGCGAGGCGGCCAGGCCGAACTCACGCGCCAGCTCGGCATAGCGCTGCGCCTCGGCCGCGCTGTGGCTGCCGGTGACCACCTCGACGCCCTGCCCGCCGTGTTGCTTGAATTCCGAAAACAGCGCGTATTGCGCCGTCGCCGAGAAGTTGTAGCGCGCCGGATGCGCCACCACCGCCACGCCGCCGGCCTGCGTGATCCAGCGCACGGCATCGCCCAGCCGCGCCCAGCGGTGCGGCACGTAGCCGGGCTTGCCCTCGACCAGGAAGCGGCGGAACACCTCGGCCGTGTCGCGGCAGGCGCCGGTTTCGACCAGGAAGCGCGCGAAATGCGTGCGCGAGATCAGGCGCGGGTTGCCGACGTACTTGAGCGCGCCTTCGTAGGCGCCGGGGATGCCCACCTTGGCCAGTTGCTCGCCCATCTCGATGGCGCGCGGCCCCCGACCGTCGCGCGTGTCGGCCAGGCCCTCGGCCATGCGCGGATCGGTGTGGTCGAAGCCCAGGCCGACGATGTGCACGGTCTCGTCGGCGAAGGTGACGGACACCTCGACCCCGGTCAGGTAGCGCAGGCCCTCGGCGCGCGCGGCCTCCAGCGCGCGCTGCTGGCCGCCGACCTCGTCATGGTCGGTCAGCGACCACAGATCGACCCCGTTGGCGCGGGCACGGGCGGCCAGTTGTTCGGGCGTCAGGGTGCCGTCGGAGACGACGGAATGGCAGTGCAGGTCGGCGTTTTGCGGAAAGCTCACGCCGACCATTCTACGAAGCCGCCCATGCCGAGGTCGTGGCCAGGGCGTTTCAGCACCCCGTCAGGCCGTCGGCGGCTCTGGCCAGGCAGGCTGCGGCCCGCGCAGCTGCTCGAAGGCGTGCGCCAGCCGCAGCACGCCCAGGTCGTCGAAGCGCTGGCCGGCGATCTGCAGGCCGATGGGCAGCACAGCGCCCGGGGTGGCGGGCGAATCCATGGTGCCGCAGTTGACCGAGATGGCCGGCTGCTCGCCCATGTTGAAGGGCACGGTGAAGCCGATGTGCTCCAGCCCGCGCAGCGGGTCGTTGGTGGGCGAAGGCCATTCGGCCGGCGCCGGCGCGTTGGGCGAGACCGGCGAGATCAGGTAGTCCAGCCCCTGCATGGCCTGCGTGGTGGCCACGCGCGTGGCATGGGTGGCGGCGTAGGCGCGGAACACGTCCGGGCCGCTCATGCCGCGCGCGCTCTCGGCCCAGTCGCGGATCACCGGCAGCACGCTGGCGCGCGCCTCGGGGCTCAGCGCGTCGATGTCGAGCATCGAGCGCATGCGCCAGAAGTGATCCAGCCCGGCCAGCAGCTCGGGCGTCATGAAGGGCGCCAGCGGCGTGACGATGGCGCCCTGCCCGGCCAGCAACTGGGCGGCGTGCTCGACGGCGACGCGGATCGCCGGCTCCACCGGCAGGCCGCAGCCGGCCTCCAGCAGCAGGCCGATGCGCAGGCCCCGCAGCGGCTTGTCCTGGCGCCAGGCCAGCGACCAGTCGATGGGCTGCGGCGGCAGGCTCATGCCGTCGCGCGCGTCGGGCTGCGCCAGCACCTGCATCAGCAGCGCCGCGTCCTGCACGTTGCGCGTCATGGGGCCGGCGGCGCGGCCCATGTAGGGCGGATCGATCGGCACCCGGCCCAGGCTGGGCTTGAGGCCGACGATGCCGCACCAGGCCGCTGGCAGGCGGATCGAGCCGCCGATGTCGGTGCCGACGTGCAGCGGCCCATAGCCGGCCGCGGCGCCGGCGCCCGCCCCGGCGCTGGAGCCGCCCGGCGTCAGCGCCAGGTCCCAGGGGTTGCGCGACAGCCGGTGGAAGGTGGACAGCCCCGAGGACAGCATGCCGTAGTCGGGCATGGTGGTCTTGCACAGGATGACGGCGCCGGCCTCGCGCACGCGCGCCGCCGGTGGCGCGTCGGCCGCGGCCGGCAGCAGCGGCACGGCGCGCGTGCCCAACGGCACCGGGTCGCCCGCGGTGGCGATGTTGTCCTTGAGGGTGACGGGCACGCCGTCCAGCGGCCCGCAGGGTTCGCCGCGCCGCCAGCGCGCCTCGGCCGCGCGCGCCTGCGCCAGCACGGCTTCGGGCCGCAGCAACCAGGTGGCGGCGATGTGCGGCTCCCAGCGCTCGATGCGCGCCAGCACGCTGTGCGCCACGTCGACCGGGGAGAACTGGCGCGCGCGGTAGCCGGCCAGCAAGGCGTGGGCGGACAGCTCGTGAAGGCAGGCAGTCATCCGGTGAATCCAAAAGAAAAGAGCCGCCAGCGGTCGTGCAGACTGCGCCAGCAGCTCTCAAAACAGAAGCAATGCTCAGTTCCAGCTGAGCGCCGACAGGTCGTTGACGAAGATCGGCGAGTCCTTCCACAGGCCCTGCACGCGCTTGTTGGCCACCGTCACGCCCTGCGGCTGGAACAGCCAGGCCAGCACGGCGTCGTCGGCCAGCAGCTTCTGCAGCTCACCCAGCAGCTTGTTGCGCTCGGCGGCGGTGGGCGTGTTCTTGATCCTGGTGTACAGCTCGTTGAACCGGGGGTTCTGGTAGCCCCAGTAGTAGTTGGGGTTGGCGAAGTTGCCCAGGTCAAAGGGCTCGACGTGGCTGATGATGGTCAGGTCGTAGTTCTTGGGCCCGCCAAAGGTGTTGGACAGCCATTGCGCCCATTCGACGTTCTGCACCTTGGCGGTGATGCCGATCTTGGCCAGCTGCGCCACGATGACCTCGCCGCCCTGGCGGGCGTAGGACGGCGGCGGCAACACCAGCGACAGCTCCAGCGGCGTGGTGACGCCGGCCTCCTTGAGCAGGGCCTTGGCCTTGTCGGGGTCGTAGGGGTTGACGCCGGTGGTGTCGATGTAGCCGGGCGCGCCGGGCACGTAGTGGCTGCCGATCGGCGCGCCGTAGCCGTCGGCGGCGCCGGCGATGACGGCCTTGCGGTCGATCGCCATGCTGATGGCACGGCGCACCCGCACGTCGTTCAAGGGCTTGCGCGCGTTGTTGATGGCCAGCACGGTCTTGGCGCGCGAGCCGCTGACCAGCACCTGCAGCCGCGGGTTGGCCTTGAACTGCGCGGCGCCGCGCGGCGCCACGCGCGGAAACGCGTCGACATCGCCCGACAGCACCGCCGCCACCTGCGCCGCCGGGTCGCTGATGAAGCGGAAGGTGACGCGCTTGAGCTTGATGGCGCCCGCGTTGCGATAGCCCGGCCAGGCCTTGAGCGTGACGGACGAGCCCTTGGCCCAGCTGTCCAGTTCGTACGGCCCGGTGCCCACCGGCTTGGTGTTGTTGCCGTCGGCGCTCTTGGGCTCGACGATGGCGGCGGTGGCCTGGCCCATGTAGAACAGGAAGTCCGGGTCGGGCTCCTTGTTGATGATGACCACGGTGTGCTCGTCGACCGCGCTGACGCTTTCCATGGCGGCAAAGGTGCGCTTGTCCTTGTTGGTGCTCTTGTCGCCGGCGGCGCGCGTGAAGCTGAACTTCACCGCCTGGGCGTTGAACGGCTCGCCGTTGCTGAACTTCACGCCCTTGCGCAGGTAGAAGGTGATGGTGCGCAGGTCGGGCGAGACCTCCCAGCGCTCGGCCAGCAGCGGGGTCACGCTGCCATCGGGGTTGATCTTGGTCAGCGTCTCGAAGACGTTGTAGAGCACCACCTCGGCGATGGCCGAGGCGGCGCCGGCGGTCGGATCCAGGCCTGGCGGCTCCAGCGTCATGCCGAGCACCATGGTGCTCTTGCCGGATTGCGCCAGCACCGGCAGGTGCGTGGCGGCGGCGACGACGGGCAGGCTCAGGGCAAAGTCACGGCGTTTCATCGGGTGGTCTCCTGGAATCGGGTGGGGCGCATCGTAGCGCAGGCAACGGGCCAGGCGCTCAGGCGGCCGACGCGACGCCCTGCCCCGGCACCGCATCGAGCAACTGGCGCGTGTAGGGATGGCTCGGCTCGCGCAGCACCTGGCGCACGGGGCCGTGCTCGACCACGCGACCGCCCTGCATCACGGCCACGTCCTGGCACAGGTGGGCCACCACCGCCAGGTCGTGGCTGATGAAGAGGAAAGTGACGCCATGCGCGTCGCGCAGGTCGGCCATCAGGTTGAGCACCTGCGCCTGCACCGAGACGTCGAGCGCGCTCACCGCCTCGTCGGCGACGATCAGCTTGGGCCGCGTGATCAGCGCGCGGGCGATGGCGATGCGCTGTCGCTGGCCGCCGGAAAATTCGTGCGGGTACTTGTCGAGCGCGTCGGGGCGCAGGCCCACGGCTTCGAGCATGGCGGCGGCGCGCTCGCGCTGCTGGACGCGGCTGGCGCCTTCGAGCGCGGCGGCCGGCTCGGCCACGGTGCGCCAGACGCGCCGGCGCGGGTCGAGCGAGCCGTAAGGGTCCTGGAACACCATCTGGAAGTCGCGCCGCGCCGCGCGCAGATCGCCCGCCGACAGCGCGTGCAGATCACGCCCCTGCAGCAGCACCTGACCGGCCGTGGGCGGCTCCAGCGCCATCACCAGCCGCGCCAGCGTGCTCTTGCCCGAACCCGATTCACCCACGATGCCCAGGCTGCGCCCGGCCACCAGCCGCAGCGACACGCCCTTGAGCGCATGCACCTCGGCCGGCGGCCTGAGCAGTGATTCGCGCGGCAGCGCGTAGCGCTTGTGCACGTCGCGCACTTCAAGCAGAAATTGGGGTTCAGGCTTGTCCATCACGCGCCAGCAGCTATTGATTCAGGAGCGCCCAGCACCGCCTGGGCACGCCGGCACCAGAAGCGGTGCGCACCGTCCAGATCGACGCGCGGCGGCACTTGGCTCCAGCAGGCGTCCTCGGTGAATGGGCAGCGCCCGGCGAACGGGCAGCCAGGCGGCAGCGCGAACAGCTCGGGCACGGTGCCGGCGATGGTGGGCAGCCGGTCGCCGCGGTGGGCGTGCAGGCGCTGCGCCAGATTGGGCCGGGCTGCCAGCAGGCCGCGCGTGTACGGGTGAGCGGGCTGCCGGAACACCGCGTCGGCCGGGCCGCTTTCCACCACCGCGCCGCCATACATCACCAGCATGCGGCGCACGTTCTGCGCGATCAGGCCCAGGTCGTGCGAGATCAGCACCAGCGCCATGCCACGCTCGGCCACCAGCTCGCGGATCAGCGCCAGGATCTGCTGCTGCACCGTGACGTCGAGCGCGGTGGTGGGCTCGTCGGCGATCAGCACGTCGGGCTCACAGGCCAGCGCCATGGCGATCATGATGCGCTGGCGCTGGCCGCCCGAGAACTGGTGCGGAAAGCTGTCGGCGCGCCGCGCCGGCTCGGGAATGCCCACGCGCGCCATCAGCTCGACCGCGCGTTGGCGCGCGGCGCGCGCGGCCAGCCCCTTGTGCAGCATCAGCGGCTCGGCGATCTGCGCGCCCACGCGGTGCACCGGGTTGAGTGCGGTCATCGGCTCCTGGAAGATCATGGCGATGCGGTTGCCGCGCAGGCGGCGCCAGTCGCGGTCGGGCAGGCCCACCAGCTCCTGGCCGTCCAGCTTCAGGCTGCCGTGCACGCGGGCGTTGTCGGGTTGCAGACCCATCAGCGCCAGCGCCGTCATCGACTTGCCGCAGCCCGATTCGCCGATCAGCCCCAGCGTGTCGCCGCGTTCCAGCGCAAAGCTGACGCCGCGCACCGCGGTGGCGCTGCCGCGGTGGGTGCGCAGGTCGACGCGCAGCTGATCGGCTTGCAGCAAGGGCATGGTCTAGGGCCTGTTAACGCTATGGAAGGGAATCGCGTTGCCTCGCCAAGGGGCTGGATGCAAGGCGCCCGCGCGCAGCAAGGTAGGCACCTTGCAAGCGCGGGCAACGCCGCAGACGGCCCCTTGGCGAAGCAACCCGAAGGGAAGCTCATGACAGCCCGCCCCTCGGCGTTGCGCTTCTTGTGCGTGCCGACGCACGCACTGCGTCACGCGCCTTGATGGGCGGGCTGTCATGAGCTTCGCGACCCCTTCCATAGCGTTAACAGGCCCTAGCGCAACAGATTGGTCAGGGGCCGCCCGCGCGCGTCGCGGTAAACGTCGAAGTCGGCGTCGATGCTGAGGACGCGGCGCAGCCCAAGGCGCTCGGCGGCCTCGGCGATCGAGGCGTCGGCCAGGTCCAGCGGCAGGTCGGCAAAGCGCTGGGCGATGCGGCGCATCTGCATCAGGCTGGTCTCGCCCGGCACATCCAGCCGCACGCCGCCGCGCTCGACCCACAGCAGAAAGTCGAGCGCCGCCTGGTTGTGCACGCGCCGCGCCAGCAGCGCGCAGACCTCGGTCAGCACCGGCCAGGTGCTGACCAGCAGCGCGCCGGGGTGCGCCCGCAGCCACGCCGCCACCGGCGCGTGCCAGTCGTCGGCGGCGTTGAACAGCGCCAGCAGCGGGCCGCTGTCGACCAGCACCGGGCCCTGCGGCGCGCCCTGGGCGCCCACCAGCCAGCGCGCCGGGGGCTCGGCAACCTGGGGTGGCGGGGCGGGCAGCGGCGCCTTGGACATGCGGGTCAATGGTCTGCGCGACGGCGGGCGTGCTTCTGTGCCCAGGCGTCGGCCAGGTGCGCGCGCCGCTGGGCCGCCAGATCGGCGGGGCCGGCGTGGCGGCCGAACAGGTCGGCCCCCAGCGACCAGGCCGAGGCGGGCGCCGCCGGAGCTTCGGCCAAATAAGCGGTGAGCGCATCGCGCAGCACCTCGCTCAGGCTGCGGCCCTCGGCCGCGCATTGCTGGCGCAGCGACTGCTCCAGCTCGGACGGAAGCTTGACGGTGATGGTCATGGCGGGCCCTTTAAGGTATCGTAATACGATTAATATTACCCATTTATCGCGACCCCTGCAAGCGCGGGTCGAGCACGTCGCGCAGCCCGTCGCCCAGCAGGTTCAGCCCCAGCACCGACAGCGCGATGGCCAGACCCGGCCACACGGCCAGCAGCGGGGCGTCGAACATCAGCGTCTGTGCCTCGGCCAGCATGCGCCCCCAGCTGGGCTGCGGCGGCTGCGTGCCCAGGCCCAGGTAGGACAGCGCCGCCTCGGCCAGGATGGCAACGGCAAAGCGGATGGTGGCCTGCACGATCAACACCGCCGCGATATTGGGCAACACGTGCTGCCAGGTGATGGCCCAGGCGCCCTTGCCACTGGTGCGCGCGGCCTGCACGTAGTCGCGGCTCCACACGGCGTTGGCGGCGGCGCGCGTGATGCGCGCGAACGCCGGAATGCCGTAGATGCCGATGGCGATGATGGCGTTGACGATGCCCGGCCCATACACCGCCGTCAGCATGATGGCCGACAGGATGGCCGGAAAGGCAAAGCCGAAGTCGGCCACCCGCATGATGAGCTCTTCCACCCAGCCACGGCGCGCCGACGCCAGCAAGCCCAGCGCGGCACCAAACACCAGGCCGATGCCGACCGCGATGACCCCCACCAGAATGGACGCGCGCGCCCCCACCAGCAACAGCGACACCACATCGCGCCCGAACGGGTCGGTGCCCAGCCAGTGGCGCGCCCCGGGGGGCAGCAGGCGGGCCTCCATGTCGATCTCGTAGACCGGGTGCGGCGTCCACAGGTAGGACAGCGCCGCCGACAGCAGCAGCGCCAGCGTCAGCACGCCGCCGATCGTGAAACCGCGGTGCGCACGTGCACGCCGCCAGAAACCGGGCGCCGCCGGCGTGCTGGACGCGGCCATGGCAGGACTGTTCATGCGCACTCGAAATTCATGAGAAACAAGGCTCCAGCGCCCGTCCATCGTGCGCAACCAGCTATATATTCAATAGCAACGAACGATCCGATCACGGTCATATCTCGCTCGCCTTGACGCGCGGGTCGATCACCGCATACAGCACGTCGACGAAGAAGTTGACCGCCACCACCATCGCCGCCAGCAGCATCACGCAGTTGCGCACCACGATCAGGTCGCGGTTGGCGATGCTCTGGAAGATCAGGCGCCCCAGGCCCGGCAGGTAGAACACGCTCTCGACCACGATGGTGCCCGCCAGCAGTTCGGCGAACTGCAAGCCCATCACGGTGATCACCGGGATCATGGCGTTGCGCAGCACGTGGCCCCACAGCGTGGCGCGGCGGCTCAGGCCCTTGGCGCGCGCGGTGCGCACGAAGTCCTCGCGCAGCACCTCCAGCACCGCCGAGCGCGTGAAGCGTGCCAGGATCGCCGCCTGCACCAGCGCCAGTGCCACGGCGGGCAGGAGCAGCGACTTCAGGCCGTCCCACAGCCCGGCCCACACGCCGTCGTCGAAATACCAGCCGTCAAAGCCGCCGGCCGACAGCCATTGCAGCTTGACCGAGAACAGCATGATCAGCAGGATCGCGAACCAGAAGTTGGGGATGGCGATGCCGACCTGTGCCAGCGCCATCAGGCCGGTGTCGCCCAGCCGGTTGTGCTGCGACGCCGCGTACACCCCCACCGTCAGCGCCAGCAGCGCGGTCAGGCACATGGCCAGCACGGCCAGCGGCACGGTCAGGTGCAGCCGCTCGGCAATCAGCTCGGCCACCGGTGAACCATAGGCGTAAGAGTTGCCCATGTCGCCGCGCAGCAGGCCGCCCATCCAGTCCATGTAGCGGGCCAGCGCCGGGCGGTCCAGTCCCAGCTCGACCACCTTGGCGGCCACCGCGGCGGGGTCGGCGTCGGCACCCATCAGCACCTCGGCGGCGTTGCCGGGCAGCACCTCCAGCACCGCGAACACGATCAGGCTGGTGGCCGCCAGCGTGGCCAGCAGCGTGAGAACGCGTTTGAAGAGGAAGTAGCTCATGTGCGGCGGCCGGTGCTGCGTGGCATTATCGACACATCGGGCGCGGCAGCTGGCGCGCTCATGTCGCCACAACCAGGAGCGCATCGATGGCCCTGATGATCACCGACGACTGCATCAACTGCGACGTCTGCGAACCCGAATGCCCCAACCAGGCGATCTCGATGGGCGAGGAGCACTACGAGATCGACCCCGACAAATGCACCGAATGCGTGGGTCACTTCGGCGAGCCGCAGTGCGTCCAGGTGTGCCCGGTGGACTGCATTCCGGTCAATCCGCTGCGCGTGGAAGACCCGCAGGTGCTGTTGGCCAAGTTCCACCGCCTGCTCGGACAGGACTGAGCGATGCTTTCAATTTGATAGCTGCTGACGCTTGTCTGGAGACCATCGCAGCTATTCCGACCGCGCCGGGACCAGGATGTCGCGCTTGCCATCGGCCGTCATGGCGCTCACCAGGCCGGCCTTTTCCATATCCTCGACCAGGCGCGCGGCGCGGTTGTAGCCGATCTTCAGGTGGCGCTGCACCAGCGAGATGCTGGCCTTGCGGTTCTTCAGCACCACCTCGACCGCCTGGTCGTACATCGGGTCCTTCTCGCCGCCGGCATCGTCGCCCACGCCGAAACCGCCCTCCTCGCCATCGACCGTGCCGCCCTCCAGCACGCCCTCGATGTAGTTGGGTTCGCCCTGGCTCTTGAGGTAATCGACCACGCGGTGCACTTCTTCATCACTGACGAAGGCGCCGTGCACGCGCACCGGCAGGCCGGTGCCACTGGCCATGTACAGCATGTCGCCCATGCCGAGCAACGCCTCGGCACCCATCTGGTCGAGGATGGTGCGGCTGTCGATCTTGCTGCTGACCTGGAACGCGATGCGCGTGGGAATGTTGGCCTTGATCAGGCCGGTGATCACGTCCACGCTGGGGCGCTGCGTGGCCAGGATCAGGTGGATGCCGGCGGCGCGCGCCTTTTGTGCCAGGCGGGCGATCAGCTCCTCGATCTTCTTGCCCACCACCATCATCAGGTCGGCCAGCTCGTCGATGATGACGACGATGTGCGGCAGGCGCTCCAGCGGCTCGGGGTCTTCGGGCGTGAGGCTGAAGGGGTTGTAGATGAACTCGCCGCGCGCCTTGGCCTCGTCGATCTTCTGGTTGAAGCCGGCCAGGTTGCGCACGCCCGACTTGCTCATGAGCTTGTAGCGCCGCTCCATCTCGGCGACGCACCAGTTCAGGCCGTTGGCGGCCTGCTTCATGTCGGTGACCACCGGCGCCAGCAGGTGCGGAATACCCTCGTAGACGCTCATCTCCAGCATCTTGGGGTCGATCATCAGCAGGCGCACGTCCTTGGGCTCGGCCTTGTACAGCAGGCTCAGGATCATGGCGTTGATGCCCACCGACTTGCCCGATCCGGTGGTGCCGGCCACCAGCACGTGCGGCATCTTGGCCAGGTCGGCCACGATGGGCTTGCCGATGATGTCCTTGCCCAGGCCGACGGTCAGCAAGGATTTGGCGTCGTTGTAGACCTGCGAGCCCAGGATCTCGGACAGGCGGATCGACTGACGCCGCGCATTGGGCAATTCGAGGGCCATGTAGTTCTTGCCCGGAATGGTCTCGATCACGCGAATGGACACCAGCGACAGCGAGCGCGCCAGGTCCTTGGCCAGGTTGACCACCTGCGAGCCCTTGACGCCTGTGGCCGGCTCGATCTCGTAGCGCGTGATCACCGGGCCGGGCGCGGCGGCCACCACGCGCACCTCGACGCCGAAGTCCTTGAGTTTTTTCTCGATCAGGCGGCTGGTCATCTCCAGCGTCTCGGGCGCCACGGTTTCCTGCCGGGCCGGCGCGCCGTCGAGCAAATCGACCTGCGGCAGCGGGCTGTCGGGCAACTCGGTGAACAGGGGCTTCTGCTTTTCCTTGACCACGCGCTCGCTCTTGGGCACCTGCACCACGGCCGGCTCGATCAGCACCGGGGCCGGGTGCTGCTCCTCGATCACCTCGCGCTGCTGGTGCACCACCTCTTCGCGTTCGCGCGCGGCCTGCTTGCCCAGCGCCAGGTCCTGCGCGACGGCGCGGCGCGCGCGGCGCGACTCCAGCAACGCATACAGGCCGGCACCGATGCGCTCGGCCACGCGGCTCCAGGAAAATCGGAACACCAGCGCCATGCCCAGCACCAGCACCGCGATACCCAGCAGCGCCGAACCGGTGAACCCCAGCCAGTGCACGGCCAGCGGCCCGCCCACGGCTCCCACGATGCCACCGGCGGAACCCGGCAGCGCGTCATCCCATCGGTACAGGCGTGACCACTCCAGCCCCGTGCTGGCCGCCAGCAGCAGCGCCAGCCCCACCCAGAAGGCCGGGCGTGTGGACACCAGGCGCGACCACGCGGAATCCCCCGCGGCCGCGGCCACCGGCGCGCCGCCATGCATCCAGCGCCAGACCCCCCCCCACCAGACACGAATCACGGCCGCGACACACCACCATGCCGAGAAGCCAAGCAGCATGTAGGCCAGATCGGCCAGCCACGCCCCCAGCTTGCCGGCCCAGTTGTGCGGCGGGCCGCCGGCGCCGGAGGTGGACCATGCGCCATCCTGCGGCGAATAGCTGGCCAGCGCCATCACCATGAAGATGAGCAGCGCCAGCCCCAGCACCAGAAAAACTTCCTGAGCGAAGCGGCCGACGCCTGGGCGCGCCGCGGGCGCCGCCTGGGCGCCATTGAAGGTATTGAGTGGGTAGGCCATCGACAACAACACAGCCCGGGACGCGATCCCGGGGTCACCCCGCCAGGGGGCCGGATCAGTTCAGAGTGGTCAGGCGGTCCTTGACCGCGATGGCCCCATCGTCCTGCGTCTGGATGAAGCCACGCTCCTCCAGATCCTTCATCACCCGACTGACCATCTCACGCGAGGCACCGACCATCTTGGCGATGTCCTGGCGCGACAGCCGTTCGCGGATCAGCAGCGTGCCGTCGCCCTCTTCGACGGCGAATTCCAGCAGCGCGCGCGCCACGCGCCCATACACGTCCATGAGCGCCAGCGACTCGATCTTGCGGTCGGCCTGGCGCAGGCGCTGCACCAGGCCGCGCATCACGGCATAGGCCATCGACGAATTCTCCGGCAGGCAGCGGGCGAACTCCGTGCGTCCCAGCATCAGCACGTCGGTCTGCACCTCGGCGCGCACGGTGGCCGAATGCGGTTCGTTGTCGATCAGGCTCATCTCGCCGATGTGATCGCCGGGCCGCAGGGTGGCCAGGATCACCTCGCGGCCACGACTGTCCGAAGTGATCACCCGAGCCCGACCGTTGAGCAGGATGAACAGGGCGTTGGTCTTCTTGCCCTGCTCCACGATGACCTCGCCGCGCTTGAAGCGGCGCTTGACCACCGCGTCCGCCACGGACACGGCCTGCGCGTCCGTCAGCATCGAGAACAGCGGCACCCTGCGGATCAACTCGAGACTCGACAACATGGTCATATCCAAACACCTCCAAGACCGGCACCCGGACCGTAATCCCTAGAATCCTGGCAGCATCGCATCAACGTCGCGATGGCGCTAAAAACACTGCGCATTTCCACATATCGTAGCGCAGCCCCCGCGATTACCCAAGGTTTACCGATGACGACCCAACACGCCAAAGTTCTCATTCTTGGTTCCGGCCCGGCCGGCTATACCGCCGCCGTCTACGCCGCGCGCGCCAACCTGCATCCGCTGCTGGTCACCGGCATGGCCCAGGGTGGCCAGTTGATGACCACCACCGAAGTGGACAACTGGCCCGCCGACGTCGACGGCGTGCAGGGGCCCGACCTGATGCAGCGCTTTCAGGCCCATGCCGAGCGCTTCAAGACGGACATGGTGTTCGACCACGTCCACACAGCCGACCTGTCCGCGCGCCCCTTCCGGCTGACGGGCGACAACGCCACCTACACCTGCGACAGCCTGATCATCGCCACCGGCGCGTCGGCCCAGTACCTGGGCCTGCCGTCGGAGCAAGCCTTCATGGGTCGCGGCGTATCGGCCTGCGCCACCTGTGATGGCTTTTTCTACCGCGATCAGGACGTCTGCGTGATCGGCGGCGGCAACACCGCCGTCGAGGAAGCGTTGTATCTTTCCAACATCGCGCGCAAGGTCACCCTGGTGCACCGCCGCGACAAGTTCCGCGCCGAACCGATCCTGGTGGACAAGCTGATGGACAAGGTGGCCGCCGGCAAGATCGAACTGAAGACCTTCCACGTGCTGCACGAGGTGCTGGGCGACGACAGCGGTGTCACCGGCATCCGCATCCGGCACGTCGACAGCGGCCAGACGGAGGACATCGCACTGCAAGGCTGCTTCATCGCCATCGGCCATTCGCCCAATTCACAGATTTTCCAGGGCCAGCTGGACATGAGCGGCGGCTACATCCGCACCCAGGGTGGCCTGAACGGCTTCGCCACCCAGACCAGCGTGCCTGGCGTGTTCGCCGCCGGCGACGTGCAGGACCATGTCTATCGCCAGGCCGTCACCAGCGCCGGCACGGGCTGCATGGCGGCACTGGACGCACAGCGCTTTCTGGAGCAGCAAGGCAGCCAGGGCGCCTGACACGTGGAAACTGGCTATAATCAAAGGCTTTTTCCGGCACGCGTGGGTTGTTTGCACGACATACGGAATGCATAAGGGCCACCGCCACCCTTTTTCTGGCGAGGTGAGGCCGAAGCGAGTCCGCTGCCCATGAGGGGCCAGCAGGCGTCAGCGGCGGCCGTGATGACTGGAGTCGACAACTCATGGCACGCGTGTGCGAAGTCACGGGCAAGAAGCCCATGGTCGGGAACAACGTTTCCCACGCCAACAACAAAACCAAGCGCCGGTTCCTGCCGAACCTGCAATACCGCCGTTTCTGGGTCGAGAGCGAGAACCGTTGGGTGCGCCTGCGCGTGTCCGGCGCCGCGCTGCGCCTGATCGACAAGAAGGGCATTGACGCCGTGCTGGCCGACATGCGTGCCCGCGGCCAAGCCTAATCCACACAAGGAGCTGACACCATGGCCACCAAAGGCGGACGCGAAAAGATCAAGCTGGAATCCACGGCCGGTACCGGCCACTTCTACACCACCAGCAAGAACAAGAAAACCATGCCCGAGAAGATGTCGATCATGAAGTTCGACCCCAAGGCTCGCAAGCATGTGGAGTACAAGGAAATCAAGCTGAAGTGATTCAGCGCACGTCCTGTGCCCCCGTCAACCCGCCGCCATCGGCGGGTTTCTTTTTGGCCAGGTGGGCGCGGGCGCAACCGCTAGAATCGCCCGGCAGAGTCGACGTGGAGGTGTGGCAGAGTGGTCGATTGCACCGGTCTTGAAAACCGGCAACGGGCAACCGTTCGTGAGTTCGAATCTCACCGCCTCCGCCAAGCCAGACAAAAAAAGCCCCGCAACAGCGGGGCTTTTTCGTTGGCGGAGAAGGAGGGATTCGAACCCTCGATACGGTGAACCGTATACCGGATTTCGAGTCCGATTCGGATAGGGTTTCCCGGTGTTGATTGGTGTTGCTAGAATCCATGCAAATCAACATGTTAGCTGTCTTTCTCACAGCTTTAGTGTTGATTGGGATTCGGCAATTTCGGCCAAATCTGCCTACAGATTGCCTACAGGTAGTTGACATGATTAGGGGGTTATTCATGGTGGCACCAAAGCGTACCAGATTGACGGCCGAGCGAATTGCCGCGTTCACCTGCCCGCCCGGCAAGTCCCAGGCCTTCCTGTGGGACACCGACGCGCCAGCGCTGGCCGTGCGCGCCGCCGCTGGGGGCCGGAAGACCTACGTTTTCGAGCGCCGCCTGAACGGCAAAACCTTGCGCGTGAACATTGGCGCCACCAGCGATTGGACTATCGAGCAAGCCCGCAGCGAAGCGCGCCGGCTGGCCGTGCTGGTTGACGGGGGCAGCGACCCGCGCGAGCTGGAACGCCAGCAGCAAGCCGAGCGCGCAGCCCAGCGCCAGCAGGAACAAGCCCAGGCCGTCACCATGGGCGAAGCATGGGCCGCCTACGTCACCGAGCGCCGGCCGCACTGGGGCGAGCGCCACTACCTGGACAACCTGGCCGCCGTGCGCGCCGGGGGTGAGCCTTTCAAGCGCGGGCAAGGCACCACCAAGCCCGGCCCCCTGCACGCCCTGCTGGCGCTGCCGCTGCGCGAGCTGGATGCAACCGCCGTTGAAGCATGGGCCGCCCGGGAAGCCCAGGCCCGCCCGACCCAAGCACGCCTTGCCCTGCGCCTGCTGCGCGCCTTTCTTGGCTGGTGCACGGAGCATCCGCAGTATTCGGCCGCCACACCAGACAAGAACCCGGCAAATAGCCGCCGCGCCCGCGAAGCGCTGGGCAAGGCCGGGGTGAAGTCCGACGCCCTGCTACGCGAGCAACTGCCCGGCTGGTTTGCCGCCGTGCGTGGCATCGGCGCCGCTGCCCCATCGGCCTACCTGCAAACCCTGCTGCTGACGGGTGCCCGGCCCGGTGAAGTGCTGACGCTGCGCTGGGAGGATGTGAACACGCAATGGCGCGGCCTGACGATTCGGGACAAGGTGGAAGGCGAGCGCGTCATACCCCTGGCGCCCTACGTGCACCACCTGCTGGCCGGCCTGCCGCGCCGGGGGCCGTTCGTGTTTGCCGGCACCAGTGACGACAAGCCGATGGCCCGCCCGCACCGCTTCCTGCTGGCCGTTGGCACCGTGGCTGGCGTGGGGGGTCTGACGCTGCATGGCCTGCGCCGCAGCTTCAAAAGCCTTTCCGAGTGGCTGGAACTGCCGGCCGGCGTGGTAGCGCAAATCATGGGGCACAAGCCCAGCGCCACCGCAGAAAAGCACTACACCGTGCGCCCGCTCGATTTGCTGCGCGTGCACCATGAAAAACTGGAAGCGTGGATTCTGGAACAGGCCGGCATCGTGTTCGATGCCCACGCCGAGCCGGGCAAGCTGCGCGCCGTACCGTGACAGGCGGCGCGAGCGCACCAATACAAATATTTGTATACTTCCAGCATGAAACCGATTGCGTTTCTGGCAACCGCGCTGGAAGACCTGCGGGCGTTCCCGCCATCCGCCATGCGCAGCGCCGGCTACCAACTGGACAAGGTGCAGCATGGCCTGAGCCCCGACGATGCCAAGCCCATGCCGACCATCGGCGCCGGGGTGACGGAGCTTCGTATCTGGGACGAAGCCGGAACCTTCCGCGTCGTGTACGTCGCCAAGCTGGCCGATGCGGTCTACGTGTTGCACTGCTTCCAGAAGAAGACCCAGCAGACCGCCCGGCGCGACATTGAACTGGCCCGAAAGCGCTTCAAGGCACTGAAGAAGGAGATTTCATCATGACCGACAAGCAACGATTTGCCAGCGTCTGGGACGCCATCGAAAACACGCCTGCCGCCGCAGCGAGCATGCGCGCGCGCTCCGAGTTGATGATGAACATTGCCGAGGCCATCCGCCTGCAAGGCCTGACCCAGGCGCGGGCCGCTGAATTGTTCGGCGTCACACAGCCCCGAATCTCCGACCTGGTGCGTGGCAAGGTGAACCTGTTTTCCCTGGACACCCTGATTGACATGGCAGCGACCGCCGGCATGGCGCCCGTGGTGAAGGTACATGCGCCCAAGGCACCCCGGCGCACCGCAAGGCGCCACGCTGCAGAGGAACACGCCTGAACCGTTTTCGCCCCAGCTAGGCAGGGCCGCAATCCTGCCGAAAAGCCAGACCCCCGCTGGCCTGCTGGTGGCACCCATTGCCGGGGCTGCATCCGGGGGGTGCACATGACCGAGAAACAGACCGAGCGACCGACCGCACCGACCCTGGAGCTGGTGCAGGCTGCGCGGCTGTGTGGATTCAAGGCGGCCGATGGCTGGCCGCAAGCGCTGCGGATTGAGTGCATCGCCTGGCTGCTGGCGCCACAACCGGGCCCAGGTCAGAAGGGGTGGACACCCGAGCGCCGCGACCAATTCCAACTGCTGACGCTGGCCGCCGATGCGGGCGAGCTGGAACACACCAGCGAGACCGTGCGAATCCCACGCCAGCGCTACTACATCGTCCAAGGCATCGATTCTGAGAGCTGGTATAGCCGCGAATTCCCCCGCGCACCGCAACCGCCCCAGTTCCGCGAAGTGACGCGCCGCCTGGTCACTGCCCAGGCCCTGGCCGCTTGGATGCACCAGCAAGGGCACACACCATCGAGGCTGATTCGGGCATGGTTCGCCGCCTGCGGGGTGGAGGCTGACGCTGCGCCGCAGGAGCCGGCCCAGGCCGCACCTGCCGAGGCGAGCACAGACATAGCCAAGCGCGCCGCGCTGGTGGCCCTCCTGGAGCACGAATGGCCCACGATTGAGAAAGACCTGAACGAGGCCAGCCGTGACGGACTGCGCGAAGCTGCCCATGCTGGAACGCACGGATTCTGGCGCGTGGACAAGGCGCGCGAGTGGGCGAAGCAGCGCGGCAAGCTGCGCGAGAAAGCGGACGTGCTCCCGCTGAACAGCCCCTGGCCGGGGTCCGTGCGCAAGCACCGGATGCAGGGCTGAACTGGCGCCCTGAGTCCGGGGCGAATCCGGGCTTTTCATGGGCTTTTGCCGGATGAATCCGGGGCCGGAATAGTCCGCTGCCATGTCAAACATCAATCGACATGGCACTATGCAAACTGCAGCAATCGAACCGCACCCCGTAGGTGTCCAGTTCCCGCCGCTGGAACACGTCACCAGCCCGACCGTTGACACCAGCGCCGCCGCCTACTACCTGAACCGCCGCCCGCAGACCCTGCGCGGCTGGGCCTGCACCGAGACCTGGCCCGCAGGCCTGCGCCCGGTGCGCCTGAATGGCCGCCTGGCCTGGCCGGTGGCTGGCATCCGCGCCGTGCTGGGGGTGCCCGCATGATGGCCGCCGCACTGTGCCGCCTGGCCTTGCGTTTGTGGCTGGCCGCCCCGTCCCGCTGGTTCCGGAGGGCTGGCCGATGAACACCGCACCCGAACAACTGAGCTTCCTTCCCCCGGCACCGCTCGCCCCGACCTGGCCCGCACGCGGCACCCTGGCCGATGTGGCGCTGGCCTGGATGCTGGATGGCCAGCGCCTGACACATCCCGAGTTTGAACACCGCACGGGTTCCTGGCGCCTGGCCGCCGTGGTGTTTGAGCTGCGCGCGCTGGGCTGGCCGGTCGAGTCCGACCCCGTGCCCGCACCGACTGCCGACGCACCCGTGCGCTACGTGGCCCGCTACTGTGTGCCCGCCCGAGCCCTTGCCGCCGCCCTGAGTCCCAGGGGGTGAGCAGGTGCAACTGACCGACACCGAGCGCGCCCGCGCCGCGCTGGCGTGCATTCCGCCTGACTTGCCGCGCCACGAATGGGCGCGCGTGGGCATGGCTGCGAAGGCTGCAGGCCTGAGCTTCGAAGACTTCGACGCGTGGAGCCAGCAGGGCACCACCTACCGCGCCGCCGATGCACGCGACACCTGGCGCAGCATCCGCGCCGATGGTGGCGTGACCGCCGCGACGCTGTACCACGTCGCACGCGAGCATGGCTATCGCACCGCCAGCGACAAGCCCCGGCAAGCCCATTTGCCGGCCCGTGGTGAACCCGCCAAGCCTGAGCGCGCCCAAGCCCCAGGCGCAGCGGCTGGCGCCGTGTGGGGCCGCTGTGAGCCCGCTACCGAGTCGCACGCCTACGCCAGCCGCAAGGGGCTTTCTGGCAAGCCGCTGGCTGGCCTGCGCGTGGTGCCCCAGGGTGACGCCCTGCGCATCCGTGGCAACAGCATGGCCGGCGCCCTGGCCGTGCCCGCCTACGCTGCCGATGGCGCGCTGCAAAGCCTGCAACTGATTCCGGCCGATGGCCCCAAGATGAACCTACCCGGTGCCCCGATGGCCGGCGCGCGCTTCACCGTGGGCACGCCCGCGCCTGGCCGGCCGCTGTACGTGTGCGAGGGCATCGGGCAAGCATGGGCCTGCTGGCAATCCACCGGCACCGCCGCCGTGTGCGCTTTCGGCTGGGGCAACGTGGGTCGCGTGGCTGCCGACCTGCGCCAGCGTGACGCATCGGCCCGGCTGGTGCTGGTGCCCGACGTGGGCAAGGAAGGCGACGCGGAAAAGCTGGCGCGCGAGCTGGGCGCCGCCGTGGCGCGGCTGCCCGAGGGCTGGCCGCAAAACAGCGACGCCAACGACTACGCGCAGCGCGAAGGTGCCGACGCCCTGGCCGCACTGCTGGAACAGGCCAGCGTGCCGCCCAAGCCCGAGCCGCGCTACAAGCTGCTGACCGGCGCCGATGTGCGCGCCCTGCCGCCGCTGGCTTGGCGCGTGCGTGGCGTGCTGCCCGCGCAGGGGCTGGCCGCGCTGTATGGCCCCAGTGCATCCGGCAAATCGTTCCTTGCCCTGGACCTGGCATGCGCCATCGCTCAGGGCCGGGATTGGTTCGCGCACCGCGTGCAGGCCGCGCCCGTGGTGTACGTGGCGCTCGAAGGCGAGGCCGAGTTTCGGTTGCGCTGCGCCGCGTGGGAGCGCGCGCACGGCTGCGAGCTGCCCGAGGCCTTGCACCTGGTGCTGCAACCCTTCGCCCTGACCGAGCCCCAGGACGTGGCAGACCTGGCCGCCGTGGTGCCTGCCGGCGCCGTGGTGATTCTGGACACCCTCAACCGCGCTGCGCCACTGGCCGATGAAAACGCCAGCCGCGACATGGGCGAGATTCTGGAAGCTGCCAAGGGCCTGCAGGCCGCCACCGCTGGCCTGGTGCTGCTGGTGCACCACACGGGCAAGGACGTCGCGCGCGGCCTGCGCGGACATTCAAGCCTGTTTGCCGCGATGGATGCGGCCGTGGAGGTGGCACGCAATGGCGAGCGCCGCGAGTGGAAGGTAGCCAAGGCCAAGGACGGGGAAGACGGCCGCGCGCATCCCTTCCGCCTGGCCGTGCAGGAGCTGGGCGCCGATGCGGACGGCGAGCCCGTCACATCGTGCACCGTGGCACCCGACACCACCGCCCAGGACGTGCGCGCCGCGAAGCTGCCCCAGGGAGGGAATCAACGCATCGCCCTGGACGCCCTGCGCCCCGTATTCAAAGCGCAAGGCCGCGCCGGCATCGATGGCGCACCACCGCTGCGCCTGTGCCTGGAACTGGATGCCGCCGTCGCCGCCGTCGCTGCAGCGCTGCCGGTTGACCCCGACAGGAAGACCGAACGCGCCCGCGTGGCCGTCACGGGCTTGATTTCTCGGGGCGTGCTGGCCTGCCGTGAGGGCTGGATTTGGCAGACATGACCGCCCCCGAAAACTTCCCCCGAAAACCCCCGACCCCCTATAGGGGGTCTCGGGGAATTTCGGGCCCGGGATTCCCCGAATCGGGGGGTTTCGGGGAATTTCGGGGGAACCAAAGCGCTACACACCCCAACCGCTGGCGCATCGCCCAGGCCGCCTACATCGCGCACACCCTGACCTGCCCGACCTGCACCGCAGCCGCCCGCCTGCCTGGCGCCCAGCGCTGCCCGGCTGGGGCTGGGATGTGGGCCACCTACCTGGCCGCGCTGCCAGACCGAACACCGACCGAGACCCGACCGACCCGAGACCGAGCCCTGCAACTTCCACAAGGAATCGAACCATGTCCCTGACCGTTTCCGAGGGTGCGACCGGCACCTACACCCCGCCCGAGGCGGGCACCTTCACCGCCCGCTGCATCGGCCTGATTGACCTTGGCACGCAAACGACCACCTACGAAGGCGAGACCAAGGCCGCGCACAAGCTGCTGGTGCAGTTCGAGCTGACCGACACCGACAACCGCCGCATCGATGGCAGCGCACACATCGTGAGCAAGCGCTTCACCGCATCCTTGCATGCCAAGGCCGCGCTGCGCGCCTTCCTGGAAGCCTGGCGCGGCCGCCCGTTCACGCCCGAGGAACTGCGCGGGTTTGACCTGAAGACCCTGCTGGGCGTGCCCTGCCTGCTGGGCATCGTGCACACCAGCAAGGACGGACGTACCTACGCGAACATATCGAGCTGCATGCGACTGCCCAAGGGCATGCCCGCCCCCGCTGGCGAGCTGCCGCTGGTGCGCTTTGACCTGAGCGCGCCCGACTGGCAAACCTTCGCCCTGCTGCCCCAGCGCGTGCAGGAACAAATCATGACCGCGCCCGAGTACGTCGCCAGCAAGCCCCCGGCGCGCGTGACCATCGCCAGCCAGCCACCGGCACCACCCGCACCCGCACGTGCAGCCCCGGCCGTCGCAGGCAGCGCCTTTGCCGACATGGACGACGACATTCCGTTTTGAAGGGGCAGACCATGATTGTGTTTATCGACGTTGAGACCTGCCCGGGCCAGACTGCGGACGCGCGCAAGGCAGCCAGCGAGAGCATCAAGCCGCCCGGCACCTTGAAAAAGCCCGAGAGCATCGCCGCCTGGTGGGCTGAATCGGCGCCGGCCGCAGAGCTGGAAGCCTGGCACAAGCAAAGCTTGGACGGTGGCACCCGGGGCGAGCTGGTGAGCATCGCTGCCTGCACCGATGTGGAAGGCCAGCAGTGGGTGCGCTGCCGCAGTGCCGACGAAAGTGAAGCCGAGTTGCTGCGCGAGTTTTTCGAGACCGTGGAGACCTGGCAGCGACAGGAAGCCGAGCAGGCCGCAGGCGACCCGGCATGGTGGCCTGCCGAGTGCTGGCCGGTGGCGCACAACGCCAGCTTCGACCTTGGCTATCTGTGGCGCCGCGCCATCGTGTGCCGCGTGCCGCTGCCCCAGTGGGTGCCGGGGCCGATGGCCCGCGCAGGCAAGGACTACGGCGACACCATGACCGCATGGGCCGGCCTGCGCGGCACCGTGAGCCTGGACACGCTTTGCCGTGCGCTGGGGCTGGATTCACCCAAGGGCGACCTGCACGGGGCCGGGGTGTTTGCCGCCTGGCAGGCTGGCGAGTATGAGCGCATCGCCGCCTACAACCTGCGCGATGCCGTGAGCGTGCGCGATGTATGGCAGCGCCTGCAGGGCCGGGGGCTGTGAGCATGGGCGCCGCATCCCGAGACAAGGGCAAGGCTGGCGAGCGTGAGCTGGCCCGCCTGCTGTGCGAGCTGACCGGCCGCGATGTGCGCCGCCGCGTGCGCCAGCACGAAGGCGACAGCGACCTGGAAGGCGTGCCCGGCTGGGCTATCGAGTGCAAGCGCTACGCCACCGTCAAGCCTGCCGACCTGGCGCGATGGTGGCGCCAAGCCGTCGCGCAGGCGCAGGCCACCAATGCGCGGCCGCTGCTGGCCTGGCGTGCCGACCGCATGCGCGACTGGTGCCTGCACTCCCGAGTTCGACACCAACCGCTGCAAGTGCTTGATTTGCTTGACTCAGCCTCTTCAAATTTGCACTACAACAGGCTCATTTGTGCATCGTGCGAGGGTTCCTTGATGTTGAGTGCGGCCAGGACATC
>Ga0208938_1000214_pt1 | contig 50764 bp, 50 predicted proteins | sample AD_UKC125_MetaG_FD_184434 | JGI IMG/M metagenome (GOLD analysis project Ga0208938, IMG submission 184434) | Active sludge microbial communities of municipal wastewater-treating anaerobic digesters from USA - AD_UKC125_MetaG (SPAdes) (version 2) | ecosystem: Engineered > Bioreactor > Anaerobic >... | reverse complement strand
CAAAATATTCGGAGGAATACTGTATCGCAGGGATAATGAAGGAGATAGAAAGCTATTGAAAGCTTATGACATTCCTTCAATCGATTTGGTAATTGTAGATTTGTATCCTTTTGAAGAAACAGTGGCAAAGGGAGGTTCGGAGGAGGAAATTATCGAAAAAATAGATATTGGTGGAATTTCGCTGATTCGGGCTGCCGCTAAAAATTTCAAAGATGTGCTTGTTGTAGCATCTAAACAACAATATAAATCTTTATTGCAATTATTGAAGGAAAAAGGAGGCGATTCGGATCTTGAAGATCGTCGATGGTTTGCCAAAGAAGCATTTGCTGTTTCGTCGCAATACGATGCAGCTATATTTAATTATTTTGATAAAGAGAGCCCATCGGCATTACGGCTGGTTATTAATGGATCCAAGAAACTTCGTTACGGCGAAAATCCTCATCAAAGGGGAATTTTCTTTGGTAATTTTGAAGATATGTTCGAACAGCTACATGGAAAAGAAATATCGTACAACAATCTGCTCGATATTGATGCAGCTGTATCTTTGATTTCCGATTTCGATGAAACATCAGTAGCTATTCTTAAACATAATAATGCCTGTGGTATGGCTTCTCGTCCTACCGTTAAAGAAGCATGGGAAGCTGCTCTTCAGGCCGATCCTGTGTCGGCATATGGCGGAATTGTGATCACCAATCGTCCTGTTGATAAGGAGGCTGCCGAGCTTATTAATTCCATCTTTTTTGAAGTAATTATTGCGCCCGGATACGAAGAAGAAGCTTTTGAAATTTTGAGTCAGAAAAAAAATCGTATAATTTTAGTTCAAAAATCAACTCTTGAAACGGTAACTCCTCTTCAGTATCGATCTGCGTTAAACGGAATATTGATGCAAGACAAAGATACAAAAGTTGAATTGGCTGATGATCTGAAAGTAGTGACGAAAAAAGTTCCCACCGCCTCAGAAATAGAAGATTTGATTTTCGCCGATAAAGTGGTGAAACATACCAAATCGAACGCCATTGTACTGGCTAAAAACAAGCAATTGTTGGCAAGCGGAACCGGACAGACTTCAAGGGTAGATGCATTGAAACAAGCTATAGAAAAAGCGAAGATGTTTAATTTTGATTTGAAGGGAGCAGTAATGGCTTCGGATGCATTTTTCCCGTTCCCCGATTGTGTGGAAATTGCTCATAATGCAGGAATTAGTGCCGTTATACAACCCGGAGGGTCCATTCGGGATAAAGAATCCATTACATATTGTGACGAACACGGTATGTCGATGGTATTTACAGGTATCCGACATTTTAAACATTAAAACATTTTGTAAAAAAACAAAGTTCACATGGGATTATTTTCATTTACACAAGAATTAGCTATGGATTTAGGAACGGCTAATTCCATTATTGCAAACAATGCCGGAAAAATTTTACTGGATGAGCCATCGATTGTTGCATTAGATCGTAAAAGCGATAAAATGATCGCTTTAGGTGAGAAAGCGCAACAAATGCATGGTAAAACCCACGAAAATATACGCACCGTAAGACCGCTTCGTGATGGAGTAATTGCTGATTTTAATGCTGCGGAGCAAATGATCCGTGGGATGATTCGAATGGCAAACAAAAATAAAGGAAGTGGATTGTTTTCTCCTTCGTTACGTGTTGTAATTTGTATTCCTTCGGGTAGTACTGAAGTTGAAATACGTGCCGTACGCGACTCTGCTGAACATGCCGGAGGGCGTGATGTTTATATGATTTTTGAACCTATGGCTGCGGCTCTGGGCATAGGAATCGATGTGGAGGCTCCCGAGGGGAATATGATTGTGGACATAGGTGGAGGAACAACCGAAATTGCCGTGATTTCCCTTGGAGGAATCGTTTCGAATAAATCGATTAAAATAGCGGGTGATGACTTTACCGAAGATATTATGGATTATATGGGACGCCAACATAATATGAAAGTAGGTGAACGTACCGCAGAACAAATAAAAATTAATGTAGGGGCTGTGGTAACCGAACTGGAAGATCCTCCTGAAGATTTTGTCGTACATGGACCAAACCGAATGACTTCATTGCCTATGGATGTGCCTGTATCTTATCAAGAGATTGCCCACTGCCTCGAAAAATCAATGTCAAAAGTTGATTCGGCTGTGCTAAGTGCTTTAGAACAAACGCCTCCCGAACTTTATGCCGATATTGTGCGCAATGGCATTTATCTCACAGGTGGAGGGGCTTTGTTGCGTGGTTTAGATAAAAGGCTGACCGATAAAATCGGAATACCGTTTAAGGTAGTGGATGATCCGTTGCATGTGGTAGCAAAGGGTACAAGTATTGCGTTGCGAAATATCGACAAATTTAATTTTTTAATGAGGTAGTCGGCCATTAGCAGTATCTATTAAACTGTCAGCTAAATAGATGAGCCAAATGGTTTGAAACAATGTATGAGGAACCTTTTTAATTTTATTATACGAAATGGTTGGTGGTTGTTGGCTGTTTTATTAATAGTCTTCAGTTTTTATCTTGTTTTTACACAAAATTCGTATCAACGGAGCGTATATCTTTCATCGGCAAATCGTGTTTCTGCCGAATTATATCGCTTATCGGGAAAAGTTACCTCATATTTTTACATGCGGAAGAATAATGAAGAATTACTGACACAAAATGCAAAATTGCAGAATGAACTTCAGACATTAAAAAGTTATTTAAACAACCTTGTTTTGGATTCGATTCAAACAAATCCCTTTGTTGACGATTCTACGATGACTGCACGATTTCGTTTTATTCCCGCAAATGTGGTGAATGTTAGTTTTTTTGGAAGCAATAATTACATTACTCTGGATAAAGGACTGCAAGAAGGTGTGAAAAGCGATATGGGAGTTGTATCGCAAAATGGTATTGTAGGAGTTGTCCTTACCGCTTCCGATCATTTTTCTGTAGTAATCCCCATTGTGAATCCGAAATTCAGATTAAGCGGGAAGTTGAAAAATTCCGACAATTCGGGATCTATTGTATGGGATGGAGAAGATTTGCATTATGCTCAACTTGAACAATTGCCTAAACACGAGGTGTTTAATAAAGGTGATACTGTTGTAACCAGTTTTTCGCGTATATTCCCCAAAGATATGGTAATTGGCTTTGTTGTAGGACAGGGTAAAACGAATGACGATAATTTTAATGCATTTAAAATACGTTTAGCAACCGATTTTCATAGCTTGCAACATGTATTTGTCATAGAGGATATATATTACGAAGAAGAAAGTATTCTTGAAAAATCGGTTGAATAGCAATGAAAATAACTTTATTGCGTGAAATAGTGTGGTTTGTCGCATTGATTTTGCTTCAAACATTGGTGTTGAATCGAATCAGTGTTTTTGGAATAGCCATACCTGTCCTTTATATTTATTTTTTGATTAAATTACCAAAGAACAGGAATTTGTTTTATGTGGTTATTTCAGGGTTTTTGATGGGGTTGATCATTGATATTTTTCTGAATACGCCGGGAATAAATGCAGCAGCAACCACCATTATTGCTACTTTACGCAAACCATTAATAGACATATTTTTTTCGAAAGTTGAATACGAAGATTTTGTCCCGAGCATTTATACCGAAACCGGAGCCTTTTTACGTTATAGTGTTGTAATGGTGTTATTACATCAAACGATGTTATTTTTTATAGAATCTTTTACTTTTTTCAATTTGACAAGTACGCTTATCCGCATTGGAGCTTCTTCAGTGCTTACTTTGATATTAATAGTTGCGTTAGATAGTTTAATATATAGAAGAATAAGTGGAATATAATAGCAAAAATCCATATGCTAAACGCAAATACATTATTGCCTTGATTGCGGTGGGTGTGATGGTTGTATATATTTTCCGATTGTTTTATTTGCAAATTTTAAGTCCCCAATATCGTGAATTTGCTGACAGTAATGCTTTCTTGCGAAAGATGCTCTATCCTGCACGGGGGGCCATATATGACCGTAATGGGAATTTGCTTGTTTACAATCAACCCACGTACGATGTAATGATGGTCGTGCGTGAGATGGGTGAGTTCGATACACTTGATTTTTGCAATACACTGAATATCGACGAATCTACCTATCAAAAGCTGGAAGCAGACATGAAAGATAGGCGAAAAAACCCAGGATATTCGTCCTATACGCCTCAACTTTTTATGTCGCAACTAACGGTTGAGCAATATGGATTGTTGCAAGAAAAGTTATATAAGTTTCCGGGAATATATATTCAAAATCGTACACGAAGGCAATATAAGTATCCCAATATGGGCGTTATTCTAGGATATATTGCTGAAGTCGATAAAAATGCATTGGAATCTGACCCCTACTATGTCAGAGGCGATTATATTGGAAAATCGGGCATAGAATTGTCGCATGAGAAAGACCTTAGGGGAGAAAAGGGAGTCGAAATTTGGTTGCGAGATGCAAGAGGACGCTTACAAGGTCGTTATAAAGATGGCGCAGAAGATAAAGCTCCCGTCTCGGGGCGCGATCTTACACTCAGCATTGATATCAATTTGCAAGCATATGGTGAATATCTTATGCAGAACAAAATTGGATCAATCGTGATGATTGAACCAAAAACCGGAGAAATAGTATGCATTGTATCTTCGCCAAGTTATGATCCTGCTATTTTGACGGGAAAAGATTTTGGCAGAAATTACCTTGAATTGGAACGAAATCCTTATAAACCCCTTATTAATCGTGCTGTAGCGGGAATGTATCCGCCGGGTTCTACTTTCAAACCTTCTCAAGGTGCTGTTTTTATGAAAGAGGGAATAATTACGATGGAGACACGATACAGTTGTTTTCATGGTTATCCTCCTTTGGGTGGGCGTCCGGCTTGTCACGGTCATGCATCGCCGTTATCCATAGTACCGGCATTAGCTACTTCGTGTAATTCGTTTTTCTGTTACGGTTTGAACGCGATGTTGAGTAACAGAGAAAAATATACCGATGTAAATGAGGCTTTTGATGTGTGGAAGAGTTATTTAAACAAGATGGGGTATGGTGATAGACTTGGTGTTGATCTTCCTTCAGAAAAGAAAGGATTTATCCCAAACAGTAAGTTTTACAATAAAGTATTGAAAAGAAATAATTGGAATGCGCACAATATTATATCTATTGCAATAGGACAAGGAGAAATTTTGGCAACGCCTGTGCAAATAGCTAATTTTGCCGCTGTTGTGGCAAATCGAGGGTATTATTATGTGCCTCATGTGGTACGTGAGCGTAAAGGAGCTCCTTTAGATACACTTTATACCCGGAAACGCTATGCGGATATTGATCGCTCTATTTTTGAAATAATAGCACAAGGTATGGCAAATGCTGTTACGGGGGGGACTTGTCGTACAGCCAATTTATTACCTGAAATTGAAGTGTGTGGAAAAACCGGAACTTCTCAAAATCCGCACGGCGATGATCACTCTCTTTTCATGGGTTTTGCCCCCAAAGATAACCCTCGTGTGGCTATTGCGGTGATTGTAGAAAACGGACGATTCGGGGCTAGCAATGCTGTGCCCATTGGAAGGCTTATGCTTCAGAAATTTTTTAACGATTCCATACCCGAAACAGATAAATGGCTTGAGAATCGAATTATAAATACAACTATTCTTCCCCATATATACAGTCGAGAACTTTCGATCGTTAAAAACGATTCGCTTCAAAACAAAGATAATTAGGTATTATGTATCTGAACAGCGGAGAAATAAAAGATAAAGGACAAGTAGATCGACTAACTGTGTTGATGTACGTGTTTTTTCTTATTCTCGGTTGGCTTAGTGTATACGCTGCAAGTTATGATATTGAAAATGCGGTAAGTTTGTTTGATTTGTCCGAGAGAGCAACAATGCAACTGGTGTGGATAGGTACTTCTCTTATATTGGCTTTCGCATTGCTCAAAATTGATACGGGATTTTATGAAACATATGCTTTTGTTTTTTATTTGGTAGGTCTTGTTCTGCTCATTGTAACTTTTATTGTGGCTCCCGAGATTCATGGATCGCGTTCGTGGTTGGTATTAGGACCTGTGCGACTTCAACCGGCCGAATTCATGAAATTTATTATCGCTTTGGCGTTAGCTAAGGTATTTAGTTTATATGATTTTCGGTTGATGGAATGGAAAAATTTATTACTTATCTTTTCTATCTTATTGCTTCCGTTTCTTTTTGTTGTTTTACAAAGTGAAACCGGTACTGCACTTGTTTATTTGAGCTTTCTCTTGGTATTTTTCAGAGAAGGATTACCTGGAGGCGTTTTGTTTGTCTTTGTAGCTGCAATTGTCTATTTTGTACTTGGAATTAAGTTTTCGGATACCCAAATAGGTCTGTTTTCATTGGGCGAGTTTATCACGCTTATTCTCATTATTTTATTTACTACGGTACTGGTGAGAAATTATGTAAAACGAAAAGAAGTTGTTTATACCATGTTGGGAATATCGGTATCAGTTTTTTTAATTGCTTATTTTCTTAGTTTCTTTGGTGTAAAAATAGATTGGGGACTCGTTGCACTTATTGCATTGGGAACGGTAATTTTGTATTTGTCATACCTTTTTTTCTTATATAGAAAAAGAGTGTATGTATACATGTTGGCTTTTGCAATTGGATCTTTTGTTTTTTTGGAATCGACAGAATATGTGTTTAACGATGTTCTACAACCACATCAGCGAATACGAATTGAAGTGGCATTAGGTATGAAACAAGATTTTCGAGGAGCTGGTTATCATGTTGGGCAATCAAAAATAGCAATTGGATCGGGCGGTTTTTTAGGCAAAGGATTTTTGAAAGGAACGCAGACCAAATTAAAATATGTACCTGAACAAGATACCGATTTTATTTTTTGTACGATTGCTGAAGAAGCAGGATTTGTGGGAGCGAGCATCGTTTTGATTTTATATTTGTGTTTTATTCTTCGGCTTATTTATCTGGCGGAACGACAAACTACAACCTTTGGACGAGTTTATGGCTATGGAGTGGTGAGTGTTTTTCTTTTTCATCTCATTATTAATATCGGCATGGTAATTGGAATTATGCCTGTAATTGGAATTCCTTTGCCTTTTTTTAGTTATGGAGGATCTTCATTGTGGGGCTTTACTTTTTTGCTTTTTATTTTTCTACGATTAGATAAATCTCGGCGCAAGAAATGAAACTATTGTATTTATTTTTGACAATCAACTTTTCTGCGTACCTTTGTAAGGTATTTTATATTAAACATGATGAAGATTATCTGTTTTATTTTAATTGAGTTAGCCATTTTACAAAGTTCATGTTCAAGTGAAAAAACAAACGACAAAAGTATAGTTGCAAATTCAAAAACTTTTTCAGCTTCACAATTCAACCAAAACAATCCCCAATCTGTTGCAGTTAGTGAAAATTTTTATGATTTTCTTGAGAAATTCAGTACCGACAGAATATTCCAGTTAAAACGTATTGTTTTTCCTATTAAAGCTGTTGTGTCTGATCTTGATGATGAAGAAGAAGGAATCATTCTTAAAGAAGAAATAATTCAAAAGCAAGAGTGGGAACATCTGGATCTTACTTATGATAGCACTTACATAACCCGCGAGTGTGATCAATATTATCAAGATGTTCTTTTTGAGCCCGATTCGGCTATTGTGGAGCTTCGAGGAATTAATAACGGTATTTATGCCAATTATTATTTTAAACGAGAAGGCGGACAATGGTATTTGGTTGCGTTAGAAGAAACTTCGTTTTAACAGGGTTAAATTTAAAAGTGCATTTTTTCCCCAAAGTTTAACGGAAGAAGGTCTTTTATGCTATCCACCATATAAATGCTGTTTTCGCCATACATTATTATTTTTATGGGCGTTTCGAATCGGTTTTCCGATTCCAAAAGAACTTGTCTGCAAGCACCACATGGGGTAATGGGATGCTTTGTGAAATTTCCTTTGTGAAAAGCCGCAACGGCAAGCGCCGTGATTTTCTTTTCGGGATAGCGGGCATTGGCGAAGAAAACCGCAATGCGTTCTGCGCATAATCCCGAAGGATAGGCAGCATTTTCTTGATTGTTGGCAGAGAGGATAGTGCCGTCATCGAATAGGATGGCAGACCCTACTTGGAGGGTTGAGTAAGGTGCATAGGCGTATTGCGAAGCTTGTTTTGCCTCTTTTATAAGTTTTTTTTCGATTTCGGAGCACTCTTCTATCCGATAAACTCTTATCTTTGTGATTAGATTGATTTCGTTCATTATAATAGTTGGTAAATTATTGATTTTTTCGGATATCGTGTAATGACATTCTTTAGAGACAAATATAAATATATTTTGTATGTTTATTTTGTTTTGTCGACTTTATTTTTTTCTGCAGGGGTTTACGGGCAGACAAGGATAAAAGCTTACGAAGCTTATATCAAAAAATACAGCGACATTGCCATAGAGCATATGCAAAAGTATCGTATCCCGGCATCCATAACATTAGCTCAAGGGTTATTGGAGTCGGGGGCAGGAATGAGCGACTTGGCGCGTTATTCCAATAATCATTTTGGAATTAAATGCCACCGCAATTGGAGGGGACCGGCCGTATATGCTCCCGATGACGGTCCCAATGATTGTTTCCGAAAGTATAAAACAGTGGAAGACTCATACCGGGATCACGCAGAGTTCCTGGCGTATGGAAGTCGTTACAAAGTTTTGTTTGATCTTTCGATTACCGATTACAAAGGGTGGGCGCGAGGACTTCAGACAACAGGATATGCTACCGATAAGGCTTATGCGAATAAACTTATCAAATTGATTGAAGATTACGAGCTGTATAGGTTTGATGACAAGAATTATCGGAAAAAATACAAAGAAGAAAGCAACTCTCTTGCTCACGAAGGTTGGAAACATCAGCCTTATAAAACGCATGGTTTGGTATATGTAATTGCTGTAGAGGGCGATACTTATGCGAGTATCGCAGAAGAATTTGGATTCAAGGAAAAGGATTTATTGAAATATAATGAGGTTCCTAAAGGTTTTCCGCTAAATGAAGGTGATATTGTTTATTTTCAAAAGAAGAAAAGTAAAGCTGATGAACCTTATTATCAACATGTAATACAGGTTGGCGAGTCGATGCACGGTATTTCCCAGAAATACGGTATCCGGCTACGCAATTTGTATCGTTTAAATAAAAAAAATTATGATTATGTTCCCGAAGAAGGGGATGTGCTTAAATTAAGATAAGTATATATGAAATATAACACACAACAGGAACAATTGATTTTGCCTGAATATGGTAGAAATATTCAGAATATGGTAGATTATTGCGTTTCACTTTCCGACAGAGAGGAGCGAAAAAAATGTGCTCAGGCAGTGATTAATATTATGGGGAATATGTTTCCGCATTTACGTGATGTAGACGATTTCAAACATATTCTATGGGATCATTTGGCCATCATGTCGGATTTTAAACTCGATATCGATTATCCCTATGAAATAGTTAAAAAAGAAGAGTTGAATACGCCTCCGGGTCGTATCGAATACAGTCGTTCTACCATGAAGTACCGTCATTACGGTAAAATTCTGGAAAAGATGATTAAAATTGCTGCCGATATGGAAGAGGGTAAAGCGAAAAATCATCTTATCGATATGTTGACAAGTCAAATGAAACGATCATACATTCAATGGAATAAAGAAGTAGACGATGCGAAAATTCTTCAAGATTTGTATGAACTATCGGATGGGAAAATAAAATTGGACGCGTCGACTTATTCTATTCCCGAAGTAAAAACGAATGGCTTTGGCAGGAAAATGAAAACCGCCAGAGTTCAGCGAAAACGCTAAACATACTCATGATATTGGCAGAAAATGTTGTTCGAATCGGACAATTATTGAAACCTCATGGGATAAGGGGGGAGATGCTTCTTCTTTTCGAGAGGGAAGGGTGTGCCGATAAGGATACATCGTATTATTTTCTGGAAATCGATGGCATTTTCGTTCCCTTTTTTGTTGAAGAAATGCGCTTCACGAGCGATACGACGGCACGGATAAAATTTGAAGACGTAGACGATGTAGATACGGCAAGTAGATATATCGATAGCGGTGTTTATCTTCCTAAGGAAAGCGTAAAAATCACAAACGACGATACCGGAACCGCGTGGGATTTATTTGTCGGGTATGCCATAATGGATCAGACGTTAGGAGATATAGGCGTGATTGATGCGGTAGATGATTCTACTATGAATGTGCTTTTTGTCGTGAAAAAAAATAACAGGGAATATTTGGTTCCCGCTACCGAAGATTTTATTCTTGAGATTAATGAATCGAGAAAAATTCTTTACGTAGATCTTCCGCAAGGATTGATTGAAGAATAAACCTAAAAACGCTATTTCTCCTGTGACTTTTTTGTGTCTTGAAAATGTAAGCGTCGGCTATTTTGTTGGAAAGAAACCTTTTTTTGTGCAGCAACGGCTCAATCTTTCTGCTCGAAAAGGCGAGTTGATTGCGCTGATTGGCAATAATGGATGTGGAAAATCTACTTTATTGCGTTCCATTGCACATCTTCAACCTCTTTTATCCGGAAAAATTTTTATTAAAAATAAAAATGTGGCCGATATAACCCCTAACGAACGTGCTCGGTTGATTTCCATTGTACTTACGGGGCAACAAGCCGTTGCATCGTTTACGGTTCGCGAGCTGGTTGCCATTGGTCGTGATCCCTATACGGGATGGCTGGGAAATTTTTCGGCTACCGATGAGTCGATTATCGATTGGTCTATTGAAATGACCAATGTAAAGGATTTTGAAAATCGTACGATTCATGAGCTTTCGGATGGTGAACGACAAAGAGTTTTCATTGCCCGTGCGTTAGCACAAGATACTCCTTTGATTTTGTTGGATGAACCCACTTCCCATCTTGATTTATCCAATCGCGTCAACATATTGCTTTTGCTTCAGAAACTGGCTCACGAAACCGGTAAAATCATTCTTATTTCAACTCATGAATTGGAAACGGCTATGCAGGTTGCCGACAAAATTTGGCTGATGCAAAAAGGGAAGGGCATCATTGAAGGTTCGCCGGAAGATCTGATTATAAACGGAACATTCAACGAGGCTTTTAAAGATAAAGCAGCATTGTATCGATTTGATAGTGAACTTGGGGTATTTGTAATTCAACACAATTCGGGAGGTAAAGTGAAATTTCTTCCTTCGAAAGAAGATAAACTTCTTGACAAATGGACACTTAAAGCATTGCGCCGACGGGGATTTTCTGTCAGCAATAGTGCCCATGTAGAAGTCAGACCTCAAGCCAAACAGCGCAATTGGCTTGTTTTATCCGACGGTAAATCGTTCATTGCCAATACTATAAGCGAAATGTTGGATTGTGTGAACAAGTTGATAAACACTCCTTTTCATTACTTGTAAACAGGAATGAATTTTACTATCTTTGCGAACTTAATAGACGTTGTGTCTCAAAAATGAGAGAAAAAAAGCGAAAAATAGCCATTCTGGGTTCTACGGGATCTATTGGAACACAAGCTCTGGATGTGATTCGGCAACACCCTGATCGTTTTGAGGTATTTGCCATTACGGCAAATAATCATGTAAAACTTTTGGTTGAGCAAGCGCGTAAATTTCTTCCGGAAATAGTAGTGATTGCCAACGAAAAAAAATATACCGAAGTAAAAGAAGCATTGTCCGATTTGCCTATAAAAGTGTGGGCAGGTAGCGATGCCATTTGCCAAATGGTGCAAAGTGATGCTATTGATATCGTACTGGCGGCAATAGTGGGTTTTGCAGGGTTAAAACCAATTATATCGGCAATAAAAGCAAGGAAAACCATTGCTTTGGCAAATAAGGAAACGCTGGTAGTTGCCGGAGGGCTAATTGTATCGATGGCATTGGCACATCGTGTTCCGATTTTACCTGTCGATTCGGAGCATTCGGCTATTTTTCAGTGTTTAAACGGCGAAGGTTGCAATAAAATCGATAAAATCATTCTCACGGCTTCGGGAGGTCCTTTTCGCACCTTTTCGATAGAGGAATTGGCAAAAGTGACCAAATCGCAGGCAATGAATCATCCCAATTGGAAAATGGGCGAAAAAATAACCGTCGATTCGTCCACATTAATGAATAAAGGTTTTGAAATGATTGAAGCCAAATGGCTTTTTGATGTGGATCCTTCGGATATTGAAGTGGTAATACATCCACAATCAATCATCCATTCTATGGTGCAATTTAAAGATACTTCCGTTATTGCTCAACTTGGTCAACCCGATATGCGGATACCTATCCAATATGCGTTGTCCTATCCCGAACGGCTTGAATTGAATATAAAACCTTTGGATTTTACAGAGATATCGAGCCTTACGTTCGAAAAAATCGATCATGACAAATTTAGAAATCTAACATTTGCATATCAAGCGATCGAAATGGGAGGGAATATGCCTTGTATACTCAATGCTGCCAACGAAGTTGCCGTGGAATTGTTTTTACAGGAATCTATTGGTTTCCTTCAAATGAGCGAAATTATCGAAAAAACCATGCAGAGAGCAACGTTTGTGAAAACACCCGATTTAGACGATTATTTTCGTACCGATCTTGAAGCAAGAGCCATTGCTTCGGAATTTATTTAAAAACAATAACAGAATCAATAGAAACTTGTAGAATTTAATGGAAACGTTTTTAATCAGAGCTTTGCAATTGATATTGAGTTTATCGATACTCGTTATCGTCCATGAGTTTGGGCATTTTGTTTTTGCGCGTATTTTCAAAATTCGCGTCGAAAAATTTTATCTTTTTTTCGATCCCGGTTTTGCTCTTTTTCGGTATAAACCCAAAAACAGCGAGACGGAATACGGCATTGGTTGGTTGCCATTGGGCGGTTATGTGAAAATAGCCGGTATGATTGACGAATCTATGGATAGAGAACAAATGGCACAGCCACCCCAACCGTGGGAATTTCGTTCCAAACCGGCGTGGCAGCGGTTGTTGGTGATGATTGCAGGCGTCTTGTTCAATATTCTGTTGGCATTCATTATTTATGCGATGGTGCTTTTTACATGGGATGATACTTATTTGCCGTTGAGAAACGTACATATGGGTATGGAGTTCAGTGAAGTAGCACATAAAGTCGGCTTTCAGGATGGGGATATTCTACTGAAGGCCGACGATAAAGAATTGGAACGATTTGGTGTGAGCACGCTTCTCGATATCGTGAATGCTCGTCAGGTAACTGTGTTGCGAGATGGACAAGAGGTAGTAATACCGATTCCCGAGAATTTTATGAATGAATTGATGGCGGCAAAAGAAGGTTTTGCCACTTATCGTTTTCCTACGGTAGTGGCCGAAGTACAAGAGGGAAGCGGAGCGGCCAAAGCAGGATTGCGTTCGGGGGATAGTCTTGTAGCCATAAACGGTGTTCCAACGCCGACTTTTATCGATTTCAAAAGAGAATTGGAGAAAAATAAGAATCGGGAAATTACCATTGAATTTTATCGAAACGGTATATTGAATACAACGGTTGCGCAGGTCGATTCTACCGGATTATTGGGATTTTATCCCAAATCGCCTATGCAAATATATCAACCGGTAACCATTAGCTACAATTTCTTTGAGGCGTTCCCGGCCGGAATAAAAATGGGAATCCAGACATTAAAAGATTATGTGAATCAGTTTAAATATGTATTTACCAAGGAGGGTGTTTCCTCATTGGGCGGATTTGGAACTATCGGCAGTTTGTTTCCACCCGTTTGGGATTGGCATGCGTTTTGGATGATGACCGCATTTTTGTCTGTGATTTTGGCATTTATGAATATACTCCCGATACCGGGATTGGATGGTGGACATGTTTTGTTTTTGCTTTGTGAAGTGATTTCGGGAAAAAAACCCAGCGAAAAATTTTTGGAGTATGCTCAAATTGCAGGTATGATTTTTTTGTTGGCTTTGGTACTTTATGCCAATGGAATGGATATAATACGAGCCATATTTAAATAAGTTGGAAAAATATGAAAGTTTCAGAATTAATACGAACAGCAACAAAAACCGCTTTTTCTTTTGAGTTGTTGCCTCCTCTCAAAGGAAACGGGATTTACCGGGTTTTTGATACGATAGATATGCTGAAAGAGTTTGATCCAAAATATATCAATATTACAACTCATCATAGTGAAACGGTATATCAAGAAGATGCAAACGGTGTAATTCGCAAGGTGAATATTCGTCGACGGCCGGGAACGGTTGCCCTTGCCGCAGCCATTCAAAGCAGATACGGTATCACGGCTGTTCCTCACATTATATGCAAAGGTTTTTCGAAACAGGAAACAGAATATGCTTTGATTGATCTTATGTTTTTGGGTGTGAATAATCTGTTGCTTTTACGTGGAGATGTCAATAAGTTGGATGAGGAACAGAAAAAAATGGATAGTCACGAACACGCAACCGATTTGCAAGAGCAAGTAAATAATTTCAACAAAGGAATAGCACTCGACGGTACCGAATTTACTCCTCCCGAAGAACCTTTTTCTTACGGAATGGCGTGTTATCCGGAAAAACATGCGGAATCGCCCAATATGGAATCGGAAATTTTTTATACGAAAATGAAGGTCGATAATGGGGCAGAATATTTGGTAACCCAAATGTTTTTCGATAATCGCAAATATTTTGAATTTGTTGATCGATGTCATGCCGAAGGGATTCATGTACCCATCATTCCGGGTATAAAACCCATTCACCTGAAAAATCAACTGACGGTTTTACCTAAAGTTTTTGGAACAAACATTCCGGAAGATCTGGCAAAAGAATTGCGGAAGTGTAGAAACGATGATGATGCCAAAGAAGTGGGGATCGAATGGTGTATAGCACAGTGTAGGGAACTGATTCAGCATAATGTGCCCAGTATTCATTTTTATTCTTTTATGGCAACAGAGAGTGTTTACAGGGTTGCGAAGGAAATTTATTAAATAGTTTTTTCGAAGAATAGGCCGGAAGAACCGTGTATTTTTTTTTAATAATTTGGAAGAGCAAATGTATTTTGGAGATATCATTGGGTTGCGAGATATTAAGAAGCATCTTATCGAATCCGTGCAAAGGGGATTTGTTCCTCATGGCCGTTTGTTTTATGGCCCCGAAGGAGTAGGCAAACTGCCTCTTGCCATTGCATACGCAAGGTATCTCAATTGTTTGCATCCCGGCTCGGAAGATGCATGTGGCGAATGCCCTTCGTGTCTTAAATTCAATAAATTGGCGCATCCCGATTTGCATTTTGCTTTTCCTGTCGTTAAATCTAAGGTCTCTGACGAATATTTGCCTCAATGGCGAAATTTTCTTTCCCAAAACACCTATTTCAATCTCAACGATTGGCTAAATTTTATTGATGCGCAAAATGCACAAGGAATTATTTATGCTAAGGAAAGTAACGAGATCCTTCGCAAGCTCAGTTTGAAAATTTACGAGGCAAAATACCGCATTATGATTGTATGGCTGCCCGAAAAAATGCATGAGGCATGTGCCAATAAACTTTTGAAGATAATTGAAGAACCACCATCGAATACTGTGTTTCTTTTGGTTTCCGAAGAACCGAATGAAGTATTGCCAACCATTCAGTCGCGTTGCCAGCCCCTTCATATCAGGGCGATTGAAGAAAACGAAATGGTTGATATTATTGAATCGAAATATCGTTTTTCAAAAAAAGATGCTTCGGCTGTGGCTCATGTCGCCAACGGTAGTTTTACCAAAGCAATTTCGATCATTGAATCGACAGATGAGAACAGGTTTTTTTTCGGTTTGTTTAAAAAAATGATGCGGGCTTCCGCTTCACGAAAAATAAAAAACATCAAAGCAATAGCAAACGAAATAGCAGGGATAGGTCGAGAGATGCAAAAGAGTTATCTCCTGTATTGTCTGCGCATGTTTCGAGAATATTTTATAAATAACCTGAATGAACCCAAAATCGTGTATTTGAATAGTGAAGAAGCCGATTTTGGTATTCGGTTTTCTTCTTTTATTAATGAACGAAACGTGGAAAAACTTAGTGACGAGTTTTCCATTGCCTATCGGCAAATTGAACAGAATGGCAATGCGAAGATTATTTTTTTTGATCTTTGTTTGAAGGTTACCGTTTTATTATTAAAATAATTTTTGTAATTTGTCCTGAATTACAACTTAACAAGTTGAATCACCATAAATCACGTAAAATAGAATCTATTTTGTATGGAAAGTAAAAATAAATCAATATACGACGACTTTTCGGATGCAACATCCGAAGAATCATTCTCAATAAAAAACATAAAATGTTGTTATGGTTGTACTCCACATACCAATAAATTGCATACATACGATTGGTTGTATAATTACCCCGAAATGCAGGCGGTTACCAAGATGGTGGAGGTACAATTCAAAAATACGCGAAAAGGATATTATATCAATAGCAACAATATCGATTTGAATATAGGCGATATGGTAGCCGTAGAAGCTAATCCGGGGCACGATATTGGAATGGTTTCGCTAACAGGCAAGTTGGTGGAACTGCAAATGAAAAAAAATAATTTTCGCGAAGAAAATAACGACGGATTAAAACGGATATACCGTATTGCAAGACCGACGGATTTGGAGAAATACAATCAGGCGAAAGCGAGGGAGTACCCAACCATGATTCGTTCTCGTCAAATAGCCGAAGATTTGGGCTTGGAAATGAAAATAGGCGATGTGGAATATCAAGGTGACGGGAGTAAAGCTATTTTTTATTACATTGCCGATGAACGGGTGGATTTTCGACAGCTAATTAAAGTTTTAGCAGCCGAATTCAAGGTAAAAATCGAAATGAGGCAAATTGGAGCACGGCAAGAAGCAGGGCGAATCGGAGGTATTGGTCCCTGTGGACGTGAATTGTGCTGTAGTAGCTGGATGACGAACTTTGTATCGGTTTCCACATCTTGTGCCCGTTGTCAAGATCTTTCTATTAATCCTCAAAAATTAGCGGGACAATGCGGAAAATTAAAATGTTGTCTCAATTACGAAGTCGATGCTTATGTGGAGGCGCAAAAAAACTTGCCTTCACCCGAGATTGTTCTTCAAACTAAAGATGCCGATTATTATCATGTAAAAACCGATATTTTTCTTGGCCGATTGACGTATTCCGCCGATAAAGAAAACCCGATTAATTCGGTTACCCTTTCAAAGGAACGCGTTTTTGAAATTATCGATATGAATAAAAAAGGGGAAAAACCGTTGAAGTTGGAATTGGATGACGAGTTTGGAAATCAAAAGAATTCCCTGTACATGAATGATTTGCTGAATGATCAGAATATCAATCGTTTCGATAAAGAAAGTACGAATTCCGGTGTCAAAAAGAAAAAAAAGAAGAAAAAACGGAAACAATTTAAAAAATCCAACAGAGGAAAGACGAGGAAGTCGTCGAATAATTCCAATAATAAGAATGAGCGGTAAAGTGTTTCTTTTCTTGAATTGTTTCTTTGCCTTATTGTTTTCTTGCACCGAAAGTGAAGAGTATTATGCATTTAAACATATTTCGGATGGACAATGGTTCAAGGATAGCGTTATATGTTTGCAATTTGACTCTCTTCGGTTAAATTCGTCCGATGTATATCGTGTAGATATTGAGATTATACACAATAAAAGTTATCCTTATCAAGATTTGTGGTTTTTGATTGGCTCAAATCTACAAGATTCTATTTTGCAATATGATACTTTAAAATGTTGGGTTAGCGATCAATTTGGAAAATGGGTGGGTGCAGGTGGAAGTGGATTGCATCAACTTTCCGTACCTTATAGGAAAAATATAAGCGTGGAAAGCACAGTAAAAAATTATTGTTTTTTTATTCATCAGTTTATGAAGGATGATCCTTTGCTTGGAGTGGAGAAGATAGGCGTCAAAATTTATAAAGCAACGGATTTTTGATTGAGTTCTTGGACTTTTTGAAGTTAACAAAAAAGACTGCCTTTTTGAGACAGCCTTTTTATGCATTTTATTGAGAGTAGGCAATGACTATTCCACTTCTTCTTTTTTCTTGACAAATTTCTCCACATTGGCTTCCCTGATGCTTTTGAGTTCGGCTTCTAATTTTTTGATTTTCTTTTCTTGATTGCGAATAATGGTAAGCAGCGAACTAAGTTCTTCGTTATCCACAGTATCGGGATATTGTGCTTTAACACGACCAATGAAATCGCTTAAAACATTCATGTAATTGTTGAAAGCATCGTATGGAGAGGGGTAGGGACTGAACAGATTGTAACCTCCTTCTTTTGAAAAATGTTTTGTGGACATATAATAAAAATGATCGCTAGTTTGCAAATAGAGCCAATCTTGTTTCAATCGCCGGTCATCGCAAAGGCGCACGCGTTCACTAATGTTATAAAGCGTATTGAATGCACTGCGTTGCAAGGTGTTACCCAACCAAGCACTTAAATCGCGCTCTTCGTCTGACCAAGAAATGGGTTCAGGTACCGATATGGAGCCAATAGGTTTGTGATTATCAAGTATTTCACTTGGAGTGGCAAATTCGATGTTATTTTTAAATGCGAAACGTGGCAACGCTTTCATGAATTCGAATATACCTGTATATGAAGGTTGGAGATTTCCAAATGTTTCGTAGTTCATAAAAAGGTTGATAACCTCTTCCTCAGGAGGGGTTGCTGCTATCCAATCGATGAATTTTTCTGCCGTAAGTGGATATTCTTTCCATGTATAATCGGAAAAACGAAACGTGATGTTTTCTGTAAGATCTGAATTTCTAAGCAGCAATTTTACGTTGGGTTGAGTTTCGGAGAGGTAAACATAGTTAGGGCTTTTCCATCCTAATACATGTTTTGCACCTTCGGTGATCATTTTGCGATACCCCATCTTATAAACCATTTCCGATATTTTGTCGGAATAAATAAGTTCAGTATTGCGGAATACCGTTGGTTCTTGATTAAATAACAGTTTTATTTTTTCTGCATGTTGTTTTACCTGCATTTCAAATTCTACCGGATCGGCCAGGGAGGACAATGAATGAGCATATGTTTCGGAAAGGAATTCCACATTTCCCGTTTTGCTCAATTCCATAAGGCCGTCTATTACCTCCGGTGCATAGATTTCAAGTTGATCCAACGCTACGCCGGAAATAGAAAAGGCAATTTTAAACTTCCCTTTGTAAAGATTGACAAGATCCAAAAACATACGATTGGCAGGTAAAAACGATTTATCCGCAATTTGTTGCAGAATACTTTCGTTGGAATAATCGTCGTAATAGTAATGATCTTTTCCGATATTGAAAAAGCGGTACCTTTTTAGACGAAAGGGCTGATGAATTTGGAAATAAAAACAAATTTTTTTCATATAGACTTTTTTGTTTTTTCTGATTTTTTATTTATAAACAAGACGATTATATATATCGCGTACTTTTTGAGCTGCGTATTCCCACTTAATATTATCTACTTCTTTTTTCCCTTCTTCCTTAAGGAATTCGGATATGCCGGGATAAGTGCAAAGAGAATAGATTGAATCTGCTATTGCATCTACATCCCAGTAATCGGTTTTAATGACATAATTCAGAATTTCGGAGCAACCCGATTGATAGGAAATAATACATGGAACGCCGCACTGCATGGCTTCGAGAGGGGAAATGCCAAACGGCTCCGAAACAGAAGGCATTACATACACATCGCTCGATTTAAACATTTCGTATACTTGCCTTCCTCGAAGAAATCCCGTAAAATGAAATCTGTCGGCTATACCTCTATCGGCTACCATATGGATCATGTCGTTCAACATATCGCCGCTTCCAGCCATTACAAAACGGATATGTTTTGTTTTTCTAAGTACTTGGGTGGCTGCTTCCACAAAAAATTCAGGACCCTTTTGCATGGTTATACGGCCAAGAAAAGTAACAATTTTTTCGGGAACACCGGCCAATCGTTCAATGGCTTCAATTTCGGGATTCAATGGGTCTACCGCATTGTGAACGGTTACTACTTTATCTTCGGGTTGATGATAATTTTCAATTACGATTTTACGTGTCAAATTGCTTACGCAAATAATTTTGTCGCAATGATCCATCCCATCTTTTTCGATGCCATAAACCATAGGATTGGGTTTTCCTCGACTTCGGTCAAATTCGGTTGCATGAACATGAATGACAAGTGGTTTGCCCGAAACGCTTTTAGCATGGAGTCCTGCGGGATAGGTGACCCAATCGTGTGCATGAATGATATCGAAATCGTAGGCACGGGCAATTACGCCGGCTACGATGGAATAATTGTTGATTTCTTCCAAAATATTGGAAGGGTAACGTCCCGAAAATTCAATGCATCCTAAATCGTTGGTATATATATAGCTAAAATCGGCATAAATATGATCGCGCAGACGGTAATATTCCTGAGGATCCATAAATTTGCCTAATCGCTCTTTTACTGTTTCCCACGGTACATCGCGCCATACGATAGGAGTGTTGTTTGCTCCAATTATTTTTAAGAAACTCTGATCCTCGTCGCCCCAAGCTCTGGGTATTACAAAGGTTATTTCCATGTCCGGTTGCATGGAAAGACCTTTTGTCAATCCATAACTGGCGGTTCCAAGTCCACCAAGAATATGTGGTGGGAATTCCCATCCAAACATCAAAACTTTCATATTTTATATCGTTACTCCTTTTTGAGGTTCTTTTTTATAGGCTTTTATTAATTTTAGTGCTCGAAGCAATTCGGCAACGCTCATGGCAAAGGAAAAACCGCCACGTCCATTAAACGGTGGTGTAGAATCGTACATTTCGGATATAGTGCCGATGCAGTCGTTTTGCATTTCACCCTCCATTGCCACCATGATTCTGTCGGCAAGCGACAAACCACTTTTATGAAACACTTTCAAATAGGCTTCGATATAAGGGCCGAATAGCCAAGGAAAAGCCATTCCATTAAAGTAGGCAAATGTTTTTTCTTCCATGCTGCCCGTGTAATGAGGTCTGAAATTGCCGCTTTTGGGAGATAGTGTTCGAATGCCACAATTGCTGAGTAATTCTTTTGTGACATAATCGATAACCGATTTTTGCCGGTTGCGTTCCAGAGGTGAATAATCGAGCGAAACGGCAAAAATCATATTGGGACGAACATTTATATCTGAATAATCGTTGTCTACGTAATCATATAAATATCCTGCTTCGTTCACAAATGTGGAAACAAATGTGTGTCTTACAATTTCTGCTTTTTCCTGAAATAATGTCGTCAACTCCATTTCGCCCATAATTTCGGCTATTTCCTCGGCAAAACACAAGGCATTATACCAAAGAGCGTTGAATTCAACCAAATAACCCGATCGGGGAACCACCGGTTTGCCGTGCAGCATGGCATTCATCCAACTAACAGCAACGTCATGTCCGTTGGTAAAAACCAATCCGGTTTCTTTAATAACCTTTAAGTTGGGATGTTTGTTCGCTAAAATATAGTTCATCACGAAGAAAAGGAAAGGCGGGTATTTTGCTTTGAATGCCTCTTTGTTTTCTTTCCAGTATTGTTGCAATGCCCAAATTGCCCAAAGAAGAACATCAGGATCATCAATTTGTTTAATAATATTTTTTAAAGTTTTTTCCTCCATAAAATCCATTAAATGGGGAATGGCCGAATCCATTATTTTTTCGAAATCGTCGCCCCTATCCACTGCAAGCGTAGAACCCGGCAGTGAAATAAATAGATCCCGCGCACGTACCTTAAACCAGGGATAACCTGCCAATAAATACGTTTCCCCGTTTTTGGGGATATAATAAAATTGGTGACTTGAATTTCTGAGACAATTATAAAAATTGGAACGCGGTGTGCGCTTTTTCAATTCATACTCAAATTCATCAAACAAGATAGAAGTATCTACCACTATGTCGCTCACCGATAAAATAATTTCTTCGTCTTTTTCGATAGACATTTCGAAATAACCGGGAACGTAAAGATCCTCTTGATACGAATCTCCATTTTGTTGGTCTTGAATGTATTCGATTCCGCGGTACCAATCGGGATGATATATAAATTCGGGTTTTTTGTTGAATTGTATGAAAAGTTCGGGATAACCAGAGTACATACATGTGCTTATGCCGTTTTCAACTTGTCGATATGAGCGGTCGACCTGATCGTTTTCTCTTGTCAATTGCGAAGCTTTTCGAAAGGCCAAAAACGGTTTGAATCGAATAATGGTTGGCGAATGTGCGTCTATCAGTTTATAACGGATCATCAACCTGTTTTCTCTTGAAGAAAACATGTTTTCTTTGGAAAGAAGAACGCCGCCCACTCTATAAATGGTTTTGGGGACGCCGTCACAATTGAATTCGCGAATGTATTGGTGTCCCTTTGGATAGAAAATATCTCCGCTGTATTTATGAATTCCGAGATTGAATTCGGCTCCATGTTGAATTATGGTTTCATCGACAGAAGATAGGATTACATGATTTTCATCGTCGAGATAAGGAATGGGCATCACAAGCAATCCTTGGTATTTACTGGTATTACACCCCGAGATGGATGTATTTTGATAAGCCCCTTTTCTGTTTGTCCTTAGAACGCTTCGATATAACGAATATTCCAGATTTATCATTAAACTTCTATCGAATTTAAGATAACTCATTGCTACTAAATTTAAAAGAATAAATGTGTGCTTAAATCTTTTCGAAAGATAGAGAATTTAATATTATTTACAAAAAAATTCAATTGTTTTTTATTTCGATAATTTGTGGATATCTTTGGTTTGGCAAATTTATATCATCTCTGATAAGGTATTGTTTTAAGAAAACAAGGTCCGCAAACCCCAGTGTCGATTAATAACGGTAAAGATGATGATAATTATGCCATATTGTCACTTATTTCACGGTATTTTTTGAAATATAAAAAAGTTGCTCCTGATATTTTTGTACAAATAGTATTATAAAAGTCTAAAACAAAAAGAATAACATTCAGATAGTCGACACAAGGATTTTTTTCGTATAATTGCAATTGCATAGTTTTTGTATCGAATTAATAGAAAAAGTATAATTATAAAAACATTTAAAGTTATGATAAGCAAAAAGGATATCCAACGATTTAAAAAAGTTATTGGCAGTGTAGAGAAACCGGTATTATCCGTATACTGTAACGTTAATCCCGCTGATCCCGAAAATTTTGGTAGGGCATGGTATGTGCGGCTTAAAAATACCTTAAAATCGATGGATGAGCTTAAGATAAGATTGAAAAAAGGGAAAACATTTTACGATGAATTGATTATTTTCATCGATCAAATTCGGGTGGAGGCTCGTACGCTGGCACTTTTTGCATGGGTTAACGATAAGAACGAATTGGAAGTGGAGCATTTTGAATTGCAGGTAGAATTGCCCGTTGTAGATGTAGTGAGAGGAAGGGTAGAAGCTCATTTTGGAAAGCCTTATGTATTACCTATTCTTTATGCTTTCGATGAGTACGGAAGGGTAGGGGTTGTGCATGTTTCAAGCAGAAAATGGAGGTTTTATGAAGTATTTTTAAATGAGATAAAAGAGGCCACTGAGACTTTTGCGGAAATAACGCCGGATGAATGGAACGAATTCAACGAGTATGTAGAAATTATTGAGTCGGGTGTGTTGGACGAAAGAACTTTCAGGGATAAATTAAAATTTAAGGATAAACAAAAAGCCAAACTCCAAACATTATCCCATAAATTGTATATCAGATTGGCTCAGATGTTGGAAAAATCCATACACGACTTGGAGATCGATAGACTCATATTAATGGGGAATGATTGGCAAGTTAAATTATTTGAAAACTATTTGAATCGACATATTCGTGAGTTAATTATTGGGTATGCACCTCGTCCTTCAAATATTGAAAATCCTTCAACAAAAGAAATTTTAGAACGAGTAACGCCTATATTGAGAGAAGCAGAAGAACGAGAAGAAATGCAATTGATCGAGGATGCAAAGAGTCCAATAGGTGTTTCCGGCTTACAAAATGTTTTGGATGCACTTCAGATGGGTCGTCTTCAAGTTTTAATTTTACCGTGGGATTTGCATGCTAAGGTATATAAATGTAAAGACGGAATGATTTTTGCAACTCCTGATGAAGCGTTGGAGTATGATTCTTCGTATGAAGAAGTGGAGTTAAAAAAAGAAGTGTTTTATATAGCCGCAGATTACGCTACGCGGATAGAATTTGTTGATGGATCTGCCGAGAAGATACTCTATGAAGAATTAGAAGAGATTGCGGGAATAATGCGGTGGTAATTTGAGAAGTGTTTAAAATTGCAGGAGCGACTTGCATGTAAAAGTAAATATCTAATAAATTTGGTTATCTTTGCCACAAATTAAACCTCAATGAACACAGTGTTATACGTAACATGGAATGTGGATCCCACTCTTTTTACTGTTTTTGGTCGTGAGATTCGATGGTATGGCTTGTTTTGGGTCATTGGATTGATTGTTGCGGTATATATCGTGCAACAAATTTTCAAACATGAAGACCTTCCCGAGCAATGGTTCGATTCATTGTTTATTTATACGATTATTGGAATAATTCTAGGGGCAAGGTTGGGACATTGTTTGTTTTATGAGCCTCACTATTATTTGTCGCATCCTGTTGAAATTTTGAAAATATGGAAAGGTGGATTGGCCAGTCATGGAGGGGTTATTGGGATTATTATTGCCGTGTGGCTATACTCGAAAAAGGTTACCAAAACGAGTATGTTGTGGACTTTTGATCGATTAATGGTTCCAACAGGTTTTACGGCGGCCATGATTCGGTTGGGTAATCTTATGAACCACGAAATTTATGGCGGTCCCACCGATCTTCCATGGGGGTTTCGGTTCATTACCAATATTTACGAATGGATGCAGGGGGCAGAACCTGTTTACTCTGAACCTTCGCATCCTACCCAAATTTATGAAGCATTGATTTACCTTATTGTATTTGGGATATGCATGTATATGTATTGGAAAACCGATGCCAAAAACAGAAAGGGTTTGATTACCGGTGTTGGACTTACAATAATTTTTGTAGCCAGATTTCTTATCGAATACATCAAAAATGTTCAGGTTGATTTTGAAATTATGTTACGCGATCATACCGGTTTGATTCTTGGCCAATGGCTTAGCATTCCTTTTATTGTCTGGGGAATATGGTTGATTGTGTCTGCTCTTAAAAATAAGCCCGAACCGGCAAATACACCCAAAGCATCGGCTATAAATCAAAAGAAAAACAAAAGTAAAACGAAGCATACTAAAAAGAAAAATTGGTAATTTCATTATATCGTTTTTTTGTCTTTCCAAAGATTTTTTGAATAAATATCAAGAGTGAAACATTATGGAGTATAAAATCGTTGAAATCAAGGATCGAATATATTATGTGGGCGTGAATGATCGCACCAAACATCTTTTTGAAAATTTATGGCCTCTTCCTAAGGGTATTTCATATAATTCTTACCTTATTGATGACGATAAAGTAGCTCTTATCGATACAGTAGATATTTGTTATTCGGAAGTATATTTTCGTAAAATCAAATCGGCGTTGGGAGATAAGCCTATCGATTATCTGGTAGTAAATCATATGGAGCCCGATCACTCCGGATCCATTAGGTGGTTGATCAGGCAATATCCGGAGATCACCATTATCGGCAACAGCCGTACAATGGATATGTTGAAGGGATATTACGGAATTACGGATAATGTTCTTGCGATAAAAGACAAAGATGAGCTTAACTTGGGGAAAAATACCTTGAGGTTTTATCTTACACCGATGATTCATTGGCCTGAAACTATGATGACCTATGTGCCGGAGTCAAAAACACTTTTTTCGGGTGATGCTTTTGGAACATTCGGTTCACTTGATGGTGGCGTTGTGGATTCACTGCTCAATCCGGATTGGTATTTTGACGAAATGATTCGTTATTATTCCAATATTGTGGGCAAATATGGTTCACCGGTACAGGCAGCATTGGCAAAGCTATCGGGAATCGATATTGAAGTTGTTTGTTCTACACACGGTCCTGTATGGACGGAAAAAGAAAATATCGATAAAGTCATTGCTTTATACGACAAACTCAGTAAATATGAAGCCGATAGGGGGTTGGTAATTGCTTACGGAAGCATGTATGGAAATACAGAACAACTTGCCGAAATAATTGCTGCTTCGGCAGCCGAAAATGGCATAAAAAGTATTGTCATGCACAATGTGGCTAAAAGTCATCAATCGGATATTCTTCGTGATGTGTTTAAGTATAAGGGATTGATTATCGGATCACCAACGTATAATAATCAACTTTATCCCGGAATAGAAAGTCTTATTTCCGCGTTGCGGAATCGCAACATCAAAAACAGACTCTTTGCTTATTTCGGTGGGTTCAGTTGGGCGGATGCTTCTTTGAGACATTTGAGTGAATTTGCCGAGGAGATGGGGATGGAGGTGGTTTGTGACCCCGTTTCCATGAAACATTCATTAACCGCCGATGTGGCAGAAAATGCAAGGAAATTAGGACAAATCATGGCCGAAAAATTGAATTGCCGAAAATAAAAGGTTACCACCTAGGAGGGAGACATAAAAATTAACAATTTGTCTAAATAAAATAAAATTATGAGACTCATTATTCAACCTGATTCTGAACAATTGGCTCAGTGGGCAGCCAATTATATTGCATCCAAAATCATTAAAGCAAATCCAACTCCCGAAAAACCGTTTAAATTGGGTTTGCCTACCGGATCATCACCATTGGGAACATATAATGCATTGATCAAATTGTACCAAAACGGGGTAATTTCGTTTGAAAACGTTATCACCTTCAATATGGATGAATATGTGGGTCTGCCGAAAGATCATCCGGAAAGTTACCATTCTTTTATGTGGAACAACTTTTTCAATCATGTCGATGTAAAACCTGAAAACGTTCATATTCTCAATGGAAATGCCGATGATTTGGAAGCCGAATGTCAAGCATACGAGGATACAATCAAACGTGTGGGCGGTATCGATTTGTTTTTAGGTGGAATCGGTACTGATGGTCATATTGCTTTCAATGAACCGGGATCTTCACTCAATTCCCGTACTCGCGCAGTACGATTGACAACCGAAACCATTATTGCCAACTCACGCTTTTTCGATAACGATGTGAATAAAGTTCCTAAACTTGCTCTTACCGTTGGCGTAGGCACTATCATGGATGCAAAAGAAGTATTGATTCTTGTTAATGGATATCATAAGGCACGAGCTTTGCGTCATGCTGTAGAAGGAGCCGTTACGCAGATGTGGACAATCAGTGCTTTACAACTGCATCCCAATGGCATTATTGTTTGTGATGAAGCTGCATGTTCCGAATTGAAAGTAGGAACGTATAAATATTTTCTTGATATTGAACAAGATAATCTCGATCCCCAATCTGTATTGCGTTAAAATCGCAAGTAAGGGGTAGAGGAATATATTTACTTTGATAAGTATTTTTTACTATTGGAAATTAATTTGCATGTTGCATAATTTCCAATAGTAACCATTTCGGTTATATAATTCGTCGTGGTTTCCTTTTTCTACGATTGTGCCTTGATGTATAACATAAATTTCATCTGCATTTCTAATGGTCGACAATCGATGAGCAATCATGATTGTTGTTCTATCTTTCATTATATTTTCAAGGGCATTTTGAACAAGTTTTTCCGAAACGGAATCTAAAGCGGATGTAGCCTCATCGAAAATAAAAATTTGAGGATTTTTTAAAACGGCGCGTGCAATGCAGACGCGTTGGCGTTGACCACCGGATAATTTTTCGCCTCTTTCTCCTACCACCGTATCATACCCATTTGGTGTAGCCATAATAAAATTGTGGGCATTTGCAATTTTTGCCGCTTTTACAACTTCTTCTCGTGTGGCATGTTCAACACCGAATGCTATATTGTTGAAAAAAGTATCATTAAACAGAATGGCTTCTTGAGTTACAATTCCTATCAATGAGCGTAAATCGTTCAGCGATACATCTTTGATATTTGTACCGTCGATTAATATTTCTCCTTTTTGAACATCGTAAAAACGCAGTAAGAGATCGACCAACGTGGATTTTCCTGAACCGGATTCTCCTACCAAGGCTATTGTTTTTCCTTTTTGTATTCTTAGATTAATTCCTTTTATTACCCAATCGCCGTTATATTTAAACCATACGTTATTATATTCAATTTGTTTTTCAAATGTTAGTTTTTCGGGATTTTCTTTTTCTACAATCGTATTTTCTGCCGTCAAAATTTCATCGATCCTTTCCATCGATGCCAATCCCCGTTGAATTGTATAAGCCGATTTTGAAAATTCTTTTGCCGGACTTATAATGTTGAAAAATATGGTGATATAAAACATGAAAGTAGGCGCATCGATGACTCCTCTTCCTTGTAAAATCAATGTTCCTCCAAAACATAAAACAATCACAATTGTCAATGTTCCGAGAAATTCACCTAATGGAGAAGCCAACTCCTGTCTTCGAATAATACGAGCTGTTATTTTGCGAAGTTTTTTATTTCCATCGCGAAATCGTTGTGAAATTTTGCCTTCCGCATTAAAAGCTTTTATTATTTTCAATCCGCTTAGGGTCTCTTCTACTTGAGACATTAATTCCCCCCATTTATTTTGTGCATCGAGGGATTTTTGCTTTAATTTTCTTCCTACAGTCCCCATAGCATAACTCGTCACCGGAAGCAGAATAAACACAAAGAGGGTCAGTTCCCAACTTATTATCAGCATCGTCGTAAGGTAGGTAACGATTAAAATGGGATTTTTTAATATAAGCACCAGTGAGCTTAAAACCGATCGTTCTACTTCATCGACATCGCCCGACATACGCGCCAAAATATCACCTTTTCTTTCTTCCGAAAAAAAACCGATAGGCAATGCCAATATTTTATCGTTTATTTGATTGCGAATATCCCTTACAATACCTGTTCGGATAGGAACAAGGAAGTAGGACCCAAAATAAGCAGTACCGGTTTTAAAAATCGTTATGATCATGAGCCAGATTGCCAGTCCCAATAAAGTAGTGCTTGCCCCATAATTTTCGACTAAATGGGTAATATACCAATAGCCGTTGTTTTGAATAATTTTTGTGAAAGACATATCCGGGCTGTTCCAAGGAATAAAATAGTAGCTTTTGCTGCTGATTCTAAAAAGAATTTGCAAAATAGGAATAATGGTGACAAATGAAAAAATACTAAAGATGGCGGTTAGTGCATTAAATATAAATATAAGAGCCCCATATTTTTTATATGGAGGTAAAAATCGCTTTAATATGGTGAAAACCCCTTTCATTTTAAATTTTCTTTCTAGTATTTTTTAGATGCTACGATTATTTTTATTTTCATACTTTCTTTAACAAGGATGATGCAACGATATGCACATCTTTAGTTGGTTTGTGAAATTATTTCAAGATACAAAATATTGACGATAATTATTCGTATTCGATTATTTTTTTCCAACGTTTGTGTGACCAGAGATAATTTCCCGGTTGTTTTTTAACAGCTTCTTCGAGGGCGGAGGCGAAACGTTGGGTTATAATTCCTTCCTTTACTTTTTCGGTTCCATCGTAAATGAGACGAAAAGTGTGCTCATAATTATATTTTTTCGTACATATTGTTTCTGTAAAAAAGACCGGCATATTGAATTTAGTGGCAAAAAACTCGATCCCTCGATAAAAAGGAGTTTTTATATTCATAAAATCCACCCAATGGATTCCTTTGTCGGAAGAAGGAGATTGATCGGCAACCATCATAAATACCGATGGTTGTTGTTCTTTTGCAGCTTTTAAAAAATAGCGTGCGGTTGATTTTTTTTCAACGTAAATAACATTTGGCGCACACCGATTATTTCTCAACCAACCATCGATATGTTTATTGGCCAATTGTCGGTAAACCATATAAACCGGCGCGTTTACCATTTCCGATAAAATCATTGGCCAAACCCAATTGTTATGATGACCAAAAGCCAAAATGACGCTTTTACCTTCACGTAAATATTTGTTTATTTCATCTACATTGGAGAATCGATTAAGAGAAGCCAAAGTTGAACCACTTATGTGGGCGGTTTTGGCCATCTCTAAAAAATTTCTGACAAAGTAGTGATAAAATTGTTTTTCCAATTTTTTATAATAAGCATCGGACTGTTTTGGAAAAGCAAGTTCCAGGTTTTTTCTGACCACTTTTTTCCTATATTTAAGAATATAACGCGTCAAGAAATAAGCACTGTATTCCCATATTCCAAGCAAAGGGAAAGGCGTTATACCTATTAAGACGAAAAAAAATCGGGCTATGAGGTTGAGAAACATACTAAACTTTTAATGTGTCGATAAATATAATTAGAGAGGGGTCCTTATCCCAGCCAAAAAATGTAGAATTTTGCCAAGAAATTCTTCACGAATTGTTGGGAATACTTATATGTTAATTTTTTTCTGTTAAAGCCGCTTTATTGATTTTGCCTGTTCCCGTTTTAGGAAGTTCGTCCAAATATTCGATTTGTCTTGGCAGTTTAAATTTCGCCAAGTTGTCTCTAAGATATTCCATGATGTAACGAGTCGGCAACACAATCCCTTCTTTTAAAACGATGAAGCATTTGACCACTTCGCCGCGAAGTTTGTCGGGAATTCCTATAGCTGCAGCTTCTTTGACACAGGGATGTTTCAATAAAACTTCTTCTATTTCCGCTGCCCATACCAGTTCGCCTCCAACCTTGATGGTATCTTTCGATTTTCCGATAATGTACAAATTGCCTTGTTCGTCGAAGCGGCCAAGATCTCCCGTATAAAACCATCCATTTTTGAATACTTCATTGTTTAAATCGGGTTCATCATAATAACCGCAAAATACGGATTTGCCTTTTGCAACAATTTCGCCTACTTTGCCTGTGGCAACTTCATCGTCATGGGCATCGAAAATTTTTAATTCCACGTTGTGTGGCACAGGTTTACCTACTGATTGAATATTCCCGGGAGAACTTGCTGAAATTGGAGGAACCACTTCCGTCATCCCCCATCCGTTTATCACAACGGCATTAGGGAACAGCTTTGCAAAGCGCATCAACAAATCCGGTGAAGAAGGGGCTCCGAAAACATCGGCCCATCGCAGCGATTCCAACTTATACTTGCTCACATCTTTCAAATATAAGACGGCATAAAACATGGGGGGAACCATCCAAATGCCTGTCACGCCCCATTTGTCGATCAATCGGATAAGATTAAGAGGTGAAAAGCGGGGCATGATTACAGTGCTCATCCCATACTTAATGGCTCCCATTACAAATAATATTCCGCCGGAATGGGAGAGTGGAATCGCTGAAATGGTTCGTTCCGTTTCGTCAATTTTTAAAATATTTTGCAACCCCTTATACGAGCAAAAATACTTTAATTGTTCTGCTCCTAAATGAATATGTTCGTAGTTCCAAACAGCGCCTTTCGGCATGCCTGAGCTGCCGGAAGTATAAAAAATGCTCGAAGGCATATTGGTTTTAATACCTTGGTCTTCCAAATGGTTTCTCGAATTTTGGGTCAGTTTCCAAAACGAAATATATTTGGGGTTGTCTTCAATCGTAATGACTTCCCGCAGTGTCGGGATATTTTCTTTTAGTTTCAGTAGGTTGAATTTTATATTTGTAGTAGTGATAATGCCTTTTAATTTGCAATGGTTGCCAATCGAAATCAATTCATTTCCCGTTAGGAAAAAATCGATAGGAACTGCCATGCATCCCAAGGAATAAATACCCAAATAAGCATATACATATTCGATGCAATTGGGTAAATAAATGGCAATCTTGTCTCCTTTTTTAAAGCCCATATCTATAAGGCTATTGGCTAATCTGAAGACCTCTTCTTTCAATGTCGAAAAATCGTAGATTTTATCTCCTTCTATAAATGCCGGAGCATTGCCGAATTTTTCTGCGGCTTCAATGATTAGTTGTCTTACATCTTTTCTTTTTTCCATAACAATGATATGATAATTAAGTATGATATCCATTCAATGGGTTTTTATTGCACATTAACGCACGACTTGCAATAAAAATCCGGTTACAAATGGGTTGGATTATTAAAAAAATGGGATTTTGATTTTCCAATGCTGCGCAAAAGTAAGAAAAATTTAATTCAAATGAGGGTTTTTTGAGAAATAAAATACCGAAATGAATAAAAGTTATTTTGTCTTCAGAAGAATTTCGCATATCTTTACACACTCAGTAGAGGATTTTTTTAATATTTTTCCCATGAAACGCCTTTCAATAATTTTTTTTCTGTTTGCGATCATTTTTGCAGTGTATGGTCAGCCCGACGCTGTTGTTTTGTCTCATTACCTTTTTCCTGAATTTCAAGAAGGTAAGGTATTGATGAAGGATGGAACCGAAGTGAAAACGCGATTGAATTACAATGCACTTACGGAGGAAGTGATTTTTGATGACCACGGTAATATATTGGCCATAGGAAAAAACGTTATTCCTCAAATAGATACTGTTTTTATAGGGGATAAAAAATATCTTTATAAGGACAGTAAATTTTTAGAAGTCCTCCATGATTCTTCCTATAAATTTTTTGTACAACATAAATGTAGAGTTATCCCTCCCGGAAAACCGGCAGCTTATGGTGGAACTTCGGAAATATCGGCTATCGATAGTTATTCTTCACTGATTTCCGATGGAAGAGTTTATGATCTCAAACTTCCCGATGATTTCAAGGTAAAACCTTATATGGTGTATTGGATAGAAAAGGAGGGGAAATTTAAAAGTTTCCTCTCGCTAGGACAATTAAAATCGTTTTATAAGAAAAAGAAAAAACTGTATGAAGAGTACGTGAAAAATCATAAAGTAGAATTTGAAGATCCGAAAAGTATAGCCGATTTGGTGAACTATATGGAAACGCATTAATGATCTAATTTTTAAATAATATTTTCGATGAAACACTTTATTCGTTCTGTTTTTATTTTATTGCTTATCGCACCAAGCATGTTGGCGCAACCCGGATATGTTCCAACAAAAGAGAATCTGCAATATCGGGAAGAATTTCAGGATATGAAATTCGGCGTATTCATTCACTGGGGTATTTATAGTATGATGGCCAATGGCGAGTGGATTATGAATAACAGGAATATCAACTATAAAGAATACGCCAAACTTGCCGAAGGTTTTTATCCTTCGAAATTCGATGCCGGCAAATGGGTGTCGGATGTGAAAGCTGCGGGAGCCAAATATATCTGCATTACTTCTCGCCATCATGATGGATTTTCGATGTTTGCAACCAAGCAATCACCATTTAATATTGTGGATGCCACACCTTTTAAACGGGATATTCTTAAAGAGCTTGCCGATGAATGCCATAAACAAGGCATCAAACTGCATTTTTATTATTCGTTGCTCGATTGGTCGCGTACCGATTATTATCCTTTGGGACGAACCGGACGCGGGGTAGGACGTACCGAGCACGGGCATTGGGATACCTATCATCAATTCATGATCAACCAGTTAACGGAATTGCTGACCAACTACGGAGAGATAGGTGCAATTTGGTTTGACGGACTATGGGATCATGACCAGAATCCGGATTTTGACTGGCGGTTGTCTGAAATTTATGCCCATATTCACAAACTTCAACCCGGTTGTCTGATTATCAATAATCATCATCTAGCGCCCATTGAAGGAGAAGATGCTCAAACTTTCGAAAAAGACCTGCCCGGTCACAATACTACCGGTTTTGCCGACGAACAAACTGTTGGAGCTCTCCCCCTCGAAACCTGCGAGACCATGAACAATTCCTGGGGGTATAACATTACCGATTTAAATTACAAGTCGGAAAAAGAATTGATTCATTATTTGGTTAAAACGGCCGGATACAATGCAAATTTACTATTAAACGTAGGTCCACGACCGAATGGCGAATTCCCGGAGATTGCCGTTGAACGCTACAAAGCTATGGGAAAATGGCTAGAACAATATGGCGAAACCATTTATGGTACGCGTGGCGGAATAGTGACTCCTCGTCACTGGGGCGTTACTACTCAAAAAGGCAACACCCTATACGTGCATATATTGAATCTTGAAGACAATGCTTTATATTTGCCGTTAAACGGAAGAAAGGTAAAATCGGCGAAAGTATTCATCGATAAAAAACCGGTGAAATTTACCACTGTATCCGATGGGGTTTTGCTGTCTTTCGATAAGGTTCCCAATGATGTGGATTTTGTAGTGGAAGTGGAGTTCAAATAAAATAAATAAAACCTCACTGCATGTATTTTGTATTTATTTTTGCAAGTGAGGTTTTATTCTTCTTTAATTTCTTCAAATTCTACGTCTTCGATAGTGCTTGATTCAAACTTTTTTTTCTGGTACGAAATGATTCGGTCTTCTTGCGATTGAATTTTATTTCGTTTTTGCTGTTGTTGTTGTTGACGATACGTTTTGTTTTCCGAAGCCCATCTTTTTCCTATCAAAAGATTAATTACGAATTTAATCAGAAAATAAAAAACAAAAAAGGTAAGAAAAAATCTCAGAATAACTCCCATTTTTTTATTTCAGATATAATTTTGCGATATGTAAAGATACAATAAGCCGTTAATTAAAGAAAGTGATTTCGATAATTTAACGGTATTGTTGAGATAGGGAGTCTTTCAATCCAATTTATGAATCACCAACCCCGAACGCAGTTTGGGCTCAAACCATGTGGTTTTTGGAGGCATAATTTTCCCGCTATCGGCAATTTCCATCAATTGTTTCATGGAAACCGGATACAGCGCGATCGCCAATGCCATTTCACCATTGTCTACGCGTTTTTTTAGTTCGTTCAGACCGCGAATGCCGCCGACAAATTCGATGCGTTTATCGGAGCGCAAGTCTTTAATTCCCAATATTTCATCGAGTATGTATTTCGAGGTGATCGATACATCCAATTGATCCACCGGATCTTCGTCATGCAAGATGTGCGGCTTTGCCGTAAGGCTATACGACTTTCCGTCCAAATAAATAGAAAAATTGTGTAAATGTTTTGGTTTTTCAATTTCGGAGCCGGTGGGTTCAATATCGAAATTCGCTTCCAGTTGTTTTAGAAACGCTTCCGGCGTCAAACCATTTAGGTCTTTTACAAGGCGATTGTAATCGATAATGTTGAGTTGACCGGCCGGAAAACACACTGCCATAAAATAGTTGTATTCTTCATCGCCTCTATGATGCGGGTTGTTTTTCGCTTTTTCGGCTCCTACCAAAGCTGCTGCGGCAGAGCGATGATGACCGTCGGCAATGTACATGTATGGTATGGATGCAAAAATGCGGGTGATGGTTTCGATATCTCTTTTGTCGCGAATCAACCAAAAATGGTGTCTGATTCCGTCTTCCGAAACAAAATCATATTCAGGCTCTTCCAAGGAAATGCGTTTTATGATAGTTTCCAATTCCGGATTATCCGGATAGGCAAAAAATACCGGTTCCATATTGGCGTTGGTTATTCTCACATGTTTCATCCGGTCTTCTTCTTTGTCGCGGCGTGTCAGTTCGTGTTTTTTTATTTTTCCTGTAAAATAATCTTCTACGGAAGCAGCCACTACCAGTCCATACTGGGTTTTCCCGTTCATTGTTTGAGCGTACACATAATACATTTCTTCCGGGTCTTGTACCAACCATCCATTCTCCTGAAATTTGCGAAAATTTTCGGCGGCTTTTTCATATACCCGAGGATCATGTTCGTTTGTTCCTTGAGGAAAGTCAATTTCGGGTTTAGTGATGCGATATAGCGATTTTTCGTTTCCTTCTGCTTCCCGACGGGCTTCTTCGGAGCTAAGTACATCGTAGGGTTTGGACGCCACTTTATCTACCAATGATTTTGGAGGGCGCAATCCTTTAAAAGGTTTTACTTTCATTTTTATAAGTTTGCTTCACGATTATATTTTGGCGCAAAGTTACTATTTTTGTTTCATATAAAGATAGAGTAAGTAGGTTTTGAAAAAAAGTTGCTATATTTGTAAAAAAATGATGAAAATTCATTCAATATGGTACAACTTTCTAAAGATAAATTAGTTACTGCTTATACACAGGAGGGGATTGAAGAATTTTTGAAATTACTAACCGATACTTATCTCGATTTTGTCGATAATGATCTCAGTGCAGAAAATATGGATAAACTCACCGGTTATCAGCATGCTTTACTGGCCTATCGTTATTTTCGTGAGGAAGTGAATCAGGGAGGTTTTGTACAATTGATTCAAAACGGTTATGGCGGATATATCTTCAATAATCCCACTGCAAAAGCTTTAAAGTTGTTTGGAGCCTCTGAAACCGCTAAGATTATTTATAAAGCAGCAGAAATTTATCGTGCCCGTCGAGAGGAGTTGGAACGCGAAACCACTGAGGAAGAATTTATGGCGATGTATGTTGATTTTGAAGAATTTGATGATTTGGAAGAGAAGTATTTTTTGATCGAAGAAGAAGAAACATCACGTATAGCTCAATTTGTGAAGGAACATATAGAAGATTTCGTTGACTCAATTATTTAAAATTACCCGGAACAATGCATGGCACTGTTTTTGAATGCATATTAACCCATATTTAATTCACTTATTCTAATCATGGTTACCGAAATAAACGTAAATGAGATTAATGAACGGATAGAAAATATTCACAGGTATTTAAACAAACACAAGGAATATTTAAACGGTTTAAATGTTTTTCCCGTTCCCGACGGTGATACCGGTTTAAACATGGTGCTAACCATTCAAGGTGCAATGGCCAGCATGAAAAACTTTGAAAATCAGTCCATGTCGCCCGGTGAATACCTGAAAAATTTTGCCGAACAAATGCTTTTGCATAGCAGAGGATGTTCGGGTGTCATTTTGTCTTTGTTTATGCAGGGTTTTGCGGAAACGGTTGCGAACGACGATTTTTCAAAAGAAAACGTTTATAAAGCCTTAGAAAACGGTTGTCGCAATGCTTATGAAGGAACGGAAAATCCACGTGAGGGTACCATGCTCACCTTGATGCGGGCTTTAAAAGAGAAATATGGCGAGTTGATGGAACAAGAGGATGATCCTATTGTCATTATCGGCAAAACGATTCCATATTTGAAGGAAGTATTGGACAAAACTCCAGAAATGCTTCCCGTGCTCAAACAAGCCGGCGTTATCGATTCCGGTGGTGCCGGTTTTGTTGTTTTTATTCAAGGCGTATGTCGTGAATTTCAGCATAATGGTTTTGGGGCTAACGGTTTGCCGGTTCCTATTTTACTGAAAATAGGGGAAACAACCCGAAAATATATCGCAAAGGGATTATCCAAATTTAGAAATACGCCTTTTGCTCATCTTGTTTCCAGTATCGATTTTTCGAGAATCCAAAACAGTCGATTGCGCGAAATTTTGCAGAATGTGAGAAAAGCAACCACAAATTTATCTGTCAATAACCATGTTAACAACAAAAAGAAACTTCAGGAAACATTAATTGATGAACTCGAAGAAATAAACAATCTTTGGAATCCGGACATTAAGCAAAAATACTGTACGGAATTTGTTTTGGAATCCGATAAAGTTATTTCCAGAGAACAACTACGGGAAATGCTTGCTCCTTTTGGAGACAGCCTTATCGTTCTTCAGGCAGGCAATAAATTCAAAGTACATATTCATACCAACAAACCGGATGATATTTTTGATAAAGTCAAACAGTACGGCGAATTGGTTTTTACAAAGGTTGACGATATGAAAAAGCAGCATCGGAACTTTATCAGCGACGATGTTATCGACTACCGGCGTGATAAAAGCATATATTGCATTGTATCGGGAAAAGGTTTTGCCGAAATACTTCAAAAATTGGGTGCCGACGATATATTGTGTTATGGAAAGAACAAACCGTCCGTAGATCAATTGGTTAAAGGGCTCGATAATTTAAAAGCCAAAAACATTATTGCGGCTGCCGACGATAGCGATATCCTCATGGCATTGAAATATGCCGTTTCGCTTTGCAAATCGAATGTTTTTATCGTTGAATCGGATAACCCCATTGATCTCATCGGTATGATGATGGGTATTTCTAAAGATTATGACATCATGACCATGTTCGAAGAAGCAATGAAAAGCATTCATACCATACCCTTCTGCGGCATTGCACGTGCTAACCGTCAAGTACTTGCCGATAGCGGGAAGCCTGTAAAGAAGAACGATTATTTTGCAGTGTACAAAAAGAAAATCATTCTTTCGAACCCAAATATAGAAGAGCTGGCCATCGAAGCCGTTAATCAATTGGTTAATGGCTACGGTCTGGTTACTTTGTACAAGGGGTTGCCTTCACGTAAGAATAACGGTTTGGTCGATCGTCTTAAAGAGCAGTTTCCCGATATCGATTTTGAAGAATATTATGGCGGCCAGTACAATTACAACTATTATATAACCTTTGAATAAAAACGAAAGCATATGAAAAAGAAAATTTTTATCATTGTGGGCGATAATTTAGGCCTCTCAAGGGATCAGATCGATTACGAAGATCTTGAGATTATCAAATTCCCGGTGCTGGTAGAAGAAAAAGAGTATCGCGAGAGTGATCAATACAGTGCCAATTGGCTAATATCCAAATTCGAAAAAGAAAACGTTGTTGCAAAATCATCCACGTTGCCACAAAATGATGTTGTTGAAGCGGTTGAAAGGAATTATCGAAATTACGACCTCATCATTCATGTGGTAATGAGCAGCGGCTTGTCGAGTGCTTCATGGAAAGTAGCCGAAAACGTTCGAAAGCAATATGAAAATGTAATCCCCATTATCAATGTGGACAGCAGGCAAACTTTAATTGGAGTGGGTAGTGTTCTCTTGGGCATCATCGATATCATTAAAAAGAGCGATGATTTGAGCATTGAAGAAATTGAAAAATTATGTCAACAAGTAGTTGAAAATACCTATAGTTATTACATTTTTCCCGATTTAAACTACCTGTACAAAGGAGGCAGAATCGGAAGAGCTCAGTCGCTGATGGGCAGCTTGTTACATATCATTCCTATAATCGGTATAATGGGTGAAGACCCCGAAGGCATTGTTTCTTCTTTAGGTAAGGGAAGAACCTTTAAACAGGTAAATAATCAGGTTGTAGAGTTGATAAAAACAAAGATGCAAGAAAAATCGGCATCGAAAATCCGGCGAGCTATTTCCGTGAGCGGATATGGCGAAAAAAACAAAGATGTTGCTCACGAATTGATGGAAAAAGTTAAAGCTCTCCCTTGCGACGATTTCGTTATGGGGAAACCCGGACTTGTGGATGCGGTTTATTGTGGTCCGGGAGCATATGGTGTATCTATTTTTTTATAAAAACAGAACGTGATGAATTCGATTCTTTTATACTTATTCTGTCTTATTGTTGGCTACTTGATCGGGTCGATTTTGTTTGCTGATTTAATTACACGATATGTAAAAAACGTCAATATTCGCGAATTGGGTAATGGTAACCCCGGTGCTTACAACGTTTTCAGAAATGTGAGTAAATTCTGGGGAGTGGTATCCGGGCTACTGGATGCAATGAAAGCATTGGGGCCTATGTTGATTGCCTCGCATTATTTTCAGCTTCCCGACATTGCTTTGGCGTGTTTGGCAATAGGAGCTATTTTGGGTCACGGTCTTCCCATTTATTACCGTTTTAAAGGGGGGCGGGCCGCTTCGGTGCTCATGGGAATGTATATTTTCTTTATTCCCTATGAATTTTTTGTTGCTCTTGCCATTACAGCAATCGTCGTGTTGGGTTTCATTCGAAAAGAATATGGCATATGGGGACCAACAGGAGTTATTGCTCTATGTATGGTTTTGTGTCTCCTTCATCCACATCCCCATGAAGTTAGAGTGTTTGTATGGATAGGAGGACTTATTGTGCTGCTGTTCAATCTCGATAAAGTAAAGGAAAAAACCCAATCGATAACACCCACGACAGCCAAATAGACATAGAGAAATATTTTGATTACTTTTGCATCATAAAAATATAAAACGCATGTCTGAAAATAAAAGTCAGTTGATTAATTTTGCGATGAATAGTGGGTTGGTAGTCGGTGTATTCTGGGTAATCAAATATTTTTTTGTGATAGCAGCAACCAGTTATCCTTTTTTGGGATACATCAATACGTTGTTGAGTATCGGGACCCCCTTGTTATTGTTCTTTTTTTTGGTTCGATACAAAAATTTTGTAGTAGGCGAAGAGAAAATTGGTTTTTGGCACGGGATACAGTTTTCGGTGATGCTTTTTTTCTTTGCTTCGCTTTTGGAAGCAATTATTGTAATTGTGCATATTGTATGGCTCGATCCGGCATATCTTTCAAGAACTTTTGAACAAACCCTTGCATTGGTAGAAAGTATGTCGGCCGATCAAAATATGATCAGTAAGCTGAAGCAACAGCCTATTCCTACGCCTTTTTCCTACACGTTGGGAATGATCATGGGAAATCTGCTGATCGGTTTTTTCCTTTCGCTGTTTCTTGTTCCCCTTGCCAATCGTTTTACGTTTAAAAACGATAATCGTCAGTTAGAGGAGTAGTTATGGATATTTCGGTTATTATACCTCTTTACAACGAGGAAGAGTCGTTGCGCGAGTTATACCAATGGATTAAGCGTGTGATGGACGAAAACGGCTATTCGTACGAAATTATTTTTGTGGACGACGGCAGCACCGATGGGTCATGGAATATCATTACCGAATTAAAGACGGAATCGGATCGGATACATGCGATAAAGTTTCGTCGCAATTACGGGAAATCGCCGGCTTTGCAATGTGCATTTCAAAAAGCCGAAGGCGATGTGGTGATTACAATGGATGCCGATTTGCAGGACAGTCCCGAAGAGATTCCCGAATTGTACCGGATGATTAAGGAAGAAGGATATGATTTGGTGTCGGGATGGAAAAAAAAACGTTACGATGCCAAATTGACCAAAAACTTGCCATCCAGACTTTTCAATGCAACGGCGAGATGCGTGTCGGGTATTAAATTGCACGATTTCAATTGTGGACTCAAAGCATACCGGAAAGATGTCGTGAAAAATATCGAACTGTATAACGAGATGCACCGATACATTCCTATTTTGGTCAAAAGTGCCGGTTTTACCAAGATCGGGGAAAAACCGGTACAGCATCAACCGCGAAAATACGGCAAAAGCAAGTTCGGGGCAAGTCGTTTTTTTAACGGTTATCTCGATTTGATGACTTTGTGGTTCCTGAATCGTTTCGGAAAAAAGCCCATGCATTTTTTTGGCGTTCTGGGTACTCTTATGTTTTTCATCGGTTTCGTTGCCGTGATCGCAGTTGGTGCTACAAAATTATACGATATGCACCACGGCAATCCATACCGGTTGGTAACCGAGTCGCCCTACTTTTATATTTCCTTGTCCATGATGATTCTTGGTACAATGCTTTTTTTGGGTGGATTCTTGGGCGAACTCATCTCGCGAAATTCTCCCGAAAGGAATCATTATCGGATAGAAGAAGAATTCTAACAAGCAATTATTTTTAATAACCATTTAAAAACAAAAGAATAATGAATTTTGATGAAGTAATACGCAAGCGAAAATCGATTAGAAAATTCAGTGAAAAGCCTGTCGACAAAGAAGTGATTTTGCAATTGCTCGAATGTGCCCGCTTGGCTCCTTCGGCCGTAAATTTTCAACCGTGGAAGTTTTACGTATGTGCTTCCGAAGAGTCGAAAAAGGCAATTCGCGAAAGCTATCCACGCGAATGGTTTGCCGGTGCGCAGACATACATAGTGGCGTGTGGCGATCATAGCCGTTCTTGGAAACGCCCTTCCGACGGAAAAGATCATTGCGACATCGATATTGCTATTGCCGTGGAACATATCGTGCTGAAAGTCACCGATCTTGGATTGGGTACTTGTTGGGTATGCAACTTCGATCCGTTGAAAGTGAAAGAAGCATTGCGTTTGAGCGAGGAGTTCGAACCCATTGTTCTTTTGCCGTTGGGTTATCCTGCCGATAACTACGAAGCCGATCCGCGTAACAGCAAACGCAAACCGCTTGAAGAGATTGCAGAATGGGTGTGAAATCGATTGTTATGCATCGAAATATAGTGATTAGGGGGTATGAATATCTTGAAAGTTAATATGAATGCAAAAAACAGAATAACGATACCGATTTTATGTTGTCTGATCATGGTATTTTCGGGGTGCAGTGAGTCGGCCAAAAAAAATCGAGAAAAAAGCAAGTATATTTATTTTCAGGAGTATGGCGAAATTTTCCATACGAGTTTCCATGTTAAGTATGCTTACGATCGATCGCTGTACGACGAAATTGTAGCCGAATTGGATGAATTCGATGATTCGTTGAACCCTTTTAAAGATCAATCCATCATTGCAAAAATCAACCGCAATGAGCCGGTACAGCCCGATTCGTTTTTCATCGCCGTGTTCAATAAGGCAATGGAAGTATCGCGCATCACCGACGGCAAATTCGATATTACCGTTGCGCCCCTTGTAAACGCCTGGGGATTCGGATTTAAGAATAGCGACAACGTAACCCCCGAACTTATCGATAGTCTGAAACAATTTGTTGGTTATGAAAAAGTAAGGCTGGAAAACGGAACGATTGTGAAAGCCGATCCGCGCATTCAGCTCGATGCTTCGGCAATTGCCAAAGGCTATGCCTGCGATGTGGTGGCCAATCTGTTTAAGAGCTACGGTGTGGAGAATTACATGATTGAGATAGGTGGCGAGATTGCCATGCGCGGCAAAAACGATAAAGGAGTCTGCTGGCGCATAGGAATCGATAAGCCGATGGATGATAGTACCGGACTGCATCACGAATTGCAAACCATTCTCTCCATTTGCGACAAATGCGTGGCCACTTCGGGCAATTACCGCAACTATTACGTCAAAGACGGCAAAAAATATGCGCATACTATTGATCCGCAGACCGGTTATCCTTCTGAACAGGACATCCTGAGTGCGACTGTCATTGCCGACGATTGCATGACTGCCGACGCCTACGCTACGGCCTTTATGGCTTCAGGGTTGGAAAAATCAAAAGAAATTGCCAAAAAAGTTCCGGGATTGTTTTACTATTTTATTTATGTACAACCCGACGGCACAATGGCAACCACTTGTTCCGAAGGTTTTGAACAATTTTTTGCCGAATGAAAAGAGGTAGGACTGTGATCCAATGGAGGTAAGACGATAATAATACGAATTTCGGTGTAAGTTGTTTGCTTGAAATACTTTTTTAATGCAATGGGATGGGGGTAGAGAAAATAAAAATATCATCTGAGGAAGGAGCGAGTGAGGTGGTACAATATGCATTTTATCAAACACTTTTTGGTTGTGCACTCATTGCTTCCACCTCCAAAGGGATTTGTTTTTTGGCTTTTGGAGAAGAGGAGAAGACATTGCCGGAGTTGAAAAAGCGATATCCCGGAGCTGTCTTCGAAAATCGATCCGACGCATTTCAATTGTCGGCAAAAGCATTGGTAAACGGTGGCGACTCTTTCGTGAACCCGTTGCCATTGCATATCGGGGGAACCGATTTTCAAATGGCCGTGTGGAAATCGTTGCTTCGCATACCTTCCGGAGAGCTTTGCTCATACCGTCAAATTGCTGTCGCAATTGGCAAACCAACGGCTTGGCGCGCCGTTGCTTCTGCTATTGGCAGTAACCCTGTGGCATACCTCATACCTTGCCATCGCGTGATCTGTTCCGACGGTCGGCTCGGCGGCTATCGCTGGGGAATCGGTTTAAAACGGAAAATGCTCGAAGAGGAAGAATTGAGGAGAAAATGTTTACCCGATTGCGAGTAAAGCCGCAAGCCAAGCAAGCGGTTTTTCCTATACGATTACATTTTTCATATAATTACATATTCACGTATAAATACATGTACAGACAATGAAACATATTTTTTCAGTCCGTTTATTCATCTTATTTGTTTTATTCATAACTTCTGCTTCGTCGCTTTTATCACAGCAAAGCGATGCTGTCCGCTATCCGACATTTAAATTTGACGGGAATTTGAAAACCAAATTCGAATATGCTCCCGAAACAGGGAATTCACGATTTTCGGTACGAAACTCCCGACTGGGATTGTCGGGGAAAATTACGCCGATGGCCGACTATCGTGCACAGGTGGAATTGAGTAAAGAAGGCAAATTTGAGGTACTCGACCTTTGCGGCACGCTTACTCCTTACGAAGGACTTTCGGTTACACTCGGACAAACATCTATTCCGCTTTTCAACCCTTATGTTATTAATCCGGGAACCATGATGTTTGCCAATCGTACTTTTTTGGGGAAATACTATGTTGGCACCCGCGATATCGGATTACTTGTAAAATATAATTTTCATCTTGCAACCGTTCCTGCCGGAATAGAGTTCGGTGTCTATAACGGTAATACCATCAATAATCCGGTTTGGACCGATAAATTTTCATATGCCGCCCGATTGAGTTTTGGCAGCATGAAAGGATTTCGCACGACTTTTAAATTGTACGATTATCCCAACAGCGATGAAATTCATTATTTTCTCTATGGTGCCGATTTTCGTTATGAGGGCAACAATTGGAAAGTGGAAACCGAAGCCATGAAAAGAGACGATAAGGTTACCAACAAGGATTTGTTTTCCGCCTACATTCAAGGGGCTTACCGGGCACCTATCAAGGGAAGTCTGTTTAAAAATATTATTCCCGCAGCCCGTTGGGATGCGATTGATCAAAACAAAGACGATTCCGGTTTCGATGTCAACCGGCTGACGTTGGGGCTCGGTTTCGGACTCACTCCTAACGCAAACGGTTCGTTGCTTCGCATCAATTACGAATGGTATTTTATCAAAAATCAACTCGATTTTATGCATCAATTCGAAGAGATGGATGCGGATAAACTCACCATCGAATTGGTGTATGTTTTCTAATATTTTCATATTTTTTATCTCATAGTCTTCGTTTACTTGCTTTGTATAAGCAAATTTTTTATTTTTGAGTTTCAGTTTAATCGGTTAATGTTAATTTTCCATGGCTAAAAAATGTTTTTTCCCCGCTTTTTTCTTCTGGCTTGTTATAATGAGTGCATGTACAGGAGATAAAACCATCCGTTCGTTATTTGATGGTGAAAATATCAATCAATGGAATACTCAAGGCAGTGTGAAACTCGAAAATCGGATTTTAACCCTAGAAGACGATGCTTCCATCATTCTTAAAAAAGGCGATTTTAAAGATTTTGAATTGCAACTCTCTGCACGCATGGTAAACAACGGCAAAGGATTTGTTGCTTTCCATACCGACAAAACCGGGGAGGGTGGCTACCGAATTGCATTGAACAACGATTTGGAAAGTCCCCAATGGTGGACGAAAACAGGAAGTTTGCTTGGGGTTCGTAATCTTACTAAATCGGTTGTAAAGAACAACGAGTGGTTCGACATGACAATTCGGGTGGAAGGGAAGACTATCACCGTCAAACTGAATGATCATCAGGTAGTGGATTATACCGAACCGGTGGCTCCTTACCGTACCTCTGAACATGCCGACCAATTGCTTTCGCATGGGAATGTTTGTATAAAAAATACAGGGGGAGGTGTCCTCGAATTTAAATCCATAACGATTTCTCCTGTTGACATTTCTACCCTCGATATTGCCCAACAACAGAGAGATAAAGCCCTTGATGAAACAACCGACGAAATTATCCGTTTGCATCAGGCTAACTTTCCTGTTCTCGATTATCATGTACACTTGAAAGGGGAATTAACGCGTGAACTTGCTGCAGAACAATCGCGTAAATATGGCATCAATTATGCCGTGGCTCCTAACTGTGGTATCGGATTTCCCATCACAAACGACGAACAAGTTGTTGCTTATCTCGATAGCATGAAAGGTTGGCCTTTTGTTCATGCCATGCAAGGCGAAGGCCGCGAATGGTTTACAACTTTTTCGAAAGAAGTACGAGACAAATTCGATTTTGTGTTTACCGATGCCATGACTTTTACCGATAATAAAGGTCGGCGCACCCGTTTGTGGATTCCCGAAGAAGTATCGATCGAAGACGAACAACAATACATGGATCTCATAGTACAAAAAATTTGTGAAGTGATGAAAGAGCCTATGGATGTGTATGTTAATCCTCTATTCTTGCCCGATCAAATGAATGATCGATACGATTTTTTCTGGACCGAAGAACGGATGGATAAAGTGATTGAATCTATGGTTGTTAATAAAAAGGCTTTGGAAATAAATAACCGTTATCAAATTCCTCACAAAGTTTTTATCGAAAAGGCTAAAAATGCAGGATTGAAATTTACTTTTGGTACGAATAATGCCGATGCTGATTTCGGTAAGTTGGAATATTGTATTCAGATGATGAAAGAATGTGGAATTACGGCTGAAGACATGTTCAAGCCCAATATAAAAGAATAAAAGTTGTTTAATTAAAAAAATCAATATCGTTATGAAACCAGAACGCAAACATCGTGTTACTCCCGATTATGTTACGCATCTTAAAGACAACGAAATATTTGTTTTCGGGAGCAATATTCAGGGAAATCACGGAGGAGGAGCAGCACTCACCGCTTTAAAAAAATTCGGAGCTGTAATGGGACAGGGAGTTGGTTTGCAAGGACACTCCTATGGTATCCCCACCATGCAAGGCAGCGTAAAAGACATCAAACCTTATGTCGACGAATTTATAGCTTTTGCCAAGGCACATCCCGAATTGAAATTTTTAGTGACCCGTATAGGTTGTGGCATTGCCGGTTTTAAGGATAAAGAGATAGCTCCCTTGTTTGCCGAGGCAGTAGATTTGGAAAATGTGTGGCTTCCCGCCAGTTTTTGGGAAGTACTCGACAGCGAATGATTCACTTTTTCTTTGGTAGTTGTATATATTGCATTTGCTGCAAAATTTCTTGTTGTCTTTTGAGTATATAAGGCGATGGCTTTTTGGAACTGAACCGTCGCGGATTGGGCAATGTGGCGGCGATGAGTGCCGACTGAGCGGCTGTAAGTTTCGAAGCAGTGGTATTGAAATGGTGGTTGGCAATTGCTTCGGCACCATAAATGCCATTGCCCGTTTCCATGCAGTTGAGGTACACTTCCAAAATGCGTTCTTTCGGCCAAAAAAACTCAATAAGTACAGTAAAGTAAGCTTCTAGCCCTTTGCGAATCCAGGATGACTTTGGCCAAAGGAAAACGTTTTTTGCCGTTTGCTGACTGATGGTGCTGGCTCCCCGCGGACGCCGGCGCTTTTTATTTTCTTTCATCGCTTTCTCGATTTCGATGCGGTCGAAACCTTTATGCTGAAAAAAGCGCTGGTCTTCCGAAGCAATTACTGCCCGTTTCAAGTGATCCGATATCTCATTGTAAGGTACCCATTTGTGATGGCATTTCACCGGTTCCCCGGCTTTAATTTGTTCAATCATTCGGATACCCATCAGTGGGGTGAAGTAAACAGGGACAAACCGCAACACAATTACCGCACCGATGGAGAGAATAAAAAACCACAGAATAATTTTTTTGATTACACTCCAAAATTTTTTCATTCACTGTCCCTCAATTTGAATCGTACCCGCCAGCGACCGTTTTTATAGTCGTGACTGATGATTTCAAAACGTCCTATTTCGGAAGTACGCTCCACATGCTCTCCAATGCAAGCACATATATCATAATCGCCGATGCGGACGATTCGCAGAGTCTCGGATACATCTTCAGGTAATTTGGATAAATCTACAATTTTTGCTGCTTCATCCTTAGGCATATATTCTTCTGTTACCGGAAGATCGCCCGCTATTACCGTATTTACTGCCTCTTCAATGGCTTTTACTGTTTTGTCGTCGGGTTGTCGAGAAAGAAAATAATCGCATTTGCTTTTCTTGCGCTCGATATGCGAATTTTTTGACCTTTCGCAGCCAAACATCCGAACCATAGTTTGATTCAATATATGCTCGGCTGTATGCATGGGCGGATATTCTTTTTTGTTATGATTGTTCAATTGCAATTCCATTGTATCGAATTTGAAGTTTCAAAGGTAATAAAAAGAGGAAAAATGGGCAATCCCAATTTTATTTTGTTGCAATTTGACGTTCGTATTTCTAGTCATCGATCTTGTTTTGTTGTATCTGACTTTGGCTTTTTAAGTTTCCTTTTTTGTTTTGTGAAGATCGATATTTTTTTGTCCTCTGTGCAACCTGTTTTTATTATAAAACATTCTTATTGCTTCTTTCTTGACTTTGTTTTTACAGGAAAATAAATTTTTCCCTCTCTTCATGTGTTGTTTTTTATCGCTGAACAATTTTTTACCTTCTTTCTGAATTTGATTTTTGTGTAGTACAAAATTTTCACCCTATTTTTGAAATCAATTTTAAGGTTATACCCCGGTTTTCCCTCTTTTTTGATAACATGATTTAAGTACTACGGTGGTAGTTATTAAATTATGTTGTCAATTTAAGAGAAGAACGAACGTTTCACGCATTTTTTGATATCATTATTTAACCAAAACAATGGTGGTTATTAAATTATGTTATTGAAATGGAAGTAAAACAAGCGTTTTGTTTATTTCTCAACTTGAGTTTTGAGGTAAAACAATAAAAAAACCATAAAATCGATTTCGATATTCAGCCAAAAACATTCGTTGTTATTGAATAATATGGATACGATAAAGGCAGACCAAAAATTTACGGCTTTGTAGTGTTTAAAAACAAGTAGAAATGAATTTGAAAATTATCCTTATCTTTGTTTGACTAATAAATGCAATGCAATGAATCTTCAACAGACAATAAATGACTTGTTTTTATCGCAGTGCAACGAATGGGAGTCAGTAGATGCAGCTATAAAACAGTATCACCAACTTTGCAACCATCTGACTATTCCTTTTCATTCGCATGTTCAGCGGTGCATCCATAAAAAGATTGACGATATGTTGAAGCCGGCTGAATTGTTTTCCGATCATGCTGTTTTTTACAACAGACCCAAATGTGGTACTTTGGCTCCCGATCGTCTTCATTTGCAGGCTGGTTTAAAAATGCCTACCTTGCTTTCGGGAGAAAAAGCAAGTTGCGATGTTCTTTGGCAATACAAGCCGGAAGGCAATGAACAATTGCTGATTAGCCCGGCTACAATTGATAGGGTCGGACTCATCATCGATAATTATTTATGATCAGGTTTTGATACCTGCAATATAGTTTAGTGATTTTTAACATTAAGATTTTTTATTAATTAACGGCTAAAAAACGATTTCGATATGGAGCCGATAGATACCTTTTTGAAAAAAATAAATAAAGATCTCGATTTCAAAATTCCGGTTAATACATTGATTAGTTTTATTAATCCCAACACAGGTAAACTATTGTGTAAACTTGTGGCAGATCTTACTCGGTCTGAAACTTCGCAATCTACGTTGACAGTGTTGCATTTTATCAACGAAAACATGGCAGCCGAAATCGGAGATTTGGAATATTACAAAAACACCTTTTATAGCGACATTGTCGAATTATATGAAAAGGAGCAGCTGTTGATTCGTATTTTTGTGAAGGTTTCGACCGATTATGTTGCAGATATTCTCGAGATAGTGGAAACTTATCCATGCAATTTGCTGCTTATTGGTGTTGAACAGGATGTTTTTCCCTCTTTTTTGGAGGAAAATTACCCGAAGCTGAAAAATTCGGGAACCAACGCTATCACGACGGCAATTTTTGTTAATAACGGTTTTCAACAGCTCAACCGTATTTTTGTTCCTATTTTGGACAAAACCGATGTATATGTTTTTTTGTTTATTAATAGGCTGATACTTTGTAAACAGGTATCCTTCATGATTTGGGATGCTATTGGTATTATCGAATCGGAACCCGAAATGGAAAAGCTCTATCAGCGTCTTTGTAAAAAAGCCGATGGAAGGTTGAAATTATGGGATAACGATAAAAAAATCGAAAATGATTTTATTGGCGAACAAGATCTTGTTTTAATAGGGATAGAAGGATGGGAAAAATTGACGCAATCGGCTGTTTCGTGGGCACATTCGCTTCCCTCTGCACTTATTGTTAAACCCGCAACAAATGAATGAGTATGACACACAAAGAAATACAGAAAACGTTAGCAGCAATCAATTCGGATATCGAAAAAAGGCAATTGAAAGATGCTTTCGACAAAATAAGATTATTTTTAAAGGATCAGAAAAACTGGGCTCTTTCGGAAGAACTTACCGAGTTGGAAAACAACTATAGGTATATGATTCATTATTTTATAAAAGGGAACAAAGATCCACAACAACGTAGCATCTACAATCAGTTGTTGCGTCGAACCTATACGTTGGCTCAAGATGCTGCCGAAAATCTTTGTCTGCAAAGCAGTACCACATTGTTTTTCGAAAAAACACGACTAACTCTCTTGCGGGGAATTGTTTCGATGGATGAGTATAGCGAAACTATCCGTAAGCAGATGGATACCTTTTCGTTTATCGATTTGCTGGAAGATAGCAATGAAAAAGAAGTGCGTCTCAAACTGAATACCCAGGCACATGAACGAACGGTAGAAGATTTGTTCTATTCTGTTTTTGCTTCTCCACGTGCCAATGACGACATGATTGCCTCTTACCACCGTTTCATGGACGACGAAATTATCCCGGTAAACGATAAATGCATGGTTGTCTCTGCACTTACTCTCAATATATTGCAACGCTTTGATGTGAAGAAAATCGAATTTTTACTCGACGTTTGCAAGTGCGAGACACTCGAAATAGCCATTCGCGCCATAGTGGGGATAATTCCCATTTTCCAAATCTACGAATCGCGATGGGAACTCTATCCTGAATGTACTGATCGGTTGAAACTTTTATCGGACAACCCTGCTTTTACCCGGAGGATGATTTATGCCATTCTTCGATTTATTCAGGCACAGGATACCGAAAAAATAACCAAGAAATTGACCGAAGAAATTTTGCCC
>Ga0208938_1000213_pt1 | contig 50928 bp, 46 predicted proteins | sample AD_UKC125_MetaG_FD_184434 | JGI IMG/M metagenome (GOLD analysis project Ga0208938, IMG submission 184434) | Active sludge microbial communities of municipal wastewater-treating anaerobic digesters from USA - AD_UKC125_MetaG (SPAdes) (version 2) | ecosystem: Engineered > Bioreactor > Anaerobic >... | reverse complement strand
ATTTGCAGAGAGCCATCTTTCTAAGATGTGAAGCCTACTTCGAACTGAATTCACGTTAAAGGTAGCTATCGTGAAAAACGGCATTTGTATCATTACCTCCCTTGAGCAATTTTAAAACAGGCTCACTCGGAAACTGTCATTTTCTTGCAGGAAAACCCTGTAACTTGATTTCGATATACTAAATTATTTTAAGACATTCAACGTTAAATTCAACAATATTATTTCGGGCGTTGATCCTATGCGCACGGGCGGTCCCCATGTTCCGTATCCGCATGATACATAAATGAGAGTATTTCCTTTTTGCAAAAGCCCCCAACTTTTTTCAAATATCAATCGCGTAACTAAGTTAAAAGGCCACATTTGGCCGTTATGTGTATGTCCTGAAAGTTGAAGTACTGCGCCTTGCGAGGTCGCTTCTTCGAGGTCAATTGGCGTGTGGTCCAAAACGATTAGGGGGAGGTTTTCGGGAGCTTCTCGAAGGATTTCAGAAAGGGGCCGGCGTTTCTTTTCCCCCAAGCGATTTGCCATTATATCCTCACGCCCTACCAATATTAGCGAATCCCTGATGACTACAAATTCGTCACGAAGCAATCTCACTCCCCCTCGGGACAAGTACTTTTGAACGTCCTCTATTCCTGCGTAATATTCATGGTTTCCGGGAACGGCATAGATGCCCAAAGGCGCTTTTATCCTTTTTAACTCTTCCGCCAGGCCTTCCTCTGTAGCTGCGGTTATGCTCTCGTCGACGATGTCGCCAACCAGGAATACGATATCGGGAGACAAGCCGTTTATTTTATCCACCAGGCATCTAATGCGAGAGCTGTTGATAAAAGGCCCTACGTGCATATCAGAGACGGCCACAGCACGAAGAGAATCTATGCCGGGATTGCCAAGTGGTATTTCAAGGTCAAGGGTGATGACTTGGGCTTTTCTGGCGTTTAGGCTGCCGAAGGCAATCAAGGCGATTATAAGACAAATGCCAACTTTCCATATTTGTGCTTGCAGTGTGGTGCCTAAGAGTGGGAGGAAGGAAAGTATTGAAGATAAAAGCTTGTAAATATCCATAAATAGAGCTAGGGAAAAGGCGTAGGCCATAAAGGCGAGGTAGTAGGAACCCACTGCAATGATTACCTTTATAATAACCCCGGGCGATGTGAAAGCTTGCAATATACGACCGCCAGGATAAGCTGCCATGATCAATAGCAATAACGGGATGAGTATTTTGCCCCGGGGCGATAGGCATAAAGGAGCAACGTGTATATAAATATAATAATTCGTTAGAGCGTAAATTAATAATACGATGCCTAGTAAAATTATTAATTTTAAATCCATATAACTCCCCCTTTTAATCATAGTATAATGCGAGTAAAGGAAATGAAGGAATCAGAAATTCATATAAGTCTTAGGGGAATCGCACTTTTAAAAAAGTGATATTGAGGTCAGCTTGCTGTAAAACTTCTTTTGCCAGGGAATGGGAGGTGTCAAGATGTACGACGTGGTGGTCAAAGGAGGTAAGCTCGTAAGCGGCTTTCGCGAAACCATTAAAGCCGATTTAGCCATAAAAGGAGAGAAAATAGCCGCGATCGGCGACGATTTGGACGGAAAATATGTAATCGATGCCTCGGGGAAGTTGGTAATGCCCGGCGTCATAGATGCTCACGTGCACATGGAACTTCCCGTTTCCGGCACCCGTTCAAGCGATGATTTTTCCTCAGGCACCAAAGCGGCTGCCTGCGGAGGCGTAACGACGATCATAGATTTCACCGTTGGCAGCAGCAAGTCAACGATACCTGAGGATATCGAAAATAGGCTCAGGGAGGCCGAAAAATCTCACATAGATTACGCCCTTCACGCCGAAGTCATAGGTTGGCATAGATCAAGATCACAGGAGATCCTGAAGGCAGCCCAAATGGGAGTGACTAGCTTTAAATTTTTTACCGCCTACGGTTCTTCTGGGAGGAGAACCGATAGGGGAGCCTTATTTGAGGTGTTCCAGATAATAGGTGATTTGGGCGCGCTGGCAGTTGTGCATGCCGAGGACGAAGAAGTCATCAATTACCTGATGAACGCGTTAGCAGAAGAGGAATTAAAGAACATGGTATCTTTAGCGAAAGTCAGGCCTCCTTTATGCGAGGCCGTTGCTGTAAGTGACGCGATCTACTTGGCAGAAAGGGCTAACGCGCGCCTGCACATAGTTCACTTGTCTTCCGCCCTGGGACTGGAAGCTTTAAAAAGGGGGAAAAGTTTTTATAAAAATGTGACGGCTGAGACCTGCCCTCAATATCTTTTGTTAACTCAGGATGTGTACGAAAGCACGGATGGTCATTTATACTCGGCTTCTCCTGCCCTGAGATCGCCCTACGACTTGGAAGCCCTTTGGGACGCCCTTTACAACGAAGAACTTTCGATGATAGCTACGGATCATTGTCCCTTTACCAGAGAACAAAAAACTTGGAAGGGAAACTTTTTGGACCTCCCTTACGGCTTGCCCGGCGTGGAGACGGCTTTGCCCTTGATGTTTTCCGAGGGCGTCATAAAGCGACATTTGCCCGTCGGTCTGTTGGTAAAGCTTTTATCTGAAAATCCAGCCAAAATTTACGGCCTTTTCCCCAAAAAGGGTGCGCTTCAAATCGGCTCGGATGCGGACATAGTGATCTTAGATCCCAACGAAGAATGGACCATAAGCGCGAGCAATTTGCACATGAACACCGATTTTTCTCCCTTCGAGGGTTTGAAGGTGCACGGACGGATTTGCGCAACTTTGTCGCGAGGAGAAGTGATATTTGAAAAGGGTTCCTTTAAAGGACGTGAGGGGCGAGGCAAATTTTTAAGGAGGAGCTGTTAGCCGCGTTTTGGGTAGTTGGGAGGGATTGTGCCTCCATGGGTTCCTTTAAGCAGCTTTATCTTCTCAAATGCTGCAAAATCCAGGCGTACCATGGTCTTAATTTTTATTAGTGGGTAACTTGCCCATTATAAGCATCCAATCCTTGTTGAGGTTTCTTATCTCGTAGAATGTGTCACATTGGTCTAACATCGAGGTGATTTTGGCGCCAATACTGCAGCATATCTTTTATGGTAACAGCAAGGTCATATTTGGGCCTCCAGCCCGTGGCGGACACGAGCTTCGAGGAATCTCCAAGTATTATAGGTTCGTCTTTAAGCCGTAGCAGCGTTGTGTCTGTACGTAAGTCAAAGGAGATGCTTGATTCCTTTTTTATGATATCAATTATTTCACATACTGCGTACGCTTTTTGGGCGCTGATGTTATAAGCTTCACCGGGTGTGCCTTTTTGGGCAAGCAATATAAGGGCAGAAATCAAGTCCCTTACGTCAAGTATGGCCCTGCGGCTTTCCCTGTTTCCTACTTGCAGTATCGGCGGGGTGTAACCCTTTTCTATCCGGACAGCTCTCAAGGTTAAGTCCGCGCATACATCGCCCGTCTTTCTTGGACCGGTGGTGTTGAATATCCTGGCCCTTATGCCTTTGATGCCATATGTGGCCCAATATTGATAGGTAAGAAGATCTTGGGCGGCTTTACTTACCCCATACGGATGCAGTGGAAGCAAGGCATGGCTTTCCGATATGGGAACTTCTCGTTCATTTACGTAACCGTAAGCGGCGCTGGAACACGCTACGATCACTATCGGGTCGTAAGGTTCCTTGGCCCTTATGAGCTTTATCGCCTCAAATAGATTTGCCGTGCCTATCACGTTGGTCTCAAGGGTTTCCTGTGGCTTTTCCCACGAGATGGCTGGGAAGCTTTGGGCTGCTAAATGATATATGAACTGCGGTTTGTATCGTTCGACTAGAGTGTATAAATTCTCAAAATAACGCACGTCCGTCTCCACGAACGTAGCTTTTCCCTCGATTTCTTTCATGTCGATCGTAGGTTTGTAATAAGAAGCTATAACATTACCTTTCCCTGCGAGGCAAAAGAGCCTGTCTATGAGATGGCTCCCTATCATTCCACCAGCTCCTGTGACTAAGATCATGGACATCGCACCTCCCAAGTATGCAAGCCTATCTCCGTGAACGAATAATTGACTATTTGGATACCTTCTTCTTGAAGCGCTTTGGTTACGGCGTATCTCTTGTCAGGTTTCGTAAAAAAGAACATGAACCCGCCGCCACCTGCTCCCGAGATTTTACCTCCCAAAGCGCCGGCTGATTTGGCTTTTTCGTATATGACGTCGATCTTTGGAGTCGTTATGCCTGCAGTGAAGTGCTTTTTGGACTCCCATGCCTCACCGAGGAGAAGCCCAAAATCGTCGAGATTGTCGGTAAGTAGCGCGGCCTTCATCGCTATGGCAAGCTCCTTGGCCTTGTGAAGTGACGTTAACGTTTCCTCGTTGCCAGAAGCCATGTTTTTTATCTGAGAGCCTAAGATCTTTGACGAATCGTGAGAACCGCCTACGTAGGCCAAAACTAATCTGTGGTTGAGCTCGCAAACTACATCATTTCGCAACCTCAACGGGTTTACTATCGTCTTCGTGCTGTTAAATTCTATGAAGTTAAAGCCGCCAAAGGCAGCAGCATATTGATCCTGCTTGCCGCCTTTGATGCCCAGCTCTTTTCTTTCTATGTAATAAGCGAGCTCGGCCACTTCGTAGGGGGTCATGGGAAGGTTGAGCCAATGTCTAAATGCCCCAACGACGGCGACGCAGACAGCAGAAGATGATCCCAAACCTGAACCGGGAGGAGCATCGTTATGAATTCTAAGCTTAAAGCCGTGATGTACATCATAAGTTTTCCTCATGTAGTTGACCACGCCTTTTATTAGGTCGAGATGGCCATCATAGGCCAAAAATTGATCCACATCGTATTTCAGGGCTGCGTCGTAATCTATGCTTTCTATCTCTATGGTCTTGTCGCTAAACGGAAAGAGGCTCACGGTAGCATAACGGTCAATGGTGGCGTTCATGACAACGCCTCCGTATTCCTCGCAGTAAGGGGATACGTCAGTTCCGCCGCCGCCAAAGCTTATCCTCAAAGGCACCCTTGATCTTATCAACATGCTTCCTAACCTCACTTTAAAGCGGCTTTAAACTTACTGTTTGCCATCTGTGCTATGGCATAGTAATAATTTCTAACGGGAATACCGTTTTTTCTTACAACCAGTTCTTTTGGACCTTCTACGTTCCAACCATCTTTTGTCAATTCGTCTAAACATAGACTTTTAGAATTTTGACCAACCAACAGGAGCACGTCGCTATAGGCGCGTAGACCTTTGTCTTTCGGAAACCAGTATTTGAACATAAGACTTTCGTGCCCAAAGAAGTTAGGACCAGCAGTGTATTTTACGCCTTCGTGGCAATCATGGCCTTTGCCGGCTAGCTTCGTTCTGTAGAAAGAAAGTTCGCTTGCAATCGTGTTTTTGTCCATGCCCAACACCAGGGGTTCGTGTCCCGTATTCGTTTCAAGCTCGTCTTCTATGACCTCGACCTGCCTGGCCAGATCGCTCCATCCAAGCAAGGGCACATCATGCGGATAACCCACGAAGGGCAGGCCTAAAACAAAATAGTGCAGTGCTGTGCCAAAGATAAGATAGACGACTACAACCGTAGGAATCCAAGCTTTTCGTAGAAAATAGACAATTCGTGACGTTATATCGTTTTCAGTCGTCTGATATGCCATTAGAGGGATGAGACAAAGCCAAGCTGGCCCTGTCCAATTCAACTTGACTTCTCGAAACAAACTAAAAGCCAAAAAGAAGCACACCGGTAAAAGTGCCATTGCCATGCAAAACCGAGATCTTCGGTCGCCTTTTACCCCTAAAAAAGTTCCTAAGATGGCAACTAAACCGACGGGTGAAAGGAGGGCCGCTACATGACCTAGAAATTGGGGCAGGCAAAACTCAAAAGAATCGTTTAACCTGCCAGGCCCCTGATAGGCGAAAGATGCCCATCCGTGTTTGGCGTTCCAGATGATGACCGGCGAAAAGATCAAAAGAGCAAGGATAGCAACTAAGTATGGTTCCTTTTTCTTTAACCATTGGCGGGACATTGGGTCTATGGCCATGAACAATAAACTTGCCGGCGCTAAAAGTGTGATGGTGTATTTGGAAAGCAAACCTAGCCCGGCACAGATGCCAACGCCCCACCAGGATGAACGTTGTTTGCCAAAAAATACATTGGCCAGAAAATAAAGCGTACCCGCCCAGCAGGCAGCAAGTGGAGCGTCAGGGGTCATTAGCATGCCTATCCCGAAGAAAAAGGGAAGTCCGGCTACAAACAAAATAGAGGTGAAGGCGGCCCCCCTACCGTAAAGGTTTCGCGTAAGGGCAAAGACGAACGCTCCCATAACTGCCCAGGAAAGCAGTGCTCCTATCCTTACGGCAAATTCGGTGTTGCCTAAGATGGACGTGAAAAAGGCTATGATCCAGGCCACCGTGGGAGGGTGGTCCAGATAGCCTATATCTAGGTGCTGAGCGTAATTCCAATAGTATGCTTCCTCATAAATTAGCTCCATCACTCCCATATAAAACAGGCGCAACGCGATGGCATAAATGAGAAATATGACAGAGACAGCCCGCCAACGAAACTCCTTGCACTTAGGCTTCAAGGGAAATACGAAAAAGGCATTCCCTACGTAATTTGAGACGGCGGCAGCAAAGATCCCTCCTATTACGGCTAAAGTCGGTGGCCAACCCAGCAGTTGGTTTAAAGTAGCAAGCACTCCTCCTCGCAGAAAAAGTGACATCAAAGCCAAAAGCAGGAAACGCCCGAAACTAGAGGGAGAGATCCGGTATGTCTTCCCCTGAGCAAAGGACCATCTGGCGTTGCAGGTGAAGTTGAATATTGTAGAGGCAAAAAAGCTCATCACGTGTGATTGCCCTATGGGAAATTTCAAGCCGGTAAGTATAGAAAATACAAGCAGGTCCAAAACCATGGCAAGAAGGCCCACGATCACGAAGCGGATGCCGCTTTTTGCCGACATGTTGCCTCCGGCCAAGGCAGCCAGCCGACACAGGTAAGACCAGCCCATCTTGATGAGATTGATCTTCGAATGCCCGCTCGCCCTGTCTTTGAAAATGATGGGGATCTCGACGACCCTCAAGGAAGAGCCTCCTGCTATGAGCGACTCCATGCACACCTTAAAACAAGCTTTTTCAGGGTCGAGTGAACGAAGCAATTGGGGACGCACGGCAAAGAAACCGGACATGGGGTCACGTACATCTACGAAGATCCTCGCTATGGCTGTGGCGATAAAGGACGCCAAACGTCTGTAAAGGGGCCATCCTGGTGTGGATCCTCCTTTTACGTAACGGCTTGCTATGGCTATATCGCATGTACCTTCCATTAAAGGCTTGGCCAGGTCGGGGATGACCTCGGGCGGATGGCTCAAATCGGCGTCCATGACCACCAAGATGTCGCCGGTGGCCGAACGGGCTCCCACTATTACGGATTTGGCCACGCCTCTGTCGCCATCGCGGGCAATGAGTCGTACGGGGTATTTTTCTTGCCATTTAAGGACGTGTTCGCGCGTGCCGTCGGTGGAACCGTCGTCTACTATCAATACTTCAAGGTCGTATGAAATCTCATCCATCAGCGCGACAATGCGGGAAAGAAGATCATCAATATTTCCTGCTTCGTTTATGGTGGGAACGATTATTGAGACCTTGGACAATTCTTATCCCTCCAAGTATTTATTCCAAAAGGTACAAAGCTGATTTTAGCCACCCGACGATGAAGTTTTCGTGAAGATTGCCTTTGGGGGATCGCAAAACGGTGATCTTGACACCTTGAGAACATGAAAATTCCTGTGTCAGGGTGCTTTCACTAAATTTCACGCCTCGTTCAATCAGGTTTCCGTTGATATGAATAGGCAGCGACAGCTTCCCTTGGTTGATGCTAGAAGGTCGGCCGATAAATTCGAATTTTATGAAGTTGCAGTTATGAATGGGGTAAAATTACATGACAAGTCATTGGTATATAATTTACTAACGTTAACATTACTCCAGGAGAGTGGCGTGATGAGGATTTTGATAGTAGACGATGATATCTCTCTACTTGAACAAGTTCGAGAGATCTTGGCCGGCGAGCGCTACATTGTAGACACTGCAAGCAGCGGAATCGAGGCCATGGACAAGCTTTATGACGCTGTCTTCGATATGGTGATACTGGATATCATGATGCCCCATATGGATGGGTTGAGTCTACTTGAGCAAATACGAAAAGGCGGGATCGATATTCCGGTGTTAATGCTTACGGCAAAAGGGGACGTGGAGGACAAGGTCAAAGGGCTTGATCTCGGAGCTGATGACTATTTGGCAAAGCCTTTTTCTATCGACGAATTGCTTGCTCGCGTGCGCGCGTTGTTGAGGAGATCCGGTGGCCAGCATAGCGCGATTTTGGATGTTAAAGGACTAAGATTAGACACTGTAAGCCGCAAGGTCGCGAGAAATGGAGAGCCGATAGAGCTTACCCAAAAAGAATTTTCAATCCTCGAATTTCTGCTTTACAACAAAAACAGGGTCGTATCGCGTTTTAGTTTGGCCGAACATGTATGGGGTGATGCCTTTGATCCCTTTACCATGTCTAATTTTATAGATGTTCATATTAAAAATTTGCGCCGTAAAATCGGTGATGCGGGGAACGATAAAATCATTCAGACCGTACGTAGCGTTGGTTATATGATCGAAGATGGTGAACAATGACCGTAAGAAGAAGGATTATGCTTCTCATCGTTGGAACAGGTTTGGTATCAGGCTTTCTCTTCTCCGGCGTAGTGTTTTATGAGTTTGTAGAACAATCGTTCAGGCTTTTAGATTCCATGCTTGAGGAGGAAGCTTATAAGGTTATAGAGTTGTTAGAACACACAAAAGGACAGCTCAATTCGCATATAGATGACAGATATTGGATCGTGATTTACGATCGACAGGGCAGCGAAGTCATCTTTCGCTCGAACATGGCCGACTTTGTCAGGCTTCCTTCGGTAAAGCCAAACTCTGCTGTCACCATAAGACACGTAGTCGTAAACGATGCCTCCGGTAAAAGTAAAGTCGAAGCGTTCAGGCTTAAGGCCTTTCCGATCTCCTTAGGCGATAAAAATTACATCGTTCAAGTCGGTCGTTCCTTAGGAAAGGTTGAAGAGGAGATAAGAGAGCTGGTTTGGGGTATTCCACTAGGTCTCCTTTTTTCTACCTCGGTTTTGATCCTCATCAGCCACTTCGTAACAGGTAAGATACTAAAACCCATAGGGCAGATGAAAGATTTGGCGCGAGATATAAGCGAAAAGAATCTGGAACAGCGGCTTCCTGTAAATGAACAGGGAGATGAATTTAACGATCTGGCGGTGACGATAAACCAGATGCTCGACCGATTGCAGTATTCTTTCATGAGACAGAGAAACTTTCTTTTCGATACTTCTCATGAGCTTAAAACCCCGCTTGCTACCATAAGATTGGCCATCGGCGAAATTTGCTCTTCGGATATGGAAGGTCTTTCCCCTTCGGTAAGAAATAATCTTCTTAGATTGAACGATCAAGTGTTGCGAATGGAGCGGTTGGTCAAGGATCTTCTCGACATGTCGTCACTGGAAACGCTTTCTGGTATCGATTTAAAGCCGGTCCATTTAACCAAATTGCTATCGGCTTTGATAGAGGATTACCGACTTTTATCCGACGCACGCAACATCATGATGGAGGTCAATCTCCCGGAAAACTTGTGGGTTAAAGGCGACGAGGAAAAATTACGTCGTGCCTTCTCAAATCTTTTAAACAACGCAATTAAATATAACGAGGATGGCGGGCAGATAGCGATAAGGGCCGAACGGGCTGCCGCGGAAACGGTAGTAACTATTGAAAATACCGGTCCGGGAGTGCCGGAAGAAGACCTGCCCAAGGTGTTTGATCAATTTTACAGGGTCGAGAAATCGAGATCCCTAGATTATGGAGGGTCAGGTTTGGGATTGCCCATCGTTAAAAGAATCGTTGAACTTCATAAAGGTAGGGTCGATATCGAAAGCAAGCAAGGTGAAAGGACGCGCGTTATTGTTCGATTGCCCGGATATAATGCAAGATAATTAGTAATAGATTGTTTCACTTCTGCTGCTCTTTTACCGCTTTTTTATATTACCTTGACATTGGTTGCAGGGAATTGTAAATTACTATCGATATGTGGGCAAGTGATGCAAAAGAATTATGAAAGATGATTATGATTATGACAATAATAAAAGTATTCGTATTGTCAAATCATTATTGAAAGATGTTGACATTAATTTATGAGGACAACCTAGAAAATAATTAATAGGTGGTAACATTATGAGAAACGAAGCCGACACCCGAGCTGTGCTAATAGATCCCAAACTTAAAGCCTCTGGGTGGAGAGATACACAGGTTACCAGGGAGCATTACTACGTTAGGGATCCGCAGTATACGCCTGGTCGCGTGATTATTAGAGGAGATCGCGTAACCAGGGGTGAAGCAAAGAGGGTCGACTACCTACTTAGATTAACCGATGCTTTTCCCATAGCAGTGGTCGAAGCCAAAGCAGAGTCCGAAACGGCCGAATCAGGTTTGGAAAAAGCCAAAAACTATGCGCAAGACCTTGGCTTGGCCTTTGCCTACGCTACAAACGGTCGTAAGATTATTGAATACGATTTTTTCACAAACTCAAGCAGGGACCTGGCCCGATTCCCTGCACCAGAGGAATTGTGGATCAGATGGCAACGCAACTCTGGAGTTACTAAAAAGCAAATGATTCAATATGCTGCTGAAGCTCCTTCCAGCTATGGAACCTATAAACGGAGTAACCCTCTTCTTTGCCCTTATTGTCCAGATAATATATGCGGTAAACGGCCTTTTTATTTTCAGGAAGTGGCAATCCGAGAGGTCATCAAGCGCTTGATGTATGCCCAAAAAAGGGTACTGCTTACTATGGCCACGGGGACCGGAAAGACATTTGTGGCTTTTCAAATCGTGTGGAAGCTCATTAAATCGGGCTGGTTGCAAAGATTACATCCTGAAAAACCCGCAAGAGTTCTTTTTCTGGCTGATCGCGTTGTATTGCGTGATCAGGCCTATAATACTTTTTCACCCTTTTCGGATGGCTCTAAAGAGCCGCGTTACAAAATCGAGGGCCACTCCTTTTCGACAAACAGAGATCTTTATTTTGGGATCTATCAAACTCTATGGAGCCCGGACGATCAGGGGGTTAGACTTTTTAAGAAATTCCCGCCCGATTTCTTTGATTTAGTCATTATTGACGAGTGTCATCGTTCAGGCTTTGGCACATGGCGGGAAATTCTAGACCACTTTGGCTCGGCTATTCACTTGGGAATGACGGCTACACCCAAGCAAGACGAAAGCATCGATACCTATAGCTACTTTTGTTTCGAAGAGCCGGAAGTAGCTATAGATGTCGAACATCCGGAGAAAGGCACTTGGCGGCCTCCCGCTTACTCCTACAGCCTGGGCAAAGGTATTGACGACGGTTTCTTGGCCACTTACAAGGTGCATAGAGTACGAACGACAATAGATGCAAAAGGGCTTCACCTCCAAGAAGCCATCGAACAGGGAGTGGAAGTGTTTATACCAGAAGATACCGAGCCGCGAGAAATCTACACTACACCCCAGTTTGAAAGAGAAATCACGCTTCCAGATCGCACTCGAGAAATGGTGCGTCATTTGGCAGGATTGTTACGCCGTTTTGGCAAAATGCAAAAGACGATGGTGTTTTGTGTTGATATGGATCACGCTCGTTTGGTTGCGCGTCTTCTTCAAGACGAGTTTGGGCCTGAGACGGGACTTTCTAACTATGCCGTGCCCATCATTTCAGAAGAAGGAGAAGACGGGCGACGAGCTTTAGAGGCCTTTGCGGATTCCGATAGACCGACTCCTGTTGTGGCAACTACCGCAGAGCTTCTTTCGACAGGCGTTGATGTGCCCTCATGTCGCAATATAGTGTTCATGAAGACCCTCTCATCGCCTGTGCTGTTTAAACAAATTATCGGCCGCGGTTGCCGTATAGACCGAAGCACCGATAAGTATTGGTTTCGTATTATCGATTATACCAACGCAACCCGCCTGTTTGACGAATGGGATCGGCCACCCATGTCACCGCCTGAGCCACCGACAGGTCCACTGACAGCCATGTTGACAGGTTCGGTGTTTGATGTCGATACGGGGGAATATATTGTTGGCGCCAGAGTCAGTGTCCGCACAGGCCCCAATAGCCAACAAGGGCCTATTTTGACTGATGATAACGGACGTTTTTATTTTCAGCAGCTCCCCGCAGGAAAGCTTCAGCTGATTGTAAATGCCGCAAATTTTGTTGGTCGTACGATAGCGGTAGAAACTGTGCCCAACGGGGTAACTGAAATCGACGTCCCGTTGAAACACGCAAAGAAAACAGGTGGCAAGATTCGCGTTGAGGGCCTTGAGGTCTCCATAGCAGATGAGGCGGTTTTTGTGATAGAGGCCACAGGAACTCAACTTTCTCTTAAAGAATATCTGGACTATACTAGACGGAGCTTAAGTCAAAGGACACCCACAAAGGACGACTTGCGAAAAATCTGGGTGGATAGTGATCGCCGTAAAGCTTTTATTAAAGACCTCAGGCAGTCCGGTATTCATCCAGAGGTGCTTGCTGAGGTCCTAGGCCAATCCGAGGCTGACGCTTTTGATCTCCTTTGCAATATAGCCTTTGGAAGCCCCATCCGTACCCGCAGCGAAAGAGCAACAGCTTTCCATAATCGGGAACAAGCCTTTATTGCTCGTCATTGTGATGATGCACGACAGGTGATATTAGAGCTATTAGATAAGTATATGGTGGGTGGAATAGATCAACTGGAGCCGGAGATCTTCGACGTTACTCCATTCTCCGAATGGGGTCGCGCCATTAAAATAAGCAGATGGTTCGGTGGGCTTGGCAAACTTAAACAATCTCTTGAAGAGATGAGAAGAAGGATATATGAGGAGGCGGTTTGATGAACGGGCCACAGACTAGAGAGACGCTTGCCAACGAAATTTGGCGAGCCTGCGATATCTTACGCCGCGACAACAACTGTGGTGGCATAGTGGAATATCTGGAGCATCTTTCATGGCTTCTTTTTTTGCGTTTTTTGGATGCCCAAGAGGATGAGTGGGAGGCTCAAGCTCAACTTGCCGGACGTTCCTACACTCGCATTTTGGAAGGTGAGTTACGATGGAAGGAATGGGCGGTCAAGGATTGGCCTGCTGACAGATTGATTGAGTTTGTTCACGGTCGCTTAATCCCTTACCTGCAGAGTCTGGGTGGTGACCCTTTGCGCGACACAATACGCTCCGTCTTTGCCGAGCGAAATGTAATTGTGTGTGCCTCGGGATACAACCTAAAAGACGTTCTCGAGATAATCAATGGGATTGATTTTCATAGCCAAGATGATATCTTTACCGTCTCTCAGGTTTACGAAGAACTGCTCCGACGCTTGGGAAGCGAGAACAGACTCGCCGGTGAATTTTACACGCCACGGCCTGTGGTTCGATTTATGGTAGATATTGTGGACCCCAAAATTGGAGAAACGGTTTATGATCCTGCCTGTGGCTCATGTGGCTTCTTGGCTCAGTCTTTCTTGCATATGAAGAAAAACGAGCAAACCATCGAAGATCATAAAATACTTCAGGAAAAGACCTTCTTCGGTCAGGAAAAAAAGCCATTGCCAGCTCTTTTGGGCTTGATGAATATGGTGCTCCACGGCGTAGCGGCCCCGCACATCGTTCGCCGCAATACTTTAGAGGAAAACATCCGAGCCGTTTCTGAACGCTATGATGTAGTGCTCACTAATCCTCCTTTCGGTGGTACTGAAGGGCGACATATCCAGTCAAACTTTCCCGTTAAGACTACTGCTACTGAATTGCTGTTCCTCCAGCATATAATGAAAAAACTTAAGCCCCATGATGGTGCTCGCTGCGGTATGGTAGTGCCGGAAGGGACTTTCTTTCGTGGTGGAGCCTTTGCCACTGTCAAACAAGATCTCCTTGAACAATTTAACCTTCATACCGTAGTTAGTCTTCCGCCCGGGACATTTGCACCCTATTCGGATGTCAAAACGGCGCTCATTTTCTTTGAACGGCCTGGGCCAACCGAGGAAATCTGGTATTACGAACTGCAACTGCCCGAAGACCTTAAGAAATTCAGCAAGGGAAATCCAATTCAAGATGAGCACTTCGACGAGGCTCGAAAGCTTTGGAAAGCATGGAATGACTACCGCCACGGTAAAGGAGAATTACAACCGGCTCTTTCCGATAATTCATGGATCGTCTCAGTTGAGGAAATCAAAAAACGCGGTTATGACTTGACTGCCCGCAATCCAAATCGACCGGAAGCAGACGAGCTTCCATCTCCGACAGAAGTTATAGTAGGCCTTTTAGAAAAAGAACGGGAAATATTGAGCATTGTCGAAGAATTAAACGAAATGCTTGGCAATAATAACGAGAAGGAGGAAGAGGCATGAGGAGAGCATTTGCTTCAAGTCTTTATCTTCCGATAAAGCATGTAATTATGTCTTTCGAGCAAAGTGAGCTGCTCGTTAATATAATAGAGAACAAAGGAATTGCGAAATGCGAAGAAGGCGGGCGTTTGTTATGACAGAGGGACCGTATAAGCTCCCAGATGGCTGGCGCTGGGTAAGGTTGGGTGAGGTTTGTCAAATTAATCCCAGGCGACCACGACTTAATATTGATCCGACTGAAGAAGTCACATTTGTTCCAATGTCTGCTGTTGATGCTGAATTGGGTGTTATTTCATTACCTGAAACAAGACCCTTTAGTGTTGTAAAAACTGGATACACGTACTTTGAAGAAAATGATGTTCTTTTCGCTAAAATAACTCCTTGTATGGAAAATGGAAAGTCTGCCGTTGCGAGGGGATTATTAAAAAACATTGGGTTCGGTTCTACAGAATTTCATGTTTTACGGCCATCGAGTTTAGTGCTTTCGGAATGGATATGGCTTTATGTTCGCAAGAAGGACTTTCGTGAGTCAGCGAGAGCAGCTTTTCGAGGTGGAGTGGGTCAACAACGTGTTCCGGCAGAGTTCCTTCAAGAAGCTTGCGTTCCCCTCCCGCCCTTCAACGAGCAACAACGCATCGTGGCTAGAGTTGAAGCATTGATGGATCAAGTCCGTGAGGCAAGGCGCCTGCGTAAGGAGGCCCGCGAGGATGCCGAGCGCTTCTGGCAAGCCACCCTCGCCGAGGTCTTCCCTCGCCCTGGCACAGACCTTTCCTCCGGTTGGCGCTGGGTAAAGTTAGGAGAGGTGTTTGTTCTACGAAATGGAAAGTTCATTAGAAAAAGTAGGCTTGGAAACAGTGGCGACATTCGGGTCTATGGTTCTAATGGGTTAATTGGTTATACTAGAGGAGTTGAACCTATTATTCATACGAACACAATTGTTATAGGTCGAGTAGGTACTTGTGGTGCTGTTAATATAGCTTTGGCTCCATCTTGGGTTTCAGACAATGCGATGTATGTATGTGAGTGGCTAACCGATTGCGATTTAAGCTATATTGCCTTGGCCCTGCAACATTCTAACTTAGGAGCATTTCCGAAGCAAGGAGCACAGCCATCCATTTCTCAGTCAGAGGTATACCAAAGATTTATTCCGCTTCCGTCCCTTGAAGAGCAAAGGCGCATTGTGGCGTATCTCGAGGCAGTACGAGAGAAAGTCAAAGCCCTCAAGGAAGGCCAGGTCCAAACTGAAGCGGAGCTTCAGCGCCTGGAGCAATCTATCCTTGATTCCGCCTTCCGCGGCGAGTTGTAGATATGGCAACCCTAAAGCGTTTAAGAGTAAAAACTATAGATGTCTGGTCGATGTAGATGTGCCACTCGAATCACTTACTGCCTTTGTAGGCCCCAATGGGTCCGGAAAGACATCATTGTTGCGAGCGTTTGACATCATACTGGGGGATGCATGGCCAACCCTGCGTAGCTTTCGCATTCCTCAGGATTTTACCAACTTCGATCCAAGTAGGGATATTGAAATCAATGTCGAGTTCGACCCGCCTTATGCACATTGCGACACTCATTCGACTAAGCATCAAGTTAGTGTCTTGCAGTTAACTTGTAAGCCATATAAAAAATCTGGGGAATAGGGTGATGCAAACGATTACAATAGGAGAACAACAGTGGCTTATGTTTGTGACGAGAGGCGCCAAGCCCTCATGGAAGCGAGAAAGAACTTTAAGCTAGGCAACCGCTTTGATGTTGCACGCAATGAAGTACTCTTCGCAAATAAAGCTCTTTTAACGGAAGGCTTCGGTGATAAGGTTGCGGCCCTCATAGTTGCAGACAAACTTGGGTTTGACTTAGATGCCGGGGGTGTGGCAGTTGTGGACTGTGGTGGTAAGGCTGGAATTGAGCTTGTAATCCGCGTGTGTCAAGCACTACAAATTCCGTTTTTGTGTTGCACGATGAAGACGTGTGGTCATTAAATGATATAGATGACTTAAAAAAACGAGAGAAGCAGAAACATGAGAACGAAGATGAGCAACGCAAGAACCGGAGAATAAGGGATATAGTTGGACTGGATGATTTGATATATATAATTTCCCTGAGCTTAGAGGCTGCTCTTGGTATTGGCCGTGATGCACATGATAAACCAAGGAGAGCGGCAGGGGCTATGGAAAAGGTTGACATCCAAAATCCACCTCATGAGTTGGCTCCTTTAATCTTGGCAGTAAAAAGCTTGATAAGTACCACGAACAAATGAGCCGTATTGTGGATATTTTCGGTAATCCAATAACACGGAGCGCTGAATACCATGTCTTTCACGATGAAAGCGAACCCGATAAACGCTGGCTCCTGATTGGTTTGCTGTTTGTTCAAGCGCATCATTTAAATGATGCGCGTAGCGAATTGCAGGGCTTTCGGGAAATTGAGAATTATCATGGAGAAATTCATTTTTCAGCTTTACCCAAGAGCTTTGGTGGTAAATGGGGCGCAAAGGCCAGAGTGGCTGAAGCATGGTTGGACAACTATCAGAGTAGCTTGAATGATCGCGTATTCTTTTCTGCACTTGCGGTAGATCGGCAAAGCCCAAGATACGAACGTAAACGTTTCTCAAAAGAATTTCACGCCTACAACCGCTTCACTGCAATGGCACTAAAGGCAGGGATTACTTGGCATCTTGGCCCCAGAGAGTTGGATAAACTTGTAATACATTTTGTCTCAGATGACAAATATCGAACCACTCGACCAGATAAAGGCATGATCGATAATTTCGAAGCCTACATCCCATATCGCGCAGGGCTTGACAGTTTTCTTTCGCAAAGCCAAGGGGAACATTATCCTGATGTCACCCTCACATTGGAGCTTTGCGATTCAGCGCAAGAAGACTTACTGCAGTTCACTGATCTTCTTCTAGGAGCATGCCAGGTTGCTTTGGTTGCACGTGCAAATAGGCTTACAAAGCGAACCCTCGGCGAATATGTTGTGCGATGGAACTATGATCTCAAAAAACCGCCTTGGCAACAACGATTTAAGCTTTTCCGTAAATTTAATTTTTGGGGATTTCCCGATGAGAATGGACGCGCTTACAGTAATGTACCTCTTAAGTTGCACATCGATGATGGCCAACTCACATTGTTTTAATCCCGAGCTAGGGCTTTAAAATGAGCACAACTGACATAGCGTAAAGAGGCTTTTCAGGTTCTCTTATTATATAAAGCTTTGTTACATATGCATGGAACGACTGAAGGTACGCGACAAAGAATAATATACACACTAGTAATTTTACGTGATTTTTAGAAAGTTGCTATTCTCGTGTGATTTATTTAATTCACGCAACCTACAAAATTATGTATTAGATAAGGTTCTAATCTTATTGCGCTTGTTCTATTAACTCCCCAGTTTCAGGATTATATAACCCCAATTTGCTTTCTCCAGGTATTTCCTTCAATGAATTGATCGGAATAATGGTCGTTACGCCCTCAAATTTCTTAGCTGAATCCAAAACATGTTTCCCCCTATATGCAAGCTCTCCAGCTTTAGGGTTATAAAATACGCATTCAACAAGGAATTCTTCATTATTTTTTTTGATATTTAGACCCTTTGAACCTGGCATTACGACTTTCTGGAGGTGATCGGTGCTTACGTCAGTTTGAAATCCCCTTTCTGACTCGAATGAAAACTCGATGGGTGGATTAAGTAGGGAATTTAATATTTGCTCTAACGCATCTATCGTTTCATAGTTTACATCTAAACTCTCGTCATGTTGAGCCAATTCAATACTTTTTTCTAAAGCTTGCCTCAAAATCTCTTCCTCTAATATTCGCCCTGACAGTCTTAAACTCCCATAAGTTTGGTCATAAATAGAAATGAATTTGTCTCCCTCATTGATTGGTCCACTTCTCATTCTATGTCTATCGCTGGCATAATGAATGTCACGTCTTTCAAATGGGATAACCATTAGAAAGGCTTCAAATAGTAGATTAGCAATAATATCACATCGTACATTTAAATTATTAAGGATTGGATGGGTAAATATTACTCCCGTGGTAAAATAGTTTCTTGTAAATCGTGGCTTGTCAAAGTAAAAGCCCAATGTTGGATCGAGAGGATAATTTATAGTAAATTCATTAGGTCCACGTCTTTCTTTAATTCCCACAATTGCTTCTCTTATTTGCAAATTGCATTCTGCAGCAATGAGATCACCATATCGCTGACTTAGATATACATTTCCTAGGGTTAAATTGGGAAATACAAGAGTAGGTATCATTAAGGGTTTGGTAGTATACCTTTTCTCTTTTCTCACCTCAACAAGTTTTGAATAGAGATTGACTCGGAATACCCGATGGGGCTTCGTGATATAGTAATATACGGCTCCCGGGTATGCTTCTCGCATCAATTGGCCATAAGATAAACAACCAAGAGATTCTCTTGCTGGGCCTCTTTGATATTCGACTTTAAATTGTATATCCACATCTCTTAATGGATATGCATGATTTGGGTCATCGCCTGCTTGTGCTTTTATATTTTGAAGTTCGGTCGAAATTATACCAATGCGCTCAGATTTGCAAAATTCTAAAAAGCCTTCGGGCCAATCAATAGAGCTCTCGAAATCTGGAGATCCTTCCTTGTCATTAAAGAATGAACATATCTGATCGTGTTCTCCTCCATGTCTTGCTAGGCACAAGGCGTGAATATATTGAATGCGTGGATTATGGAGATACAATGCCCCTTCTGATAAGGGCATGCTTAGTAGCTGCTTGGGATTTCTAAAAATGCTTTCGCTATAAATATCGCCTGTATTTATAACTATAACTTCCCCTTTTGAATGTCGTCCAATGCGTCCAATTCGCTGATAGAAATTTGTGGCAGAATTCGGCACTCCTACTAAGATGCCAAGTGTTAAAAATGGGATATCGATGCCAAGCTCTAGGGCACTTGTGCTCACGATACCAGTTAGTTTACCCTTACTAAGTCTTTCCTGTATTGTATCCCTATCGTTGAGTTCATATCCGGCCCGATATGGTAGAATATCAAGTTTTTGTAGGTGATCGTAATTCAGTGACTCCTCATCCTCTTGTATTTGAGACCGGGAAATTATTGAAGTAAGATATTCGGTCTGCTTTCTGCTATCTACAAAAGTTATAAACTTATGGTCGGTACCTTTGGCAATAAATTCCATTAATTCTGGTAGAGTGGTCAATAAGTCTTTGGCACTTGGAGGCTCAACAAGCTTAATAGTAACTTCTTGCCGGGGAGAAGTATCTGAACTGGGACCAATTATCTTAAAATTCCTACCGAGTAGTCCTTTTAAATGTTCTTCTGGTGCAGCAATTGTAGCTGAGGCAGCAATGTATTGAGGAAAAGAACCGAGCAAGTTCATTATGTGCTGCATTCTTCGAAAAAGATATGCAGAATTACTTCCAAATACACCAGTATAGTTGTGTATCTCGTCAATAATTATTAGTGAGATTTGTGAAAGGAAGTGCACCACAGTCTTATCACTTAAATTGCTTAGAACCCAAGCATGAATAATATCAGGTGTTGCAATCAACACTTGACTGTGTTTCAGTATTTCGTGGCGTTCCTGTAGTTGAGTCTGTCCATCTATTCTTCCAACTTTGAAATCTAGATTTGCGAGGCATAGCGATTTTCTCCAACGGCCTTCTTGTTCTTTGCCTAACGCTCTGAGAGGATAAATAGCTATGATTTTTGAATGTGGATATTTTACTAGTTGTTCTATAGCTGATACGTAAAATACTAGACTTTTTCCAGAGGATGTTCCAGTAGTCAAACAAATATTTTCCTTTGCAAGAAATCCCTCTATAGCTTCTTTTTGATGGCGATATATGCCTTCTGGGAATTTACTTTCTAAAAAGCTCCTGCACTGTATTGAAAGATTAATATCATCATACCCACATAATTTGCTTTCGCGCGGTGAAATTCTTTGCACGTCCACAACATTCCAGTTTTTAGACTGAAAATAGTCATCTAACATCATAACTACCCCCCCTCTTTTATGGCATTCTCATATTTACTTAAATTTATTTATTAATAATTTTTGCTAAGATTAATAAAATATGCATCGAAGGTATCATCGAGGTGCATAGAAAGCACGCTAAAGTAAATCTTTGAAAGAACAGAAATAATAATAGTATAATGCTATGACACATTATACTACAGCCCGTAAATCGCCTCATACAGCCTTTCTCCCAGCTTGATTATTTCATCGACTTTGGCGATCTTCTGCATCCATTCCTTGGGGATGCCCTCATATCCATAGTATATGCCGGCCAATCCGCCGGCAAGGGCGCCAATGGTGTCCGTATCTCCACCAAGATTTACTGCCGTTATGACAGTATCTCTGTAGGAATCGTTATTATTGAGGAAGCACCACAGACAAGCCTCCAGCGAATCTACGACGTAGCCGCTTGATTTTATGGAATCAATCGGCAGTTTTGAAATATCAGATGCAAGAATTCTGCTAAAATTTCTCAATTCATCAATGTATGGTTCTTTAGAATAATATTTCAAAGCGGTATCCTTCATTTTTTCATAAGCTGCTTCAGGGGTGTCGCCATTAAAAAGATCGATCCCGAATTGAACGTAAATTCCGCATGCCATCTGTGATCTTGTATGCCCATGTGTTATGCGTGAAACTTGGTGAGTAATTTCAAATTGCTGTTCTTTATCCATTTTCTCTACGTAAAATATCAACGGCAAAATTCTCATAAGCGATCCGTTGCCGTTGCTGCGTTCATCCTTTGGTCCTGCTTCCAGGGGATCGACTCCATTCTTCAAACGGGAGATGGCAATTTGAGTTGTGACTCCGATATCAAAGGCCTCGCCCCATGGCGTCCAGTAACCTTCATACATCCATTTAACGAATTTGTCAGCTATATCCCGAAGGTCGAAGCCGTTGCATAGCGATTCTGCCAAACAAAAGGTAAGCGAGCTGTCGTCTGACCACGTTCCAGGTGGCTGATTGTAAGTTCCGTATCCCACCATGTCCTTTACGTGATTTTTTCTGAGTTTTTCCCTGGATTGAAATTCTACAGGCACACCAAGGGCATCTCCGACGAATAAACCAAGCAAACCGCCAAGTATTTTGCCTTTTTTCATAATCATAAGAAGTTCACTTCCAGACTATTGCCTATGCTTTATGACGTTATTATGATCGTTTTAGGTTCTCTGATGCATATGTCCTAGCTCTCTAGTCCAATTTTGTCTGGAAAATCTATCTGGCGACTTTTGCAACTTAACGTATTCCCACTAAGCAGCGTTCTTTAGATTTACCTTCTCCAGAGGAATTTGAGAGGTCCTTTGGAAAGATATCGGTTAAAGTGACAGTGTACCCATACTCGTCTTGAGGGCAAAAAGTATCTTGACAGGCGTGGTGCATTACAAGTTTTTCTAAGTCGTTTACTACTAATTCTAACAATTTCTTCATAACTAAGGCATCCATTAACACATTTCCCATTCTACCGCAAGAGATACGATGCATGTTTGATGTCTCTTTGAAGCACATATACTTGAGCAACCACAGAACCTACATTTCCACATATTTAGTAAACCTGCTCCTGGGTATTAAGATTTCAAGCCCTTGCGTGAAAGTGCAACTGCAGGATCTACACTTCTGCCTCTGTAATCACCATATTTCGAGAATGTCCTTTTATTGCAGATTAGAGCGTGTAGCACCCTTCTAGGTTTTGGCTTGCTGAGTCTATAAAACCCTCTGAGTTGTAATGAGGCAACAAGTTTCTTCATGTTTAGCTTGGACCTTGATTATAAAAAATTTTCCTCTTCGATCATTTCTATGATCTTTAGATCTTCTGACCCGAGCAAATTAGTGAATCATACTTATGGCATTTGACCATGGTGGCAAGAGCTTTTTTACTAATAAGTTTGGTTGGTGTTCTTGTCACTAATATATTTTGGGTCAATTTTCACGCTGAGCTGAAGATTATAGAGGTACAAGCTGTTGACACAATAATGACATACTGGTATATTGTACTATGACAGTATAAATGCTTATTACAAGAGGCGAGAGAAAAGTGGATTTTTTATTAAATGCGGCGAGCGGTGTCCCATTAAATCAACAAATTAAATCACAGTTGCGATATTTGATTATGAGCGGTGAATTATCTCCAGGTGCGAAGATTCCTAGCATAAGAGAACTTGCTGCTTTCTTAAAAACGAATCGGAATACTGTTTCGAAAGCTTATAAGGAACTTGAAAGGGAGGGATATCTTGAAATTCGCCGAGCAACGGGTACATATGTGGCGCAGAATTTCGATATCCCCCTTCAGAAAAAAACGAAAGAGTTTGTTTCTGTTTTGAAGGAAGCCATGCAACGATCGCTAGAGTTGGGATTTAGCCCTGATGACGTTGTGGATATGGTACAAATGCTTATGTTGAAAGAGAAAAATGCCTATTTGAGTGTAAAAGCTCTTTTTGTGGAATGCAACCCCTTTGCTCTTGAGCAATATGTTAGTGACTTAACACATTCCTTAGGCATTAATATAGAAGGAGCTTTGATAGACGATCTTGCGAAAATTGAAATTGATAAATACTTTTTAGATTCTTTTGACTTAATTATAACCACGGCTGGTCATTATCCAGAAGTGAAGGAGATTTTAGGAAACCGTCGAAATATTTATGGCATTAATCTCGGCCCTTATCTAAAACTTGTGGAACAACTACTAGAATTTCCCAGCGACAAGAAGATTGGAGTCATTTGCATGTCTTTTCATAGTGGTGAAGGACTAAAATTATCTCTTATGAACTTGGGGATCAAAGCTGATCTCATTACGGTAGGTTCTTCTAGTGATGAAGATATCAAACGAGTAATCGCCAATTCTGATATTCTTGTTGTTTCTAAATTTGTGCTTATGTCAAAAAAAGACTTTTTCGATGAGATAGGAAAGCAAGTCATTGAATATGAAAATGTGCTTTCCGAGTCCTCCGTTGAAATTTTAAGAGAGGTTATAAAAAAAATAACAAGTTGTAAAAGTCGAGTATAAGGAGATTTGTCTTTTGTCTATGGATAATATACGTATCAATCAAGATGAAAAGAAAATCATTCTTGTGTTAAATCCTGGTTCAACGTCAACAAAGGTTGCGCTTTACTACGATGATGTGTGTCTTTTGGAACGATCTGTTTCACATACCCAAGAAGAGTTGGAGTTAGATGTATTTGATCAAGTTCGTGTAAGACAGCAGGTTATAGAGAGGTTATTTGCCGAGGCAGGAATTTCAGTTAGAGATTTATCAGCAATTGCGGCTAGAGGTGGACGGATTCGGCCAGTATCCTCAGGAGTCTATCGAATGAACGACCAAATAATATATGATAGCATTAACGGGACATCAGGGAAACATGCTTCTGCGCTAGCAGTACTTATAGCCAGAGAGCTTACTGCGGATTCCAACTGTCCTGTTTTTGTGGTAGATCCGGTATCAGTAGATGAGCTTTTGCCAGAGGCTAGGCTTTCTGGGTTGAAAGAGATAGAACGCAAATCTTTGGGACATGCTTTGAATAGCAAAGCGGTGGCACTTCGCGCAGCCCGTGATTTGGGGGAATCTTATAAAGATGTAAATCTGGTTATAGCCCACATCGGAGGTGGGACTACTATCAGTGCCCATAGGAAAGGACAAATGATTGATATCATTAATGATTTTGAGGGGGGTTTTACTCCGGAACGGGCGGGTGGCCTTCCCACTATTGAGTTAATTAATCTGTGTTTTTCTGGCAAATACACACAAGAACAATTGATGAGGAAGATAGAAGGAGAGGGTGGTTTTTATTCTTACCTTGGTACAAAAGATATCAAGGAAATAGAAGACCGGATTGAAGCAGGAGACCCTCAAAGTATATTAGTTATGAAAGCTTATCTTTTACAACTGTCAAAGTCAATTGGAAGTTTAATGGCTGTTCTTTCCTTTTTGGTAGATGCTTTTTGCATTACAGGAGGGATTGCTTATTCACAAAGAGTAACCTCCTTTCTGAAAGAAACCTTTTCCTCTATCGCACCCGTCTTTATATATCCTGGAAGTTTTGAGACGGAGACTCTGGCAAAACGTGTATTAGCAGTACTTAATGGCGATGAGATCCCGAAAACCTACCCTGGAGGCTAGTGGGAATGAGGAGTTTTTTAGAAATAGAGAATGTTCTACGGAGGAAAACTGATTTTCGGCGAGTGTCTTTTGCTGTTCCTTGCCCTTATGAAGTAAGTATTTTAGCGGCCATTTCTGACGGAGTAGAGAAAGGTTTTTGTAAAGGTATCCTCGTGGGAGATCGTGAAAAGATAGAAGAAACAGCAATAAAAGCTAATGTAAATCTTTCATCATTCGAGATATTGGAAGAAAAAGATGATATGAGAGCCATTGAACTCTCGTGCAGCCTTCTAGTAGATGATACAGTATCTTGCTTAATGAAAGGCCTTGTTCATACGGGATCCTTTCTCAGAGGAGTTTTGCAACAAAAAAGTCTTTCAGAAAGCTCTCTACTTACTCATATAGCAGTATATGAGATCCCTAACCGCGATCTTCTCTTTATTTCTGACCCCAGCATTATAGTTCACCCCAATGTAGAACAGAAAAAAGTCATTATTCTAAACGCTCTTCGTGTTATGAAACAAGTTGGAATCTCTCCTCGTAGAGTAGCAGTTCTATCTAGCGTAGAAACGCCGACTCCTGCGGTACCGTCTTCCATGGAAGCTTTTGAGGTTGTTTGTGCTTTACGCTTCTCTTTGTCACAAGAAGAATACATAGATGGCCCTTTAGCGCTTGACAATGCTTTTTCTTCTAGAGCGGCTGCCATAAAGGGGCTATGTGGCCCTGTAGCCGGAAAAGCGAACTTATTTATTGTCCCATCTTTGGATGCGGGAAATATCTTGTGTAAGGGTTTAACATACATTGCCAAATTTCCGTCTTCGGGTATCATGGCTGGGACCAGAAAACCCGTGATTCTTACATCCCGTTCTGCAAGGAAAGAAGAGCGGTATAATTCGATGCTTATTGCTTGTTTAATGGTTTAGCTAAAGGTGATGCTGTTTTTAAAGAAATTAGTTTCTTAAGAAAGGAGGAATAAACTATATCGAATTGTTCCGATGGAGAAAACAAATTTTTTATAAGATAAGTAGCCATAGCAAAGATCGCCTTTCGAAATAAGCTTTTTCTAAGAAGCCGAGGAAGGTTGTGATAGCCAGCGGTGGACTCTCCATGAACCTTTTGTATTCATGAGTGTTGCGTGTGTCTATTCGGCAAGTTGAATTTAGAGAAACGGAAAATAAATCTAGTCTTAGAATCTAATAGCTCAGCAACAAAAATTTTAAGTCAGGAGGGAAATGTACATGAAATTGCTGGAAAATATGCCAATGGAGGGTGAGCCATACTTTAGCGATGAAAAATGGGTTTCTCCCATGAATTTTATGCCTGAAGTAATGGGTGAGGAGACGTCGAAATCTGTTTATATCCACGACGTTACCCTTCGCGATGGGGAGCAAACTTGTGGCTTAAACTGGACTGAAGATGAACGAGTGGACATTGCCGTTGCTCTTAATGATTTAGGTGTTAAAAGCATTGAAGTTGGTATGCCTATCATCTCTGATGACATTGGCCGCGCCGTTTCACGCCTTGTAAAGATGAACTTAAAAGCAGAGCTGATCCCTTTTTGCAGGGCTCGTCGAGATGATATTGAGAGCGCAGCTCGAACGGGGGTAGAAAAAATCATCGTAGAACATGCCGTAAATCCTTATACAAATTACTATGCTTACAGTGTGGATACAGAAAAGCTTCTCGATCGTGTAATAAGCAGTATTGAATATGCGAAGTCCCTGGGTTTGAAAGTAACTTTCATGGGATGGGATGTAACTCGCGGGACTCTGGAGTATGCCAAGAAAGTTTATAAAGCAATTGTCGATGCGGTACATCCTGAGGCTGTTGTTTTTACAGATAGTTTTGGGGTAGCAACGCCTAATGCTATTTATCATGTGATTCGCGAGCTTAGAAAAGAGCTGAAAATTCCTGTGGAGTTCCATGTGCATAACGAATTTGGCATGGCTATGGGTTCTGTCATGGCCGCAGCTTATGCGGGTATATCAGGCATTCATTCTTCTATTAATGGCTTGGGGGAACGGACTGGAAACGTGCCTACAGAAGAAGTTGCAGCAGCTCTAGAATTGCTACTGAATATTCATACGGGAATTGACCTAAAAAAGATAAATAGTATTACTAAGATGGTAGAAAAAATAACACAAATTCCTATCCCTAGAAACAAGCCTATCACAGGCACAAGGCTTTTCTGGATGGAATCTGGAGTAGTTGTGCAGGCGAAATCTCGTCTTGAGGAAGCCGGAATAAAAGCAGCCATGTTCCCTTATTTGCCAAGCGTAGTTGGTAGAGACGAAGCCAATGTTGTTTTAGGTGGATCCAGCGGAAAGAGTAGTATTGTTTTCTTTCTTGATAAACTTGGCCTTCCTTATGAAGAAAGCGACCTAGAGCCTTTAACTGAACTGGTAAAAGCCTTTGGCAGGAAGAAAAGAGATGTGGTTTCAGAAGATGAGTTTAAACGTATATACGAGGATTACAAGAGCGTGAAGTAATATGAATGAAGGGAGGGATCTGTCAAAATATGAAAACTACCGCGACACACTATTTTGTTGTATGCTGTAGGTGAAATACGGAAGAGTTAAAGAGGGAGTTTGAACAACTCATGCTTGCGAAGGAGGGGTAAGAAATAATGAAACGTATTGGACGGCTAATAGTAGTCATTGTGCTTGTTTTTTGTCTTTCTGGACCTGCTTTTGCAGCAGATAGTATTAGGGTAGCTTTAGTGGCACCTTTTACTGGTTTGGGATCTATTTTAGGGGAGTATATCAAAAAGGCGGCTGAACTGGCTGTGGATGAACTTAACGCTAAAGGTGGCGTTGATGGGAGATTGATCGAAATGCATGTGTATGATGACCAAGCCAATCCAAGTACCGCCTTGAATGTTGTACGAAAAGTTATTAGCGAAGACGTAGTGGCTATCTTTGGTCCGAATATGAGTAGTGCTGTGCTAGGGGTCCACAACCTAGCAAAACAGGCGAAAATACCTATGTTGGTAGGGGCGACATCACCAAATTTAGATTACAGTAAAACAAAAAACGATTATCTATTCCGCTTGAGAGCGAACGACGATGCAAGAGTTACTGCTCTGGTTAAATTTGCCGCTGAGAAGCTCAATGCGAAAAAGCCCGGAGTTATCTATGGGACCACTGATTATTGTACAGCAGCCTTGGAAGTAGCAGAAAGAGAATTTAAGAAATATGGTATTGATATTGTGGCGAAGGCGCAAATGAAAGAAGGAGACAAAGATGCTACTGGGCAACTCCTGAAATTGAAAAACGCTGGATTCGATTGCCTCATCGGTCTCACGCATGAACCTGAAGCAGCTATTTGTATAACCCAGGCTAGGCAGCTGCAGATAGATGTGCCTATTATTGGTTTTACCGCGTGGGGTGTTTCAGTAGTAGAGGATCTGGCAGGCGATGCGATGATTGGAGTTTATGCAGCCAAGGGATTTGACGTAAATGATCCTTCCCCTGCAGTGCAAAGTTTTGTGGAAAAGTATCGCGCAAAGTGGAACGAAAATCCTGATGATCCTGGCCAAGCTTATTATGATGGTGTCCATATACTTGCAAAGGCTATTGAGACTGCAAAATCCACTGATGGTCCATCTTTGGTCAAAGCCTTAAAAGAGATCGAGGTTGAAGGCGTTCAAGGTGCATTGAAGTGCGACGAGGATCACAACTTTACTAGTTACACATTTATTGCGCGCTACAATGGGACTATTTGGGAAAAACAAGAGTTTTGAGGTCGTTTTTTAAACGCTTCTTTGAAACTTAGAACATGCCGAGAGCCGTTGCTGGTTCTCGTTGAGGGTCAGCAACGGCGTTTGTTCTTTAGGGTTATTAATTAAAGGAGGGAAACTCGTGAACTTAAGTGATGTAGTTCAGAATTTTGCTAGCGGCATGTCAATAGGTTGTACATACGGTCTTATAGGCTTAGGGGTTGTATTCCTATGGCAGAGTATTGAACGAATAAACTTTGCAAACATTAGTTCAGCCATGTTGAGTGCCTATCTTTTTTACACATTCTACTCAAACTTAAAGTTGGGATTCGTTTTTTCCTTCGTTTTTTCCATCGCCCTTCTGGCTTTGTACGGTTTGGCATTACGTTATCTTATCTATGAACCCATAAATCGTCGAGGTGGGGCCAGAATGGAATTTATAGTAGCGACTCTGATGATGTGCACGCTTTGGTTAACGCTTATCATTGTCATTTACGGAGGGCTTCCAAAGCCATTTCCGCCGGTATTTGGATCCTCGGTGGATTTAGTTGAGATTTGGGGTATCCGTTTACCCAAGTTTTACTTCTATATATTCGCTGTAGTTATTCTCCTAATGGCCTTTCTTCAATTTCTATTGGGGAAGACATTGGTGGGGAAATTTTTTAGAGCTACTGCTCAGAACGCGACTGCTGCCCAACTGATGGGGATCAACATCAATTTCTCTAGATCCTTGGCCTTTATGCTTTCGACAACGATTGTTGGAATTGCTGGAATTCTTCTTGCTCCGGTTTACTTTGTATCGTTGGACTTGGGGGGCGGGAGTATAGGCGTTAAAGGTTTTGCCTCAGCTGTCATGGGAGGCCTAATAGATCCATATGGGACCCTTCTGGGCGGACTCGTTTTAGGTATGTTAGAAAACTTCTCAACTCTGTTTATCTCTTCAACGTACAGAGATGTCATTTCTTTTTGTACCCTCGTCACTGCGATCTTGATAAAACCTAGCGGAATCTTTAATTGGGCTGGCGACAAGGATAAGTAGGGGGTGTGTGATATGAAACTTTCCCGTAAATTTATTATTATTCTAGGAATCGTGTTGCTCTTGATCTATCCCCTAATAGAGACGAAAGATTTCAGGATCTTTCTTACTAACAGAGCGCTGCTTCATGCTATTCTTGTGTCAGGCCTAGTTTTTCTCACTGGGTTTGCAGGGCAAATTTCCCTTGGACAAGCCGGCTTTTACGCTATAGGCGCTTATGGGACTGCTCTTTTGACAACTCGCCTTGGCCTTCCCATTCCCGTCGGCATTATTGGCGGTACCCTATTAAGCCTTGTTGCGGGCTTGATTTTGAGCGTTCCCTCCTTCACGCTTAAAGCTTTCTTTTTGTCTCTCGTTACTATTTCTTTTGGCCAAGTAGTGTGGATAATCATCATTAATGCGATACCCCTTACTGGGGGACCCGGTGGCTTGTTTGGCATCCCCCAATTTCATATAGGCGATTACTTCTTTGGTAATAAAGCCTATTATTACGTATTTCTTGCTATTCTATGTATTTCTATCCTTTTAATGTATCGTATAAAGCATTCTTACATAGGGCGGTCAATGTTTGCCATTAATGACGATGAAATCGCTGCTGAATCTTGTGGTATCAGCTCTAAAAAAGCAAAGGTCTTTGCTTTTGGGTTTTCTTCTTCTTTGGCTGGCTTAGCTGGCGCTCTTTATGCCCACTTTGCCGGTTTCCTCAGTCCAGAACCTTTTGCATTTGGAGAATCTGCTAACTTTGTTGCGATGGCTGTTATAGGGGGACTCAAACACATGAGTGGCGGAATCATTGGTGGGGTAACTCTGACATTTCTCCCGGAGCTTCTTAAGTTTAAGGGATGGGAAACTTACTATTTACTTGTAACCTCCTTAATTGCAATTTTGTTTGTAGTTTTACTTCCGGAGGGACTTGGTCCCAATCTTTCTAAACTTTTAGACAAAATTTTTGGTAGCAGGAAAGATATGACGCAGACCTTGCATCATATAAGAAAGGGATCGAACCGATGAGCGTTCTTTTAGAAACTCAAAAATTGACAAAAGCCTTTGGTGGCGTATTGGCCAATAATGAAGTGGATATAAAGATTAAGAATGGGACGATAACGGCTCTCATAGGTCCTAATGGATCAGGGAAAACGACATTTATAAACCAGGTATCAGGGGTTATGAAGCCTACCTCAGGTTGCATCGTTTTTGATGGTCGAGATATTACGAAGCTGGAAGGGTATCAGTATGCGCGTCTTGGAATAGGGAGGACTTTCCAGCGGATAAATCTTTTTAATAGCCTTTCAGTGGTGGAAAATGTACTGGCGGCTCGACTGAAATTCTTTACATCGTCTTTTTTAAATGTCTTTCTAACTACCTCCCGGCTTAAAAAAGAGGAAGAAAAACAGTTTGAATATTCCATGAAGCTTCTCAAGCTTCTGGGCCTTGAGAAAGAAGCTTTTGAGTGTCCGACATCCCTACCTTACGGGAAGCGGAGGGCTTTGGAAATCGCGAGGGCATTAGCACTAGAACCCGAGCTCCTCCTCCTTGATGAGCCAGCAGCTGGTATGACGAAGGATGAATTTAAAGGCATTATGCAGATCATGCTCCTTCTTAAAGAAAGGGGGATCACAATGCTACTTGTCGAGCACACGATGGAGTTTGTCAGAGGGGTTTCTGATTGGGTGTATGTCCTCAATTTCGGTCGTGTGATTTGTGAAGGTAAGTTTGAAGATATTGAGAAGGATCCTAACGTTATTGAGGCATACCTTGGCGAGGAAGATATGCAATGAGTCTCTTAACGGTCGAAAACTTATCTGTGACATATAATGGGATTTATGCTCTTCGAAACGTGAACATTCGAGTAGAAGAAGGCGAGGTTGTTTCCGTTCTTGGGCCCAACGGAGCTGGAAAATCCACATTACTACGAACAATCTCTGGTTTGGTTCGACCCGAGGATAGCGGTAAAATCTTCTTTAAAGGGAAATCTATTTTAGGATTACCACCTTTTAGAATAGCAAGGAAAGGTATAGCTCACGTCCCTGAAGGGCGACAGGTTTTTCCAGATCTAAGAGTTCACGAGAATCTTGAAGTGGCGTCGGCTCTCCTGAAGCCAGCGTCTAAAAGAGCATTGGCGATCGAAGAAGTTTATGAGCTCTTTCCTGAATTGAGTCGTCGTAGAAAACAACTTGCTGGAACTTTGAGTGGCGGAGAGCAGCAGATGCTTGCTATTGGCCGGGCTTTGGTTTCTGGAAATGAGCTTATCATGATTGACGAGCCTTCCATGGGGTTGGCACCCGTTATCGTTATTCGTATCTTTAAAACACTGAAAGAGATAATGGAAAAACGAAATTTTTCGCTTTTGTTGGTAGAGCAGAATGCAAAACTTTCTCTCCCTCTTAGTAATAGAATCTACATTTTGTCACAAGGATCGCTTGTTTTTGAAGGAGATGCAAAAAAACTTGAGAATCAGGAAATTCTCCAAAGCATGTACTTCGCTAAGTAATGAGGTGAAGATCAATGGAGCGGCGCTACTGTTTAAAGTATACTGATAATAAGGAGTTATCCTTTAGTCTTCCTAAAGAAGTTGTAGTTCGGGAGATGAAGAGCTGTAGCGTGGAAATTACTAAAAATCCAAAAGATATTTGTTACGCTGTTGCCCGTGCCCTTGACAATCCCTGTGGCAAATCTTTAGAGAAGGTTTTGGAAGAAAATGGAGCCCTAATACTCTTCGTTGTCGATGACCATACTCGCAGCACCCCTGTAAAAAATGTTTTGGATGTTCTTGTCCCTCGTTTGGCGAGTAGAGGGCTGAAAGATTCTGATATGAGCATTATTATTGCCAATGGAGCACATAGGGAAATGACTTCGGAGGAAATCAAAGAACGATTAGGAGAATGGGGAGAGCGTTTTAGGGTGTATCAACATAACTGTTATGCATCAGAGTCATTAGACAGCTATGGAGATATTGATTGTATTCCTCTTCAGTTGAACAAACACCTTAAAGAAGCCCAAACCATTCTTGCAATAGGTTCTATTGTTCCTCACAGGTTTTGCGGATGGGCTGGGGGTGGTAAGATTATTGTTCCAGGTTTGAGTGGATATGATACTATATTTCAAACCCACGGCCGAGCCCTTCTTTGTGAGCAAATTGAACTTGGCATGTACCCAAACTGGTTTCGTACCTTCATGGACGAGGCAGCACGAAGAGCCCGGCTGAGCTTTCTTGTAAATTTTGTTTCGGGAGCTGAAGGTTATTACGGAGTAGTGGCCGGAATCCCCGAAGATGCCTTCAAAGAAGGAATGCGTATAGGCATGGAATACTCTTGCCAAGAATTTGACGAGCGATTCGATGTAGCTATTATCTCTTCGTATCCAGCTTGTCAGGATTTATGGCAGAGTGGAAAAGGTTTTTATATCGGAGAGCGCTTGGTTCGCAACGGAGGAACGATCATCCTGGCTTCTCCTTTGATAGATGGCATTGGAAATCATCCTGAGTTTGCATCAGCTCTTCGCCTGTCTGTTAAAGAGATAGAAAGTCTTCTTGAGGGGACAGAAGTATCAGATCCTCTTGGAGTTTCTGTCTCTTGCGCTATTAGGAAAATTATGGAGACAAAGGCAATTACAATAGTTACGGATAATAGCCACGTAAAGAAAGAGCTAAATGATGTTTCTGGGTTGTTTGTCTGTTCTTCTATTGATGAGGCTCTTCAATTGACGAAACCCTCGGAAATGCATAGAGTGGCTCTTGTCCAAGATTTATATGTTTTGCCAGTAGAATGTAAAGCAAAAGTGAGGTAAAGCCATGCATTTTGCATTCATGATTGTTACCCCAGACATCCAAGGAGATCAAGTTACAGGTATTCGTGGCCCTTTTGAAGACCTATTCCCTAAGTTAAAGGAGTTAGGGTATGAGGGCGTAGAAGTGATGTTAAAAAATCCGTTCAATGTGAATTTTGTTCGAATTTATGGTCTATCTCAACGATATGATTTGCCTGTTTGTTCTCTATGTACTGGAGAAATGTACGGAGAAGACGGGGTCTCTTTAGGTGACCCAGATCCAAACATAAGGGAAGAAGCCCTTAGGCGTTTTAGAGAATTGATGAAAGCTGCTGCTCTCTTGAACGCTCATGTGGGCATAGGAAGGGCTCGGGGGAGATTTGTTTATGGCATCCCCAAGGAAGACACGCTAAGATGGGTTAAAGATGGGTTAAGGGAAATTGCAGAAATTGATCGAAAAGTACATCTTTTAATAGAACCTATCAACAGGCACTATGAGAACTTTATTATATCTACGCAGGAGGGTGTAGATTTTGTTAAAGAATTAGACATTCCCAATGTTCGTCTCATGCTTGATTACATGCATATAGTTATAGAGGAAGAAAATATTGCGGAAAGCGTAAGGCTGGTTGCTCCTTATTTAGATCATGTGCATGTGTGCGATTCCGATAGGAAACCACTTGGTCAGGGGGATTGGGACCTTGCTCCGTTCTTTTCGGCCCTGATAGATATTGATTATAAAGGTTATATATCATCAGAAGCTTTCCCCTCTGAAGATGAAGATAGAGACCTTAAAAAGACAATATATGAAATGAAAAGGCTTTTTCTAATGGGTCGTGCTCTTTTTACAGAGGGAGGGATAACAGTTGATTTAAATTTAAAAAGTAAAGAATCTCCAAACGCCATCTTTATAGACAAAAAAGATAATGTATTAACTACCTTGCGTGAGGTTCAAAAGGGAGAGGTTCTTATAGCTCGAGAGTTCGAAGGAATGCTAGTTGCTAAAGAAAAAATACCCAAGGGTTTTAAGGTAGCTATCCGCGACATTTCTAAAGGTGAGGCTGTTTATAAGTACGGAAAACCTATTGGAACAGCGACGTCTGATATTGATGCTGGGGCCGTGGTTCATGTTCATAATATTCGCAGTCATCGTGGTAAGGAATCGAAGGTTGATTAATTATGAGAGATAACAATAAAATTTTAAAGGGATATATGAGAAAAAATGGGGCTGTTGGCATTCGTAACCATGTCCTTGTCTTGCCTCTTGTCGTTTGTGCCAACTCAGTAGTTGAGGAGATAGGACGAAGATATCCTGATATTATCGCGATTTCCCATCCATACGGCTGCACTTTCGATCCGTTGAACAATAAAGAGATCACCAATATTTTCATAGGATTAGGTAGAAATCCCAACTTTGGGGCCGTCCTTCTTGTCAGTTTAGGATGCGAGACTATTAAACTTCAAGAGGTATACGAAGGCATTAGCCTTTCTGAGAAACCCATACAAACTATATCAATTCAGGGTGAAGGAGGAATGGGAAGGGCTATAGAGAAGGCTGATGTCATAGTGCGGAGCTTTATGGCTATTTTGGAAGAAGATGTAAAGGTAGAAGTTCCTCTATCCTCCCTCATTCTTGGGACGGAATGTGGTGCCTCTGATAGTTATTCAGGCATTTCGGCTAATCCGGTTGTAGGGTATACATGTGATCGTTTTGTAGATTGTGGGGCTACGGTTTTCCTTACAGAAGTTACAGAGTTTATTGGCGCAGAGGACATTCTGGTTCAGCGATGTGTTTCTGCGGAAGTGGCAGAGGATCTTATGAGATATGTTCGTGAGACAGAAGGTTTTATGGCTGAAGTGGGTCATAGTGAGATTGCCGACATAGCTCCAGGCAATATTGCTGGAGGCCTTAGCACCTTGGAAGAAAAATCGTTGGGATGTATTCGAAAGGCAGGGACTCGTCCCATACAGGAGGTTGTTCCTTATGGTAAATGTCCCATCAAAAGGGGGCTTATCGTAATGGATGCTCCCGGTCACGATGTAGAATCCATGGTGGCTATGGCTGCCGGGGGAGCGAATCTCATATTTTTTACAACTGGCCGAGGGACTCCTACTGGATGTCCAGGTGTTCCTGTTATTAAGATTTCGAGCAATACGACTACATACAACAATATGCGAGATGTCATAGATTTCAATGCTGGACCTGTTATCGACGCGGGGAAAAGTATTTCCGAGATGGGTGACGATCTTTTTGATTTCGCAATAGCTGTAGCGAATGGAACGCAAACATGTTCTGAAAAGTGGCGTTGTCGAGAGTTTGCCATTAGAAGAAGGGGCGTGAAAGCTTACATTCTTTAGGCAACACAACTAAACCCTTGAGGGAATCTCTCAAGGGTTTAGTTGTGTTGCCTAGTTGTCGTGGAAAGGGAAAAGTGGAGTCTCTTTGATCGCGTCTACGAAAAGAAACTAGAAAGGCATGTATTGCCATCGACGTATAATTGGCCCATCACTTGGTTAATAATTCTATTACGGTGCAGATTTTTGGAGATTGACTGATAAAGTCGGAATAAAAAGGGTGTAATTAAGCAATGTACTGTGTTTGGAGGGATAAATTGTGGGAAGATTCGACATATTGAAAGAAAGAGCTAAAAATCTTCAGGGACAGTTGGTAGAATGGCGACGTCATTTCCATCAATATCCTGAAGTAGGGCTTGAATTACCAGAAACTGAGAAGTTTGTTGCTGAGCGACTCAGAGAAATGGGCCTCGAGGTCAGAACTGGAGTTGGCGGTCACGGCGTAGTGGCCGTTCTTAAAGGATCAAAACCCGGTCCGACCATAGCAATTAGAGCCGATATGGACGCTTTAAACATAAAGGAAGAAGCAGGTCTTCCATTTGCTTCCAAAATCGAGGGGCGCATGCATGCCTGTGGTCACGATGCCCACATGGCCATAGCCCTAGGTGCGGCGAAATTGCTATCCAAGATCACTTCGGAGGTTGCCGGCAACATCAAGTTTATCTTTCAGCCTGCCGAAGAAGGTCCGGGTGGAGCAAAGCCGATGATAGAAGACGGTGCCCTAGAAAATCCTAAAGTAGATGCGATCATCGGCTTGCATATAGGTTGCCTTTGGGATTACGGAAAAACCGGAGAGGTCTATGTGAGTTATGGTCCAATGATGGCGTGCTTAGACAGGATCGATGTTACTATCGAGGGAAAGGGCGCCCATGGCGCGATGCCCCATAAGTCGGTTGATTCCATTTCGGTAGCTTCCCATGCCATTTCGGCCGTCCAGACGGTAGTTAGCCGTGAGGTGGATCCGCTTGAGCCCGTCGTCGTGACCATAGGTAAAATTCAGGGAGGTACAGCTTACAACATAATATCGCAGGAAGTTGCCTTCGAGGGGACTGTAAGGGCTCTAAAACAAGACGTGCGGGAACTTCTGGACGAGCGCATCGGTGGGATAATCAAAGGCGTTGCATCCGGAATGCGCGCTGAAGTGGAATATACGTACACCTATGGCTACCCGCCACTTGCAAATGATCCAGACTTAACTAAACGATTTGCAGAAGTGGCCTCGGAAGCTGTGGGTAAGGATATGGTAAAGGAGATTCCCAAGCCTTCCATGGTCGGAGAGGACATGGCCTATTTCTTAAAGGAGGTCCCCGGAACCTTCTTTTTCCTCGCCGGATGTAAGGATGTAAACGGTAAAGTATATCCCCATCATAACTCTAAGTTCGACATCGATGAAAATGTTCTATGGGAGGGTACACTACTTTTGAGTGCAATGGCAATGGATTACTTGTCGAATTAATATATACAGACTTCCCCGAACTTTCTATCCTTGCTAGAATAGAAATCCATTAAAGAATCGGTAGGTAGGCTTTTAAAGCAAAAGGTCGTTACGTCGTAGAAAACCACGTCTTCCTGGATGTTAAAGGGATCCTTTCTCACCCTTTAAGCCCTTCCTGCTCCAGGCCATTGCCCCGGAGCTTAACCTCGAGGAAAGTACGTGGCTCACGTGACATATTAGGGCTTGAACTGCCGCAGTCTTCTTCGTTTCGGATCGTAATGGATTCCCAGTTGCTGGTCACATACCCCCTGAAGTCTACTATCCTTTTTCTTTCCCTTTCATCTGAGGCATCGTTTAACATATTTAAGGTGATCCTTTTAAAGGAATTCATGTCGTTTGTCTTTATGGCCTTATATATCTTGCCTCTTTTTTCAGGTTGCCTTGCCGTGGCTTCCAAGACGGCTTTATTTAAGTGGTATTTATCGAGCACTAACTTTGGCTCGGGCAGCTAGCTTATTCCTTCCTTTATCCAATTTGCCCCGTCCCCATGGATGTATATGCGCTTTATATCTTCTACTTCGAAATCTTCGTATATCAGGTCTGCCGCTTGTAACCAAAACTCATCTGTGTCTTTTCCGCAACCGCTCATGTATATGGGATTTATACATCTGTTTTTGGATCCGTCTTTAAGGGTGCCCTCATATATGCAGATTAAAGGAACTGCCGTGCTTCTGCCGTTTTGCAGAGATGCGTGGTCCTCGTCTGCATCTATATGTAGTACCTTTACGCCTTTTCCTCCTGTATGATCTTTTATCTTTAAAGTCTCCGGGTTTAAGCTGTGGATCTTGTTTTTTACCTCTGCTTGGATATTTCACCGTCAGTTACGTTCATTGAGCTTTTGGCGTATGAGACGTCACCTGCCGTTTCTACCAGCCTTATGGCCACAGCTTCGCTCAGCCTTTCGTATTTATCCAATCCTAATGCCTCGTCCATAGGGTATACGTATTTTTTATGCTTTTTGTCGAAGTAGTAAGTCCTCTTGAAAGATATATCACCAAAGATGGTATAAACGCTTCTTTTGTCATCGCGTCTCTCTACGACTAACCCTCTTTCTTTTCGAGAAACCTTGGCGTTTAATATGGCTTCGTCTGTAATTTGAATGTAAGCTTTTATCAGCTCGCGGATAAAGGCCTTCATGATACGAGAGAGTTCGTCTTCAATCTCCGCTAATGTCCTTACCTCGGAATTACCAAAGAATTCAAGCAACTCCTTGATGAAGTTTGGTGTTTTTGTAGTAAGATATCCTTGTTCACGTTGGGACCAGGTGGGGTAAAGAATGGTCTTAACTGATAGCGTTGCATCATGAAGCTTAATATTTTGAGAGAACGTTGTCTACACCAGCTTTAATTTGACGCACCTGCGCAGATTTAAAATTGACCCACCCCAGCCTTTGCTCTGTCCTTCAGACGGTAGCTGTTTCCCCTAATGTTAATGGTGTGGGCGTGGTGCAATAATCTGTCCAGCACTGCCGTTGCAAGCACAGGATCGCCCAACAATTCTCCCTATTCCCCAAATCCCTTGTTGCTCGTAAGTATGATGCTCTCTTTTTCGTAACGGGCGCTTATCAGCTGGAAAAATAAGCTTGAACCATGGCTGTCTAAAGGCAGATATCCTAGCTTATCTACGACGAGCAGCTTTGTAGACGAATATACCTTCATCCTCTATTATTTCAGGTCATCTCCGACTGCTACGTACGAAGAAGCGTGATCATAACTACGAACCATGAGTTTAGCCGTTGGGGCAACATATTCTGCGACGAACAGATGATGGTAACGATGATAGACAGGCTAATACACCATACACCACAGCTACCTATTGATCTTCGACGGACAAAGCTACTGCATGAGACATTCGCTCATGAACATGAAGCAGTTAGGGTAAACTGAGGTAAAATTACCCACCGGTGTCTGGGGAATTCCATCTTGCTAAAAACGCTTAGTTACATGTTATGCTGTGCCAATTTGTTCCATCATTTTTTTGTTAACCCAATATTTAGGTCTGCCTTCTTTTATGGCGCACACAATTTCCTGTCCCGTCTTCCTCCTGAGTTCCAGTTCGCTTTCTTCGGAGTAAAACGCGGCATGAGGTGTTAATATTATATTGTTTAGCTCTGCCAAGGGAAACGGATATGTTGGTGGTTCGTTCTCAAGCACATCGAGCCCCGCCCCAGAGATGATACCTTCTTTTAAGGCAACATATAAATCATCTTCATTGATCAGCGGACCACGAGAAGTATTCACAATGAACGCTGTGCGTTTCATCTTTTTTAGGTTCTGTAAGTTTATTATGTGTTTAGTTTCTTCGGTGTGCGGAGCATGGATGGAAAGAAAATCGATAGATGCTAAAAAATCGTTAAAATTGTAAAACCTCTTTACGCCAAGATTGTCAAAAACCTTCTGGGAAATAAAGGGATCAAAAGAGCAAACTTCCATGCTGAAAGCTTTGGCTCTTTCTGCCACGCGCTGACCAATGCTGCCTAAACCAAAAACACCGAATAGTTTGCCTCGAAGTCGCGGTATGGGTTTTGCCTCATTTACATCCCATGACCCATCTTTTACGCGATTGTTGAGGAAAGTGACCTTGCGTACGCCACTTAAAAACAAAGCCATCGCGTGGTCAGCCACTTCATCTTGGCAATAGTCTGGGATATTAGCCACCATGATTCCTCTGCGACTTGCTGCCTCAAGGTCTATGTTGTCATATCCTATGCCGACACGTACCATTACTTTGCATTTTGCGAGGCTCTCTATAACTTCAGCGGTTATAGGTGCATAACCTATGATCATGGCATCGCAATCTTTACCTTCTCGCGCTAACGTCTTCGGGTCTGATCCACTTGCTAAGAACAACTCGGCTCCAGCGATTGCAAGTTCCGCCTGCTCTATCTCCGTATCCTGAAATGCCATATCCGTCATAAATACTTTATAGTTCGACAAATATAATCCCTCCCTAGACTTTATATATATCATATCATCTGTAAAATTTAGGATGATACTCTCCTAAATGAAATAGGAAGGGAATGCGCAACGGATACAAAGAAAGAAGGCTAACTACCAGAGTTGGGGCCTTGACATTAAAAGTACCTCAGATAAGAAATGGAGTTTTCACTATAGATTATTTGAGCGCTATCAAAGAAGCGAAAAAGCATTGATTGCCACCTTGATGGAGATAGTCATAAACGGGATTTCGATCAGAAAGGTCGCCAGGATAACGGAAGAACTTTGCGGAACTTCTTTTTCAGTGTCGACCATATCGTAGCATTTCAAGAACCTTGACGCTTCATTGCAATCCTGGAAAGATAAGGATTTATCTAAAACCACTTACCTCGTAGCTTATAAGGGCAAAACTGGAGATTAAACTTTAATCATGTAATTTATGGTTTATGAAGTTTAAAATGGTCAAGTCCAATATTGCCGACGGCCAGGTGTATCAACACCTTGAGATCATCCCTGCCGCGAAGATCTTGCAAATAAAGGCCGGGGTTCGAGCCTCCCTCGCTGGAGAACCCAAACCCCGGCCTTGTGCTTTTCGTTATTGCGCTATAGAAGTGGGCATTTGTGGTCCGAGGCGTGAACGGACTGATCCTTCTTTTCTTCCATCCACTGATGCCTCCGCTCTTCCCTTTTTAGCACTTGCGGCTCAAGCTGCAGCAAGCTTCCTTCGAGTAACTCCGAAACGCCTCCGCCTGAGGATGCCGACTGTCGCATGCATATTTCCTTGCAGCCGTGGCAATGCGAGCTCGCGTCTTCCGGTTCGGTATATACGGTAATGGTCCCTTCAAAATTCCTGAGCACAACTCTGCGCTCGCCTTGGGCTAACAAATAGTTTGGCATTAGTGGGATCTTGCCGCCGCCTCCGGGGGCGTCTATCACGAAGGTGGGAACAGCCATGCCAGTCGTATGCCCGCGCAGGAACTCTATGATCTCGATGCCTTTGCCGACAGAGGTGCGAAAATGCGATATCCCTCGAGACAGATCGCATTGATAGATGTAATAGGGGCGGACCCTGTTCATCAAAAGCTTATGGAACAGCTCTTTGAAGATGTAAGGGCAGTCATTTATGCCGCGAAGCAGGACGGATTGATTGCCAAGCGGTATGCCTGCATCGGCGAGCATATTTAAAGCTCTAGTCGAATAGGACGTAATCTCCTTAAGGTGATTGAAGTGGACGTTGATCCACAGCGGATGAAACTGCCTTAACATCGAGGTCAAAGAGCTCGTGATCCTTTGAGGCATCACAGCAGGGACTCGCGTTCCTATCCTTATGATCTCCACGTGAGGTATCCGCCTCAGACTCGTCAAAAGCCATTCGAGGTTATCGTCTTCCATGGTCAGGGGGTCTCCGCCGGTGATCAGTACATCTCGAAGCACAGGTGTCCTTTCGATGTAATCTATGGCTGCCTGAATTTCCTCCCGACTTTTTGGCCTGTCCACCTCGCCTGCAAATCGCCTTCTGGTGCAGAACCTGCAGTACATGGAGCACTGGTCTGTCACGAGCAGAATGCCCCTATCGGGGTATCTGTGCACGAACCCTGGGACCGGCGCATATCTGTCTTCCGCCAAGGGGTCGTAAAAGTCCTCTTCCGCGGTGTGTCTTTCCTTGGAAGTCGGGACGGCCTGCATGCGGATGGGGCAGTTGACGTCCTTTGGATCCATTAAAGTAGCGTAGTAGGGAGTGATCGCCATTCTCAGCTCCAAAAGGTCGTCGTTTAAGGCCTTTTTCTCCTCAGACGTCAAGGTAATGATTTCACCCAAAGTCTCAATGTCGGTAATGCGGTTGGCAAGCTGCCAGTGCCAATCGTTCCACTCTTCCGGCGTTACATTCTTCCATAGGGATATTTCCCTATAATCTTTCATTGCTTTTACTGCCTCCCGAAGGATAATTTTTCATCACGCATTTATAATAAATTACTAAATCATCGCCTTCCTTGTAGAACGATGGAATGCGTCCACATAAATTAAAGTTCATAGCTTCATAAAAGGCCCTTTGTCCCACGTAGTGTTCACTGCCCGAAGTCTCCACTCTGATGTTGACCTTATCCTTTTCCTTTAAAAGACATTGTTCCATGCGGCTTATAATGCGTCTACCAAAGCCTTTGCCTTGATGCGAAGGGGATACGACTACCCAATAAAGATCATAGGTGAATTCTGTCATTGGCGTTTTCCCGTATATTAAAAAAGCGACATCTTCCCCATCTTCTTTCTCCGTGAGCATTATGTATCCTTCTTCGTTGGGACCCTCCAAGCACTGGCGCAGCAATTCCTCCAGTACTTGAAGTTCGGCCTCGTTAAAGGCTTTGCTAGATCGCGCTATATTCAGGTACTTCGTATATGGCCTGTTTAGCTGGTTCATATAGATTCTCCTTTAATGCGGTCTCGACCAAATAGGACACGAGGGCTTCATAGGACAAGCCGCTCCTCCTGCTTTGGTTTGCCAGACCGCTGTCAACGTTCAAATCGGGATTTGGGTTTACGTCGATGACGTAGAGCCTTCCATCCTTTTCCCTCAGGTCAACTCGAAAATATCCCCTGCAAGAAAGGGTAATGCCGGCACGCTTGGCAATCCAAATGAGGCGCTCTTTTGCCATGTCGGAGATGATTTTGGGATTTTCAGGGGATATTTTGTATCCCGGGCTGTTTATATCCCATTTTGCTCTGTAATCTAAAAAAGGCATTACGTCGGGGTAATCTTTGTAATCTATCATTGAGATTCCCACGACTTCATAGGGTGGAACTCCAACCAACCCTACGTTGAATTCTCGTCCTTCCAAAAACTCCTCGACGATTATCCCTGTTGGAAAGGCCGAAAGTTTGTGTGGCAACACTTTATTTAATTCTTCTTTGCTTGTTGCCAGTGAAGCTTCATCTATGCCAACGCTACCATCTTCGAAGCGAGGCTTAATGAAGGCTGGACAAGGCAAATCAATGACATTGCCCACGGCGTGCTTGAGATACACGCCTTGCGGTACGGGTACGCCCTCCATTGCTAATAATTTTTTAGCTAAAAATTTGTCTAAAGAAGCATATAAGGCCATTGAGCCGTTGCCGGTGAAGGGGATCTTAAGGCTTTCCAAGAAGATCGCAAAGGAGACTTCTTTGGTGCTGTCATCCGAGAACCCCTCAAAAAGGTTGAATATACAATCAGGGTCGTGGCGCAATATCTTAGCTTCAAGCCTGTTTAAATGGTTGATGTCTTCTTTGGTGATTTCTAAAATGCCAACATCGTAGCCATTGGACGACAGGGCGTCAACGACCGAGTTCCGGCATCGCAGTACATCCAGAACGTCACTTCTTTCCGTTTCTTCCTTAGCCGTGACTACCAATACCTTTGCCATGATTTACCCCTCCACCCAATGTATTCCATAGCGTTTAAAAGCAGATCGCAGAATGCCGAATATAAGATCGTGGTAATTTCCTCCGCTTAAAGAATAAAGAATCGGGAGGTCGCTATAATGTGGTGACAGTCCGGGTAAAGGATTGATGTCTATGACGCGAAGGCACCCTGATTCATCCATGCGCATATCTATCCTTGCGACATCTCGTAGTTCGAGGGCGCGAAATGCTTTAAGTGCAGTGGATGTCGCCTGTTCTCGTACCTTTGCGTCTAAAACTTGAGGTCCATCGTATAGAATTCTTTCCTCCCATTCCCGTTTATGGTCAAGGGTGTATAAAAACGTACCACTATGAGAAGGTGTACGTTCCGATATCCTCATCATGCCGATCACGCGAGTTTCCTCGTCGTTCCCAAGCACTCCAGCGGTTATTTCAGCTCCCGGCAAAAAGACCTCTGCAATGGCCGGCTGCTTATACCGCTCAAATATTCTCAAGACGTTTCTTTCCAGCTCTTCTGCATTTTTGGAGATGGAGTCGTGAAACACGCCTTTTGAAGAACCTTCCCAACGTGGTTTTACTATGTAAGTTGAATTTTCCGAGACGAATAACTCCCTTGCCTTAACGAGATCGTCTCGGCTACGAAAATGGGCCATCTTGGGGACAGGAACGCCTTCGTAATTTAGGACGACATTTGTAAGGTATTTGTCCAATGATATAGCAAGAGAAACGGGGTCCGAGCCTGTGTAGGGAATGCCGAGCGATTCCAACAGGCTTGGGATTTGTGCTTCTCTGCCTCTGTAAATATCCTTTCCTTCGGCGATATTGAATACGAAATCAGGAGGATTTGTAGTTAATTTGGAGAATAAATCCTCATCTTGTTCTAATAGGACCGTTTCGAATCCAAAACTTTCAATTTCTCGTGCTAAGGCATCAATGGTGCTTTGGGAGTCATATTCCTCATAAAGATCATCGGGCTCGTCACTTGTGGTGGGTTTTTTTAAATTAAAGACGATGCCAATGACCTTGATTGGTAGGGGTACTTCTTGACTTGAATCTTTATCATCCATCCTTCACAGCCACCTCTTCTTGAGGTATAAGATACAGCTTCCTGCAGGAAGCTGCTAAAACTTGCGTCTTTATTATTAGATTTCCGTAAAAATTGTTGTTCTCTTTGAGCATCGCCTCCTCTTTCTGCCGAATTATTAATAATTTGCTAAAAATTGATCTACAAGTAAAGAATATTAAAATATACAAGGTACATCCCATCAAAAAATTCCCTCTCTTTCGAGGGAAAGACCAAGTTACTAGCAATATATCGCTTTTTCAGCGAAAATTATAGTGCCTATTCTTTGAATATGCAATGGGTTATGGAGTGATTTTATGGAAAAATCTAATATTATTAAGGTCAGGCGATTTTTCGAGATTGCCCTTGTGACAAGAGCCTTTCTCATCGCCTCGCCAAAGCCCATAGCGTTGTTGCCAATAGGTCCCCAGGGGTGTGGGAAGAGCACTTTGGCAGCCTATTTGGCCCGCAGGTTTTATGACTTCGAAATAATTTCTCAAGACGAAATCAGAAAGAAAATGTTTTCCGAGCTCTACCCTGAACTGCAAGACGCTGGAGATGAGAAGATGTACGAGGTTTTAAGGCCAAAGGAGCCGGAGATTCGAAGCAAGGCCATTGAAATGCTTAAAAACAGCTTTAAGTCCGTGGTTTACATCGATAGGATGAATCTCACTGCCACTTCCAGAGCGGACTTTATTTTGCCGGATAGGTTTAATGTAGCCATCTTTTTTCGCTTGCCCTTGGAAGAGATCTTAAACAGACACAAAAGTAGGCCCCTCAAGGCCTTGGCCATTCCCGATTATATAGTCATAAGTTGCTTTAGAAGGATCGAGTTTCCAAAGCAGGGAGAGTTTGATGCTATCGTGATAATAGAGCAAATAAGACGATGGAGTAGGGAAGGCATCGCTAAAAGCGAGGATAAAGATTCCCTAAAATAAAGTTTGCTGAAATCATAATTGAGGACATGAACCAGTGCTTCTCACTCGCCCCTTTTGTTTTTAGCCTTGTATCTAAAAACGTGTATTATTATTATCGCTCCACAAAACAGCAACAGTGCGATGGAAATTGAATGAAGCATATCGTCGAGTCGTTCCACGTTGTTTCCGATATAAAACCCGAGCAAGGCAAGGATTATCACCCATATGCCGGCTCCGAGGGAGGTGTAAAGGCAAAAAAGGTCCATTCTCATTTTTGCTATGCCGGCGGGCAATGAAATGTACTGCCTGATGCCCGGCAGCAACCTTCCAACAAAGGTACTCACTGCGCCGTGTTTTTCGAAAAATATTTCGGCTTTCCTGAGGTTTTTTTCACTCACTAAGAAATATTTTCCATATTTTAGCAAAAAGTGCCTGCCTATCTTAAGGGCGACGTAATAGTTAAAAATCGCCCCCAACAGGCTTCCAATAATTCCACAACCAATTACAGCAGGAAGTGACATCTTGCCCTCTGCGGCTAAATACCCTGCTGGCGGTATTACTACTTCGCTGGGAAAGGGGAAAAAGGAGGATTCCAGGAACATCAAAGCCGTTATTCCCGGATAGCCGAGGTGTCCGATGGTGTTTACAAGAAAGTTTACGATGCCTTCAAGCATTGCACTGTCCCTCTTGCTGGATGTAATGTTTTTTATCGCGATGACATAACTTCAATTTAATTTCCCTCTTTTACATACGATATATATAATCCTCCCATCATCACGTGTTATTGTAACGAATAAAGTGCTTTTCGAACATCGCAAATTTGCTAGGTAAGGAAAAAAGCCTCCGTTTGCCAGTGAGGATTTGAGGAACTACTGGAACTTTTTCCCCAACAACTTGACAGCAGGGAACAAAAAGAGCGTAAAAAATCCCAATAAGATTGCAGCGTGCAGTGCCGGCAAAGAAGTTGTGCCAAGGTCTGAAACGCTTTTAAGACCTTTCACCGCATAGGTAAGAGGCAAAATGTGAGCAAAAATCTGTAAAAACCTGGGCATGAATTCAATGGGATATACGACACCGCTGGCGAATACCATTACGAAGCGTGGAAGATTTAGCAGTGTTTGAGCCTCAAAGACCTCTCTTACGAGTAAACACAGCAGCGAACCCATGGTCGAAAAGGCAAGCAAGGAGGGCAAGAGGATCAAAAAAAACGATGGCCAATTTAGGTGAAAATCTAGAAATAAAGCGCACGTTACGGTAACTATAGTGCTCATGATGAAACCAAAAATGGTTCCCCCCAAAATTTTTCCTAACAAGATTGCAGTCATATTGATCGGTGCGAGGAGAAGCCTCTCTAAAGTTCCAAGGCGAAGCTCAAAATTTATCACCACGGCTTCGGCTGCAGTGGTACTGAAGAGAGCAGTCATGGCTATGAGACCGGGAATTAATCCCTTAAAATCTATCGGATTTCTCAGATAAAAGGCCAAAGTCCAGGTGACGGGAAATACCATTCCCCAGCTCACGGCGGGAGGTTTAAGGTAGTAAGTTTTCATGTCTTTTGCAATGATGCACCATATTCCTCTCAAATTATCCGACATCTCTACTTTCCTCCCTTTTCCGCAGCCATGACTGTCGGGGAAAGGCCTGTTATCCTCACGAATGCGTCCTCGAGGGTGGGCCTGACTGTGTTGATATGGAGAATTTGCGCTCCTGTCTCTTGCACCGCTTTGCAAATGTGAGCCAAGAGGTCATTGGTGGTGCCGATGCACCGCAGTATGTTTGAGTTTATAAGGATGGGCTTTGAACCTGTAAGTGCTGCTAAAGGTTCAACGAGCTTTGAGGCGTCATTTGATACGGTAAATTCCACGGCCTGTTCCTTTGTTGCCATTTCCTTCAGCTCCTCCGGATTTCCGGTGGTGATAATTTCTCCTTTTACGATGATTGCGATGCGATCACACAACATATCTGCCTCTTCCAGATAGTGTGTGGTTAAAAATATCGTCATCCCTTGATTGCGTAGCTCTTGAATGACTTTTCTCAAACTTCGGGCGGCCATTACGTCCAATCCCACGGTAGGTTCGTCCAAAAACAATATCTTGGGATTGTGAATCAAGGCAGCGGCGATGGTGAGCGCACGCTTCATTCCACGAGAAAGGGTGTCAAAGGGTTGGTTTCTTTTTTCCTGCAACCGAAATAATTCGAGAAGGGCCTCGGCTCGCTTGCATCTTTCCTTTTTGGTTACGCCATAAAGTTTGCCCATGAAGAAGAGGTTTTCTAAGGCGGTGAGATCATCGTAAAGGTTTGAAGCCTCGGGCACAACGCCTATGAGTTTTTTGGCCTTGACGTCTGATTCAATGTTAAAGCCAAGAAGTTCGATCCTTCCTGCAGTGGGTCTGGAAAGGCCGGTGAGCATGCGTATGGTGGTGGTCTTTCCTGCGCCGTTTGGACCCAAAAAACCGAAAATCTCTCCTTCTTTGACGTCAAAGCTTATGTTATTTACCGCAACTAGGCTTCCGTAGTGCTTGACTAACCCTGTAACTTTAATAGCTGAGGGCATGGTCGTTCTTTCAAGCGAAGGTTGTAGGATCTTTACTTGAGATATGCTTCCGATGCTTCGATAAACTTGCCTAAAGCATCGTGCATGTCGCGCAAGCTTGTCACCCAGGCCTTTAAGTAATCTTCTCCTTCCGGCGTTATCGAATAAACCTTGCGAGCCGGTCCGCCGCTTCCCGGTTCTAAGCGAGATTCCAGCATCCCCATGTCTTCTAATCGGCGCAGGTGTCTGTATATGACTCCTGGATCGGGAACGGCTTTGATCAACTCGACTTCTTTGATCCTTTCCACCAACTCATAACCATGAGCCGGTTCTTTTTTCAGCAAGAACAAAAGGCAAGGAGCTAAAAAACCCTCTAATCGTAGGTCTGGGACGTCATGGCAAGAGCAGTGATGTTTCCCTTGACACATATGACATTCCTCCCCTTATTATAGTTAAGCTATCAGTAGTGATTATACGCAACTATATGAAATAATGTCAATAGTATTTAATGTATTTGAGCGTGTCTGGTGACTTTTTTATCAAACTTTATTATAATAAATTAAAATAATCAAAACCCGCCTAAGCAGAAAGAGGATTCGTAGTAATGATTATAGTTTATGTGAACGGAAATTTTTGCCCAAGGAAGAAACAAAAGTATCCCTCTATGATCGCAGCCTTTGTATCGAGATGGTGTATTTGAAAACCGGTTGTTTCGGAGGGATACTTGATATATAAATAAGTTGTGTTGCAAATATTTTGGGCAAGGTGCCTAATTTGTGGTATTGCCTTGTCCTTTTTATCGAGAGAGGGGGATGAACTTGACCTTCGATATTCTTGTCATAAATCCAGGTTCTACTAGTACTAAGATAGCATGGTATAAAAACGATGTCGAAGTGTGGGCAAAGACCATACGCCATTCTCTGGAGGAATTATCTAAGTTTGATGGCGTGATAAAGCAACTGGACTTCAGGTTAGGCGCTGTCGAAGGAGCCGTAAAGGAAATGGGATATTCCTACGATATGCTCGATGCTGTTATTGGACGCGGAGGAATAGTTGATCCTCCCATGCCGGGGGGAGTTTATGAAGTAGAGGAAGTTTTGATAGAGCACCTTAAAATGTGCAAGCCCTGGGAGCACGCTTCAAATCTTGGCGGTCTCATTGCGAGTGCCATAGCCGGCCCGAGAAATATTCCCGCCTTTATAGCAGATTCCGTAGCTACCGATGAGCTCGATGATATCGCCAGGATCACGGGTTTACCTGAACTGCCCAAATGTTCATTAGCCCATACGCTAAATATCAAGTCGGTTGTGCGCAAGGCAGCGAAGGAATTAAACGATGATTGGCGCAAACTCCGTTTTATAGTCGCTCACCTTGGAGGAGGTTTCAGTATTTGCGCCCACAAGGACGGGAGAATGATCGATTTGAACAATGCCAACGAAAACGGGCCTTTTTCCCCGGAGCGTGCCGGAACCGTGCCTTCAGGCGATTTGGTCAGGTTGTGTTACAGTGGAAAATATAACATCAAAGAGCTTCGCCGAAAATTGGCGGGCGAATCCGGATTCGTTGGTTATCTGGGAACCAATGACATGCGCGATGTAAAAGAGCGCGTTAAGAAGGGTGACGAAAAGGCGGCACTGGTGTATCGTGCCATGGCCTTGCAAGTGGCTAAAGAAATCGCATCTTATTCGGCTACGCTTGAAGGAGAAGTGGATGCCATCATCTTGACCGGTGGGGTTGTTTATGATGAGGACTTTGCGGCCATGGTAACAGAAAGAGTACAATGGATAGCGCCTGTGCTGGTTTACCCCGGAGAAAATGAGATGAAGTCATTGGCCGAAAATGCTTTAAGGGTGTTGAGGGGTGAGGAAAAGGCTGCCTCCTATGCCGATGTTGTAAGAAATTATAAGAAAAGGGAGGTAGTTTAACTTGTCCTTTAAAAATTTGGAATTTTTATTTGAAAGAGCCAAAAAGGGCAACATCATGAGAGTTGTTGTCGCTGCCGCTGAAGATGGAGAGGTACTTGAAGCTGTGCATACAGCTAACGTAGAAGGCATCGTTGAGGCGACATTGGTTGGCGATCCGGACAAGATTTCAAAGATCGCTAAAGATAAAGGCGTAGACATTTCTTCCTTCGAGGTCATTCCGGCAACAAACGAGGAAGAGGCGGCGATGAAAGCCGTGCAAGCGGTATCATCTGGTGAGGGAGATTTATTAATGAAGGGGTTCATAAAGACCTCTACACTCCTTAAAGCAGTTTTGAACAAGGAATGGGGCCTAAGGAGTGGCAGATTGTTGTCTCACCTGTTTCTCTTTGAAGTGCCGAGGTTGGGCAGGGTTGTTGGCTTGACGGATGGGGGTCTTAATACATATCCTGGACTTCAGGAGAAGGCTGCAATAGTTAGCAATGCCGTTTCTTGCTATCATGCCTTGGGCGTCGAAACTCCAAAAGTCGCTGCCCTGGCTGCCGTAGAAGTCGTAAATCCAGACATGCCTTGCACCTTGGAGGCCGCCGCGTTAGTCCAGATGAACAGGCGAAATCAAATAAAAGGGTGCATCATAGATGGTCCCTTGGCCTTGGATAATGCCTTAAGCGAGGAGGCAGCTCGCCATAAGGGCGTAGTTTCAGAGGTGGCAGGACATGCCGAGGTCTTGCTTGTTCCCGATATAGAGGCCGGAAATTTGCTGGGCAAGGTTATACTTTTCATGGCGAATGGAGCAGGTGCGGGAGTTGTATTGGGGGCCAAAGTTCCAGTGGTGTTAACGAGCCGTGGGGATACTGCCAGGACCAAAGCTTTATCGATAGCGTTAGGTGCTGTGTTGGCGAAAACTTAACAACGCGAAATTTGTCTTACTTGAGGTTTAAGACGCAAGATTGATGAAGGGATCTTAAAATGTACTTAAGGTTGCGTTTGCCTGATTTAATTCACAAGATAAACTGTGGCTTCTGGGTAACTTGCAAATTACGTAGTTAGAAGGGCAATTGCGTTGCACATTTTTCTACATATGTGTTTTTGGAAGGGATAATAAGTTGCATAAAAATGCTTTCGGAAATAACTCAAAAACTATAAAAATGGGAGGTTTGTCAAGTTGGAACAGTTACGTTCTCTTACTGAGCTTTTGTCGTATGCAAAAGAGGTAGGTCCGAAAAAGGTGAGTGTCGCTTTGGCCGAGGATGCCGAT